>Ga0335069_10005580_pt1 | contig 18464 bp, 14 predicted proteins | sample Lox_Sample_11_FD_206714 | JGI IMG/M metagenome (GOLD analysis project Ga0335069, IMG submission 206714) | Soil microbial communities from Loxahatchee National Wildlife Refuge, Florida, United States - Lox_Sample_1.1 | ecosystem: Environmental > Terrestrial > Soil > Wetlands | place: USA... | reverse complement strand
TGCAGCGGGAGTAGCCGGCAAAAACCGCCGCAGGCGTAGCCTGCAACAACCACTTTTTTCAGGGCGGACGAGCCCGATGTCCGCGGAATTTGCGAAGCGGATTCCGCCGATGAACTAGGGCAGAACAGCCATGGCGCCGGTGTCGTCGCTCTCGCTGACACTGGAGGCGGCGCGCACGAGGCGATCGCGGATCGCGTCCCACTTCTCGCCTTCGGGCACATCCTGCACCAGGATCTGCTGGCATCCTGCCTTGTCGAGCGTGCGCAGGTTCGCGTAGAGGTCGTGTCCGTACTGCTCCGGACGGCGCCCAGCGTTGATCCACGTCACATACTTGTGGGACTTCAGCGGCAGGCGCTGGGCGAGTACGGCCACGCGGCGTCCGCCTTCGGAGAGGGCGGCCGCATGCGCATCGATCTCGCCAGCCGGCACGATCGTCATCGGCGTCACCGGCGCGTAATGCGACGGGGTGCTGCCTGGGACCCGGGGCGACTCCAGATTGGCGCCCATCAACAGCTCGCCCACCACCGTGCGGATCTGCCCGGCCGTCACCGCTCCCGGGCGCAGCAATCGCACCCGCTGCCCCTCCATCGCGATGATCGTGGACTCGAGCCCGATCTGGCACTCGCCGCCGTCGAGAATCACCTTCACCGCATCACCGAGCTCGTCGCGGACGTGCTCCGGTCGGGTGGGAGACAGACGCCCGTAGCGGTTTGCGGAGGGTGCGGCGATGCCGCCGCCAAACGCCGTCAGAAGCTGTTGCGCCATCGGATGAGAGGGCACACGGATTGCCACGGTGTCCTGACCGCCCGTAACGATGTCATGCACGTTCAGCGCGCGCGGCATGACCATGGTCAGCGGCCCCGGCCAGAACCGCTCCGCCAACTTGTTGGCTGCTTCGGGGACCTCACGGACCCAGCGGTGCAGGTAGCGCGGGCTGTCCAGGTGCACGATGACCGGGTGCGTGGTCGGGCGGCCCTTGGCAGCGAAGATCTTGCGCACCGCCGCCGGGTTCTGCGCGTTGGCGCCCAGCCCGTAGACGGTTTCGGTGGGAAAAGCCACGAGCTCGCCGTCGCGCAGGGTCTGCACGGCGGTATCGATTTCGACCTGGGTGGCTCTCACAATCCGCACCATGATGGGGACGAATTCTACCAGCCACAAATGACCGGACACGGCTGTTTGGCCGCCGTTTGACGCCGTTCACTGCCTTGAACGCTGCGCCAGCGATGCGCGCCGCGTTCTGGCAGAGGTGAGCGGTCCTCTGTTGGGGGCAGTCGTCGCGTCCTGACGACACCGGGCGCGCCAGCCAGGGTGGCGGCCCCGGCAGGGCTCACTCCAGAGCCTTGCGCTGCCAGCCCTGCGCGGAGTGTGTGAGCTCGTACGCCGGCCAGTAATGCTTGTCGAGCTTCAGCGTGATCACTTCGGGCGCGTTGTTCCACGTGATCGTTTTGAGGCGCACCGAGGCCCGATCGGGGCGGCCCGTAACAGCCGTCAGAAACGCATCCAGATCCGGCGTGGGCACGCCATCCACTTCGACGATCCGCCGGCCGGGATACAGTCCGTAACGCGTTGCCGGCGAGCCGTACGCAAAATAACCGACATACACGCCTACTGGTGCGATGCCACGCTGCGCGCTCATCGCGCGGTGTGGCGCCTGCAAAGTGGCGCCGCCCCACTCCACGAGCCGGTCGATATCTGTCCCAGGCAACTCCACCGTGCTCACATCGAGTGTCTGCTCGCCGGTACCGCGCCACACGGTGACCTTGACCTGCTGCCGGTCCGCCGCGGCACGTTCGACCTCCCGGAAGCGCGTCACCACCTTGCCATCGATGGCGAGAACCAGGTCGCCCTGCTGCAGCAGCCGCGAGGCCGGCGTGCCGCCGACCATGCGCACCACCGTGAGGACCTGCCGCTGGGTGGGGTTCTCCTCGGCGAGCTTGCGGGTCCACTCGTCCGACAGCCCGATCTCGCGCGCACTCGCCAGCGGCTGCACGGTGAACTCGGCCTCGAGTGAGTGCAGCGGCCGGTCGGTGCGGACGCGCTCGAGCATGTCGGCCACCAGGTCGATGGGCACGCCGCGGTTGTCCTGCGCCACTTCGCGGCCATTCTCGTAGGCGAAGCTCGACCACAGGCCGAGGACGTTGCCGGTCTTGTCAGTGAGCACACCGTCAAAATCCAGCGGCGGGTTCACCAGCTGCACGGTCTCGAGATTGCTGTCGCGGAAGCGCATGGTGCGGGACAGCGGTAGCTCCAGCGGATCGATGCTGGCGATCTCTGTGTTGCGCGAGCGCACTTCGCTGTCCGCTCCCAGGCCAACCACCCATACGGACTCTCCGGCGGCGAGGTCGCGGGGTGCCAGTCGGGCGGATTTGACCGGTGTGGTCCCGATCAGCTTCGGATCGTAGGCGACCACTGCGAGATTGTGCTGCGGATGAACGTAGACCACGCGACCCGGAACCTGCACGGTCCCCGCGAAAGTCACTGTGACATCTCCGACGGCAACCGGCACCGTGTTGCGATCGACAACGACGAGGCCACGTTGCGCATCCACGATCAGACCGGTGCCGTGATAGTTGCGCTCGGTGATGCCCGACACCGAATACGGCATGTCGAAGGTCACCATGGCGAGCGAGGGCGCGAGTGTCTCCAGGCGCGGATCCTTGTACTTCGGATACTCCGTCGTGCTCACCTTGATGGGCCGCGAAGGCGGCCCCGCAGGCAGGTCCTTGCAGTCCCACAGTCCCACCCGGTCATCGCGATCACAGTGATGTGCGGGAAACCAGCGGCGATCCATCCGCACTGAGCGCAACTGGCTGCCGTTCGGATCGTCGATGGTGATGTAGCGGATCGTGGTGCGATCGCCGTCGCCAAGCTGGGCGATATGCGCCTCCACGTCGGCCAGGGTGTCTATCTTCCTGGAGTCCATCATGGTGATGACGGCACCGCGGGGGATGCCCGCGGCAGCGAACATGTAGCCCGGATTGGCGATGTAGACGCCCCGGACCGGCACGTTGAAATGGCGCGCCTGCTGATAGGACAGCGTGTTCAGCACGGCATCACCGAACTCCGCGTAGGCGCTCGGAGTGATGGCATGCAGATCGCCGATGGGCAGGCGCGCCGAGATGGCCTTGCCACCGCGCTCGAGATCCAGGGTGACATGCCCGCCGACGTTCGAATCGAGGACTTCATCGAGCGGTTCGAACTGCGTCACGTAGTGTCCGTTGACGCGCACCAGGACATCGCCAGGCTGGATGACACTCTCGCTGGGTGAGCCGGGCAGGACCTCCGTGACCACCAGCATGCCGGTGTATTGCGGAAAGGCCTTGCGGACGGCTGCCTCGGTCGCACTGTCCAGTCCCAGACGCTTGAGCTCGTCATAAGGCGTGTAGTTGAAGACCGAATAGAGGGTGCCACGCGTCACCGGCTTGCCCTGCTGGATCAACTCGAGAGCGCGGCGCACACGGCCCAGTGGCAGATAGAAGCTCGATGCCGCACCGTTGGCGCCACCTGCATTCAGCGCTACGACGCGCCCGCGGATGTCGATGACGGGTGAGCCTGACGAACCACCGGATGTACCGGAGGCGGCCTGCAGGTAGAACGTGTTGAAGTCGTTGTACTTGGCGATGCCGTACTCGGGCGCATCCCGGTCGAGCCGCGCCAAAGTGCCGGCCAGGATGGACAGCTGCTCGCCGGCATTGTTGCCCACCACGCGGATCTCGCGACCGATCTGCGCGCCCTCCGGATACAGCGCGAGCGCCTTGGGCTTGATGAAGTGCAGCTTGGCGGGGTCGTAATGGTAGAAGCCGAAGTCGTGCACCGGATCGCGGTACACGGGGTAAAGCTGCACTTCCTCGCGGTTGAGGAAAGTGGCCTCGGCCGTCACCGGTCCGGGCGTCACGACGTGGCGGTTGGTCAATATCAGGCCGCGCTCGGCATCGACGATGAAGCCGGTGGCCTGGGCCGATGAGTTCCATTCGGTGTCGAACGCGCGCGTCGAGTCGACATCGATCGACACGACACTGCCGGCGATCCGTTCCAGCGTCACGGCCCAGTCGGGGTTCTCTTCGACGGCGGCCGCCTGTTGCGCCACCTGGGAGGCCTGCGGAGCCGCTCCGGACGGAAGCGTGGGCGTGGCAGGTAAGGAGGTGTTGGGTTGGGTTGAAGCAGCCTGTTGCACCGCAGCGGTGGTGCTCGCGGGCGGATCGCGTGCTTCGCACACACCCATCCCGCCAGCCAGCAGACACAGCCAGAGCAGTCGCGCAAAGTGCATAGGACTCCTGAAGATTGCGTGCCGGGCACCCACCGCGCGGTACCTGCCGGGAACGGCCCGGCAGGCTACCGGCCGAGCAGGACCAGAAGCCAGACGGTACCCAGCAGGATGAAGGACATGAGCACGGCGGCCGAGCCGATGTCCTTGGCCAGACCGGCCAGCGCGTGGCGCTCGAACCCGATCCGGTCGACGGTGGCCTCGATCGCGCTGTTGATCAGCTCCACCACCAGGATCAGCAGCATCGGGGCAATGAGCGCGGCCCGCTCCAGGCCGCTGTGCCCCAGCCACAGACCCAACGGTATGACGAGTAGCGCAAAGGCGAGTTCCTGCCGGAAGGCGGCTTCTTCGCGGAAGGCACCGCGCAGGCCGCGGGCACTGGCCCCCAGGGCGCGGATCAGGCGGGTCGCGCCGCGGGGCTTGTAACGCTCTATGGTCAGGCTGTCGGCTTCCATCTCAGATCCAGCTGCTTGGCGGCGCGAACGTCGTCCAGGCGCCGTACCGGCATGGTATGCGGTGCGCCGGTCACGCGCTCGGGTTCCTGCTCCGCCTCGTTCTGAATCTGCACCATCGCGGCCACGAATGCATCCAGCACGTCGCGGCTCTCGGTCTCGGTGGGCTCGATCAGCAGGCACTCCGGCACCAGCAGCGGGAAGTAGGTGGTGGGCGCATGGAAGCCCAGGTCCAGCAGCCGCTTGGCGAAATCCATGGCCGTGACGCCCAGGTCCCGCGCCTGGCGCCGCAGCGTAATGATGAATTCGTGGCTGGCGCGACGCTGCGGGTAGGCGGCGTCGAACCCCGCCTGGCGCAGCCGCGCCAGCAGGTAGTTGGCGTTGAGCGTGGCGTACTCGCCGACGCGGCTCATGCCTTCGCGCCCCAACATGCGCATGTAAACATAGGCCCGCAGGAGCACGCCGGCGTTGCCCATGAAGCCGGACAGCCTGCCGATGGACTGAGGCAGGTCCTTCTCCGTGAGCCAGCGGTACCGGGGTGCAGCGCCGGACTCCCCGGGCGGCTCGCGACCCACCACCGGAATGGGCAGGAAGGGCTGCAGCCGCGCGGCCACTCCAACCGCGCCTGCGCCCGGACCGCCGCCGCCGTGGGGTGTCGAGAAGGTCTTGTGGAGGTTCATGTGAATGACGTCGAACCCCATGTCACCCGGGCGTACCTTGCCGAGAATGGCGTTGAGATTCGCACCGTCGTAGTACAGCAGGCCCCCGGCCGCGTGCACGATGCGTGCAACCTCCTCGATGCGCCGCTCGAACACGCCGAGTGTGGAGGGGTTGGTCAGCATGATGCCCGCGGTATTCGGTCCCACGGCCGCCCGCAGAGCCTGCAGGTCGATGTCGCCCTGCGCGTCCACCGGGATCTCCCGCACCGTGCAGCCGCACATCGTCGCGGTGGCTGGGTTGGTGCCGTGCGCGGCCTCCGGCACGATGATCTCGTTGCGTGCCAGGTCGCCGCGCGCGCGGTGATAGGCGCGGATCATTGCGACGCCGGCGAATTCGCCGTGCGCGCCCGCCATGGGACTGAGCGCCACCGCCTGCATGCCGGTGACTTCCTTCAGCATCTCCTGCAGCTCGAACAGGCAGGCGAGGAACCCCTGGCCATGCGACTCGGGCGCGAGCGGATGGCGCCCGAGGAACTCCGGCAGCATGGCGTACTGATTGCACGCCTTGGGGTTGTATTTCATCGTGCACGAGCCGAGCGGATAGAAGTGCGTGTCGATGGAGAAATTCAGCTGCGACAGGCGGGTGAAATGCCGCACGGCCTCGAGCTCACCGACCTCCGGCAGCAGCGGTCGCCGTGCGCGCCGCAAACTCGCCGGCAGGTCCGCCGTCGCGGCCGCGGGTGTCTCGGGTGGCCACTGATCGCTCGCGCCGCGTCCGGGCCGCGAGTACTCGAAGATCACTTTCTCTGCGGTTCGCATGATTCCTCGCTCACCGCGCCGGCTCCAGGCCGGCGCGGCGCCAAATCGGAAATTCAGGTGCGATCGCCCCTCAGGCGGCGCGCGCCTTCTGCATGACATCGGCCAGCGCGGCCACGTAACTGTCGATGTCCGCCTGCGTCTTGGTCTCGGTGGCGCACACCAGCAGCGCATGCCCCAGCTCGGGGTAGTGCTCGGAGAGTTCCAGTCCGCCGAGGATGCCGCGGCTTGCGAGCGTCGCGAGCACTGGCGCCACCGGCCGGTCCAGCAACAGCACGCTTTCGTGGAAGAACGGACCTGAGAATGCGCGGCGCACACCCTTGCCTGTGGTGATTGCCGCCACGAGTTCACGGGTTTGTGCGTGCGATGCCGCAGCCGTGCGCTCCAGCCCCACGGGCCCCATGAGCGACAGATAGATCGTCGCCGCGGTCATGAGCAGCCCCTGGTTGGTACAGATGTTGGAGGTGGCCTTGGCGCGCCGGATGTGCTGTTCGCGCGCCTGCAGCGTCAGCGTGAAACCGGGCCGTCCCGACAGATCGACGGTGCGACCTGCGATTCGCCCCGGCATCTGACGCACATACTCCATGCGGGTGGTCATGAAGCCGAAGTACGGTCCTCCCGAGGACAGTGGCACGCCCAGCGGCTGACCCTCCCCTACGACGATATCGGCGCCTTTGGTCCCCCACTCTCCCGGAGGCTTGAGCAGCGCCAGCGAGGTCGGATTGACCGATGCGATGACGAAGGTGCCGCGTGCGTGGGCCCAATCCGTGATCGCATCGACGTCCTCGAGCTGACCGAAGAAGTTGGGTTGCTGGATCACCACCGCGGTGATGTCATCGCCGGCGGCGCATTTCTGCAGCACTTCGAGAGCCGTGCAGCCGGTGTCGGGCGCGTAGGCCACCTCCTCGAAGCGCAATCCCTGATTGCCGGCGGTCGCAGCGGCCACCTTGCGGTAGTGCGGATTCACGGTTCGCGGCACGAGGATGCGCATCGACTTCGACTTGCGGTTGGCGCGCACTGCCATCAGACAGGCTTCAGCGACTGCCGAGGCACCGTCGTACAGCGATGCATTCGAGACTTCCATGCCCGTCAGACTCGCCATCATGGTCTGGTATTCGTAGATGAGCTGCAGCGTGCCCTGGCTCGCCTCCGCCTGGTACGGCGTATAGGCGCTGTAGAACTCGCCACGGGTGGTGATGGCCCAGACAGCAGCCGGTATGTGATGCTCGTAAGCGCCCGCACCGATGAAACACAGCGGCCGACCGTCGGCGCGGGCCCGCTCGCTCATGAGGCGGCCAATCTGCATCTCATTCATCTCGGTGGGCACGCCCTGCAGCGACTTCACGCGCAGCGATGCCGGGATCTCATCGAACAGCGCCTGGATGTCCGGCACGCCGATGGCCGCGAGCATGGCCTCGACGTCCGCCGGCGTGTGAGGAATGAACGCCATCAGCCGCCCTCCGTCTCCAGGAACTTGAGATAATCATCCGCCGACATGAGCCCTTCGGTCGCGGAACCCGCTGCCGGACGCATGCGCATCAGCCAGCCATTGCCGTAAGGGTCGGTGTTCACGGCCTCCGGCTCCGTGGCCAGCCTGGGATTGCCGGCGGTGACTTCGCCGGACAGCGGCGAATACACATCCGAGGCCGCCTTCACCGACTCCACCACCGCGCTGGCCTCGCCTGCCTTGAGGCTGCGCCCCGCTTCAGGAACCTCGACGAACACCAGATCGCCAAGGGCATGCTGCGCATGGTCGGTGATGCCGATCTCCACGGTGCCGTCCGGCAGGTTCCGGATCCATTCATGCGACCGGGTGTAGCGCAGGTCCGCGGGAACATTGCTCATCGGGGTGCCTCCGGTAATTCGACCATCGCCTTGCCGAAACGCACGAACGGGGGTTTGACGATGCGTGCGTTGAGAAGTTTTCCGCGAACCTCCACTTGCACACCCGCCGCATCCGTCGCGGGGATGCGCGCGAGCGCGATTGAACGCTCGAGCGTGGGAGAGAAGGTGCCGCTCGTGATCTCGCCGTCCGCTGCACCCGCGGCAGCGGCACCCGCGGCAGCGGCACCCGCGGCAGCGGCACCCGCGGCAGCGGCACCCGCGGGCACGAGCACGCGCTGGTGGTTCCGCAGCACACCGCGATCCTCCAGGATGAGACCGACGAGCTGACGCGGGATGCTCTTGCCAGCGGTCTGAGCAGCCAGCACGGCCTCGAGCGCCGGGCGGCCGATGAATGCCCGCTCGGGCGGCTGCAGCGCCACGGTCCAGCCGAGCCCCGACTCGAACGGGTGCGTGGATTCGTTCATGTCGTTGCCGTAGAGGTTCATACCGGCCTCGAGGCGCAAGGTGTCCCGCGCTCCAAGGCCGCACGAAGCCACGCCCGCCGCATTCAACGCGCGCCACACACGCGCTGCGTCACCGGCGGGGAGCATCACTTCGAAACCATCCTCACCCGTGTAGCCGGTGCGGGCGACAAACCAGCCGTCGAGCTCACGGCCGAAGAACGGTTCCAGGGCCAACGCCTCGCGGCCAGCGGTCTCGGTCATCAATCGGGCGGTCTTGGCGCGCGCCTCGGGCCCCTGGACCGCCAGGATGGCCAGATCGGTCCGCTCCCGGACTTCGACTTCGAGCGCGCGCGCCTGCTCGCGGATCCACGCCAGGTCCCGGTCACGCGTTCCGGCATTCACCACGACGCGGTACGCGTAGTCGTTGATGAAATAGACGATGAGATCGTCGAGCACGCCACCGGATTCGTTCAGCATGCACGAGTACAGCGCCTTGCCGGGGCGCTTCAGTCTGGCGACATCATTGGCGAGAAGCTTGCGGAGCAGCTCGCGCGCTCGCTCCCCGCGCAGATCCACCACGCACATGTGCGATACGTCGAAGACACCGGAAGCCCGGCGCACCGCGTGGTGCTCGCCGATCTGCGAACCGTACTGCAGCGGCATGTCCCAGCCGCCGAAGTCTACGATGCGTGCGCCTGATTCCCGGTGCAGGTCATACAGAGGTGTCTGGCGTCCCACAGGTCAGGTCCTTGGTCTCGTGGCCGAGTCCGCAAACAAAAAAAGGCGGCAGGTCGCATGTACCTGCCGCCCCTCTGTCCTGTGACCTGAGAGATCAGACGCCGCGCGCGGCGCCGCTCCCCTTCGGTGGGTGGACTTCGTCCACCGCTCTCCAGAACCCGCTTGCGGACTTCTCGTCCGAGGTCTGCCGTTCTGTTGCCTGAGCGTTTCCGGGCGGAACTTGCGCCTTCGGCGTTCCGGCTGAGCCGGACACTCTCCGAACAGACCTGTGCAGCGGGCACGCTCATCATACCATCATGACCCACCTCACCCAAGCGCGGCCCATGTCGCCCAGGCATGGCCCATCTTCACGCAAGCGCACGCCGGCTCACCCCAGCACGGCGTCCTGCACCTGCTGCGGGAATGCGCCGATCATTCCTTCGAGCGTGGTGTCGGTGAGCGCGACCACTGACAGTTCGCGTTGCGGATCCATCCACCAGGAGTGTCCGTACACTCCGCCCCACTTGATGGTGCCGGCGGACTGCTGCGTCGCCGCCGCGCGCGGGTCGACCAACACCGCGAAACCGAAACCGAAAGTCCAGCCCGCGCCGAGCAGCGTGGGCAGCGCGCCGATCTGATTTGACATCATGGCGCGCACACTCGTGCGCGACAGGATGGGAGCGCCGCCCTTGCGCAGTGTCTCCAGGAACGTGACGAAATCGTCGGCGGTACCCACCATGCCGACACCGCCCGCGGGATACGAACTCAAATTGAGCGCACGCGAAGGAGCGAAGCGCAAGCCCTCACCGGGAGGCAGCGGAACGAGGTGAGGATCTCCCATGCGCACCGGGCCGTCGCTCCCATCGACATAGGGCACCGCGAGACGCGCCGGTTCGCGCGCATGAAAGTCCGTATCGTTCATGCCGAGAGGTCCGGTAACCAGCCGCCTCACTATGTCGGGCAGTGGCGCGCGCTCGACCTCCTGCAACACTGCGCCCAGCACATCGAGCGAGAGTGAGTACTTCCAGTCGCTGCCGGGCTCGAACAGCAGTGGCACGGAGGCCAGCCGGCGCAGGTTCTCCTCGAGCGACAGCCCAGGTTGGTCCAATCCGTCCGACACATTCGCCCGGTGATACGGTCCGTCCGCATCCTCGCTGAAGCCATAGCTCAACCCCGAGGTATGCGTCAGCAGCTGCCGGATCGTGATGTCGGGCGCCCGGCCGTCCGGCAAGCGCGGCTGGAATCCCGGCAGCCAGCGGGCGAGGCGGTCCTCCAGAGCCAATTTTCCCTGTTCGATCAGGGCCATGGCAGCCGCCGTGACCACCGGTTTCGTCAGGGAGGCGAGGCGAAAGAGGTGCTCGGGCGCGAGGTCCGTACCGGCTTCCCGGTCGGCGAACCCGCAAGCGCGGCGGTAGGCGATACGCCCGCCCTGGGCCACCACGACCACCGCGCCGACCAGCCGACGGCCGCCCATCGCAGCTTCCAGAACCCGATCCAGGCGCTCCTGCATGGCCATGTAGAATACGGGAATCGCATTTCGCCCGGCATCCTATGTCACCTCCACGCCGCTCCTCCGTCCAGGTCTCCATCGCCTCCGTCCGCGTTGGGGGCAACGCCCCCATAGTCGTGCAGTCCATGACGAACACCGACACCGCGGACGTCGAATCCACCGCCCAGCAGGTCAAGGCCCTGGCACGCGCGGGCTCGGAGCTGGTGCGCATCACCGTGAATTCGACCGAGGCCGCCGCCGCTGTGGCGCCGATCCGCGAGCGCCTCGCGCAACTGGGTGTGAACGTTCCACTCATTGGTGACTTCCACTTCAACGGCCACAAGCTGCTGCGCGAGCACCCGGCCTGCGCCGAAGCACTGTCGAAGTACCGCATCAACCCCGGCAACGTCGGCCGGGGCAGCAAGCGCGATACGCAGTTCGCCGAAATGATCGAGATCGCGTGCCGCCACGGCAAACCGGTACGTATCGGTGTCAACTGGGGCAGCCTCGATCAGGACCTCCTCACGCGCATGATGGACGAGAACTCAGCGCGCTCCGCGCCCCTCACCGCGCAGGAAGTGATGCGCAGCGCAGTGGCCACCTCCGCTCTCGAGAGCGCCGCGCGCGCGGAGGAGATCGGATTGCCGCACGACCACATCATCCTGTCGGCGAAGGTCAGCGGCGTGCAGGACCTCATCGCCATCTACGGCGACCTGGCTTCCCGCTGCGACTATCCGCTGCACCTCGGCCTTACCGAAGCCGGAATGGGATCCAAGGGCATCGTGGCCTCCACGGCCGGTATGTCCGTGCTGTTGCAGCGGGGTATCGGTGACACGATCCGCGTCTCCCTCACGCCGGAGCCCAACGGCGACCGGACCAACGAGGTGATCGTCGCGCAGGAGATTCTGCAGACGATGGGATTGCGTTCCTTCACTCCCATGGTCGTCGCATGCCCGGGCTGCGGACGCACGACGAGTACGTTTTTCCAGGAACTCGCACAGCGCATCCAGTCGCATATCCGCCATCGCATGCCGCAATGGCGCCGCGAATATGCAGGTGTCGAGGACATGACCGTCGCCGTGATGGGTTGCGTCGTCAACGGCCCCGGCGAAAGCAAACACGCCAATATCGGCATCAGCCTGCCCGGCACCGGCGAGCGGCCGGTGGCGCCTGTGTATGAGGATGGCGAGAAGACCGTCACCCTCAAGGGTGACAACATCGCCGAGGAATTCCAGGATATCGTCGAGAAGTACGTGTCGCGCAGCTTTGCGCGCAAGGATGCGCCGACAGGGAGCGCCTTGCCGACAGGGAGCGCCACTCCGGCCGCCAGGGCAGCTCAGGGCTGAGCGGATTCCTGTTCATGAGCGAGCTGGCGGACAGGAAGTGCAAACCCTGCGAGGGCGGTGTCCCGCCGCTGACGCGCGAACAGGCGCAGCAGCTCCACAGCGGCATCGATCCTGCCTGGCAGCTCTCCGCAGATGCACGCTCGATCCGGCGCGAATACGCCTTCCGTGACTTCTATCGCACGATGAGCTTCGTGAACGCCATCGCGCACGTGGCCAACATCGAAGACCATCACCCGGATCTGCAGGTGGGCTACAACTACTGCCGCATCCTGTACACGACGCACGCGGTGAAAGGTCTGTCGGAAAACGACTTCATCTGCGCGGCCAAAATCGACCGTATCCTTTGATTGGCCGCCTTTGATTGGCCGCCTTTGATTGGCCGCATCCTCTGATTGGCCGTATTTGCCACGGGCAAATACGGCGGACATCGGGCTCGATCGCCGGCAAAAGGCGACTTTTGCCGTCTGCGCTTCCGTTACGCGGATAGCGCCTCGGTTACGCGGATGGCGCCTCGGTTACGCGGATGGCGCCTCGGTTACGCGGATAGCGCGTCGGGTCGCGGCACCAGCAGGCGTTCCATCTCGCGCGGCTCGAATTTCGTCAGGCCGCCGGCGTAGGTGCGGCCGTCCTCGACGCGAACACGAGTGGACAGGTAATCCACCAGCCCCATCAGCTGCGCTTCGCTCAGCTCGACGCGGGGATAGAGGCCATGAGCGATGTTCAGATGACGCGCTCCCGCCACGTTGCGAGTGAATACCGGCGGACGCCTGGCCATGTACGTGGCCAGAATCGGCGCAGGGGCGCGCAACTGAACGGACCACCACGCATGCCGATGCCGCGCAAGATAACTCCGGTCCGCACCCCGCCGTCGCGCGGCCTTGAGAAACGCCTCCACCGGCGGTCGCTGCGACGCCTCGAGATCACTGAGATCCCGGGGCAGATCCACAACCCGGCGCAGCGACTCCAGGCTGCCCAGGACGCGACCCGCACTGATGAGTTCACGTGCGCGCGTCACGGTTGGGATCAACACACTGGCGGGAAGATCGCGGGCCTCCTCACCAGCGATCCAGACTTCGTTGGCACCGGTCGCCTGACCCCGATGCACGCGACACAGCTCGCCCAGCTGGACCAGATCGCCCTGCCGGGCCAGATCGGCCGACCGCATCCGATTGCCGGTGGCGGCCGTCCGGGATTGCGGGCGAGCCGCAGACAGCTTCGACCAGCGCGGCTCACGCTCCAGAACGTGTCGGCTGACCCGAACGTCTTGCGCGTGGCGCGCGCCATACGTGAGGCTCATGCCACCGGCGATGCGCTTCAGGCGGCGAAACCTGATCTGTGACGCCCGCTCGCCGATCCTGAAGAGGGTGATGGCGGAAGTCGTTGCGGCATCGGCAAAAGCGCAGGCGCGCGGCTCCAGGGTGACGACGCCCATGCCGCCGAGCTTGCCGAGAAACGCCGCGCGCAGCGCGCTGCCGTAATTGACATCGAGCCATTCCGCGGCGGTGAGGAACGCTCCTGCATCGCCAGGGCGGGCAGCCAGCAGTGTTGCCAGAAAGAAATGCACGTGCAGTCCCGCCAGGCGGCTCGCGCGGATGCCCAGCGAACGCCATCCTCGCACCAGCCAGTCCTTCCAGCGCGTCTCGATCAAGTGGTGACGCACGTAAGGCGGATTACCGATGAACAATGTTCGGGTGCGCGCCGAAGCGCGGGCGATGCCGGGGGCCTGCGCAACGTCGCAGCTCGGGAAGTCGCGGTAGTCGCACAGTGCGATGTGCGAGCGCCGGACCAGGCCGGCCGCGGCGAGATTCGCACGGCCGATGATCGCGGCCAGCGGGTCGATCTCCACGCCGATCAGCATTGCCCTGGGGAATACTGGCGCGGCGCGCAACAGGAAGCGCCCGGAGCCGGTACCGGGATCCACGACGCGCTCGGGCGCGATGTGAGCGCGGGACCACTCCAACATCGCATCGACGATGACTGGAGGCGTATACGTCGCACCAAGAGGCCGGCGCAGCTCCGGCGCCCGCAATGCACTGAACGCCTCTCCAAGCGGATCTTCCCCACCCCAGATCCGCTCGCGCAGCCGGCGCGCCGTGCGGGCATCGATGGTGGTAGCGGCGGCCCGTGCCAGTGCTGCTTCGCGGGCCGACCAGCCGGAGATCGTTGGCGCCCCGAGCCGCAGTGCCGCCGCAATGAGCGCGCCCTGCGACAGGGTGGATGTCACCGCGCGGCCTCCGGCAGCTCGCCCGACAGTCCGAGCGCGTGATGGACGAAGAACCGCTTGAGTTCCTGGCTGCGGTTCACCCATCCCAGCCCACGGCGCGCCAGACCGGAGAAGGGGCCCGTGCCATGCGCCAGGAACCGGTCGAAGGCGCCGATCGCCGCGCCCATGATGGCCACGTCGCTCTTGCGCCAGCGTTCGTAGCGACGCAACACGCGCAATGCGCCGGGATCTTCCCGCTCGCGAAGCGCGGCCAGGACGACTTCAGCCAGAGCGGCCGCATCGAGCAATCCGAGATTGACACCCTGACCCGCCAACGGATGCACGACATGAGCCGCATCACCCACGAGCGCACAGCGCTGAGCGACGTACCGCTGCGCGGACAGGGACTTGAGCGGAAACGCAGTCCGCTCACTCAGCAGACGAGTCTTGCCGAGCGCGAAATCCGCCGCCCGATCCAGTTCGCTCGCGACCTGCGCAGCGTCCATTGCAAGCAGACGGGACGCCAGATCGTCGTCGGCCGACCAGACGATGGAACTCGTTCCATCCGCCAGCGGGAGGAAGGCAAGCGTGCCGTCCGGCATGAAACGTTGCCATGCCGTGCTTTCGTGCGGTCGTTCGGTCGCAACCGTCGCGACGATGGCCGTTTGCTGCAACGGCCGCACCTCCGCCGTCAATCCGATCGACTCGCGCAGCACCGACTGCGCCCCATCGGCGCCGACAACCAGGCGCGCGGTCAGTTCGCCCGCTTCGGTCCGGACGCTCACGTCCTGCGCATCGACACGCAAGGAGCGCAGCTCCGCAGTGTCGATACGGCCGCCGGAGGCCGCGAACGAATCAAGAAGGGCGGCCTGCAGAAGCCGGCTCTCCATGATGTAACCGAGGTTGGGCTCACCGACTTCGGCCGCGTCGAATACCAGGGCACCCTGCCCGGTCGCGTCGGTCCCCGCATGCCAGATGCGCATGCGCTCATAGGGACAGATGCGCGGCCCGGCAATCGAAGTCCACGCTCCGGCAGCGCCCAGGATGCGTTCGCTGGCGCGCGATATGGCAACCACGCGGGTATCCAGTGGGGAACCCGCCGTCGGGTAAGTCACTTTGCGCGGTTCGAGCAGGGCAACACGCAGCCCTCTCCCGGAGCTCTCGGTGGATCGCGCGAGCAGTGCGGCGACGCAGGCGCCAACCGGCCCTCCGCCTACCACCAGAACGTCGAGCGATTCCGACATGACTTTCAGCCCAGACTCAGTCCGCGCGCCAGCCGCGGAGTGGGCCCTGCGAATCCGGCGCTGACTCGGGCGAGTGCGCTCTTGGCCGGCGGCGTCAGATCGAACAGCAGCAGGCCCAGATTGCGCAGCCAGCCCACCGCGGGACGCGAGTCGCCGAACAGTTTCACCAGACCGTCGGTGAATCGGACGACGCCGCGGCGATCTGCCTGGCGCCAGTCCGCGAAACGGCGCAGGAGTTCGGGTGCGCCTGCATCGGCATCCGCGTTGGATCGGTGCGCATGGGCGAGCACCTCGGCGAGCATCGCAGCATCGCGCAGACCCAGGTTGAAGCCCTGGCCGGCCACCGGATGCAGGGCCTGGGCGGCATTTCCGATCAGCACTGTGCGCTCCCCGACAGTGGTCGCGGCGCGCGTGAGTTTCAAAGGGTAGGAGGCCCGCCGGCCGGCGCGCACGAACTGTCCGGCGCGCCAGCCGAACCGGCCCTGCAGCTCGCGCAGAAATGTCGCGTCATCGAATGACAGCACCTCGCCCGCGCGTTCCGGCGTGCAGGTCCAGATCACGCCGTAACTACCGTCATGCAGTGGCAGCACCGCCAGGGGCCCGGACTGCGTAAATCTTTCGTAGGCGGTTCCGTCATGCGGCCGATCGGAAGCGACGTTCGTAACAACCGCAACCTGACCGTAATCCTCGACCGAGGCATCGATTTCGGCTGCCTGCCGTACCACCGAATGCGCACCATCCGCCGCGACCAGCAACCTGGCGCTGACCTGCTCCTGCGCACCCTGCGCACCCTGCGCGTTCGGCGCGTTCCGGGTATTCGGCATGCGGTGCAACGTGAAACTGACGTGATCGCCCTGGAACCGCGGATCGGCTGGCTGGGCGGGCACGCGCAATTGCACACCGGGAGCATCCCTGAGCTTTTCCCACAGCGCGGCGCCGATGACCCGGTTCGAAATGACGTAGCCAAAGGCTTCGATGCCCTGTTCGGCGGCATGGAGGCGTGCGAATCCGAATCGACCCGCATCGGACACGTGGATCGCGCGGATCGTGCCGGCCTGCGCCGCCATCCGTTCCCACACTCCGAGGCCCTGGAAGATCCGCCGGCTGGCATTGCCGAGGGCCGTGGTGCGATCGTCGAAGCTGGGTTGAGAACTCGTGCCGGGTGCGACTCCCTCGACCAGCAGGGTGGACACACCGGTCGTGGACAGCGCGAGCGCGAGGCTGGCACCCACCATCCCGCCGCCGATGATGGCGACATCCGTGCGGGTGACAGTCGCGTCGCCGTGCATGACCGATCCTAGTGCCCGGACATCAGGGCTTCGATCTCCGCGACTTCCTTGGGCGCCCCCGCGGTCAGGACTTCGGCACCGGTGCGGGTGACGACGACATCGTCCTCGATCCGCACGCCGATGTTGTGGAAACGACGCGGAACACCGCGTGAGCCCGCGGGAATGTAGATGCCGGGCTCGATCGTCATGACCATGCCGGGCTCCAGGACGCGCCATTCATCGCCGATCTTGTAGTCGCCCACATCGTGCACGTCGAGGCCCAGCCAGTGCCCGGTGCGATGCATGAAGAAGCGGCGATAGGCGCCGTCGCGCACCAGCTTGCTGAGGCGTCCTTTCAACAGACCGAGCTTGATCAGGCCCTGCGTGATGACATGCACCGCGGCCTCGTGCGGCTCGTTCCAGTGATTGCCGGGCTTCACGCGGGCGATGGCGGCCCGATTGGCGTCCAGCACGATCTCGTAGACCGCGCGCTGTTCGGGGGTGAAGCGGCCGCTCACCGGCACAGTGCGCGTGATGTCCGAGGCGTAGCACTCGTACTCGCACCCCGCGTCGATCAGCAACAGATCGCCCTTGCACAGCGACTGATCGTTGTCCCGGTAATGCAGGATGCAACTGTTGGCGCCGCCCCCCACGATCGGATGGTAGGAGGTGTCGGCATTGTGGCGGCGGAACTCGTGCACCAGCTCCGCCATCACCTCGTATTCCTGCCGGCCGGGCCGCGCGAAACGCATCGCCCTGACGTGCGCGGCGCAGGCGATGCGCGCCGATTCGCGCATCAGGTCGAGCTCGGCGCGCGACTTGAACAGGCGCATGTCGTGCAGGACGTGATCCAGGGCCACGAACTCCTGGGGCGGATGCCGGCCGTTGCGCGCCTGGGTGCGCAGGCCGTTCACCCAGCCCACGACGCGCTGGTCGAAGTCCGCATACACGCCCATGGTGTAATACACCTTGGCGCGGTTCTCGAGCATGCCGGGCAGGATCTCGTCGATGTCGGAGATCGGAAAGGCATCGTCAGCGCCGTAGTTGCGCGTGGCGCCCGCGGGTCCGGCCCGGCGGCCGTCCCAGGTCTCACGGGCAGGATCGCGTTCGCGCACGAACATCACGTACTCGCCGTGATCCCGGCCGGGGATCAGGACCGCCACGGCCTCCGGCTCGCCGAAGCCGGTCATGTAGTGGAAGTCGCTGTCCTGGCGATAAGCGTACTCGACGTCATTATTGCGATGCCGGACGGGAGCCGCTGGCAGGATGGCGATCGAATCGCGCCCCATGAGCCGCGCCAGCTGGCGGCGGCGGCGCGCGAACTCGTCCCGGGGAGTCGTCCTGGGGGTTTTCAATGCAACGGTACGTCCGGCGGCGCGGGCTGGTCCCGCAACGGTCCCAACTCATCGAACACGAGCTGCACCCCCACGCGCACGAACTCGACCAGCTCGGCATAGGCGCTCTCGTTGGATTCCGGGGTCTGGCGGGAGTCCACGGCCACATGGGTGATCTCGGTCAGGTCACGGACGATCTCACCGATATCCCCCGGCAGGCCGCCCTCATCCTGCACCACACTCGTGCCCAGGCCATAGAGGAAACCCTGGCACCATTGCGCCAGAGCCGCGGTACGGGCATCGATGGACTGCTCGTCGGCGGGCAACAACAACTCGAACCCCATTTCCTCCCCCTCGAGGGCCCCCGCCGTTTCGACGAAGAGC
>Ga0335069_10005579_pt1 | contig 18466 bp, 14 predicted proteins | sample Lox_Sample_11_FD_206714 | JGI IMG/M metagenome (GOLD analysis project Ga0335069, IMG submission 206714) | Soil microbial communities from Loxahatchee National Wildlife Refuge, Florida, United States - Lox_Sample_1.1 | ecosystem: Environmental > Terrestrial > Soil > Wetlands | place: USA... | reverse complement strand
TGAACGCAATCTTCATCGGGTCCTGACCCAAGTCCTCGACTCCACGGCCGATTTCGACGCCATCACCACTCGATGTCTGCAGATCTGCGACGAGACTGCGGCGCAGCGGGAACTGGTCGAGGTGCGCGACTTTCTGCGCTGGATGGTTCAAATCGGCTTCGTCTTTCTCGGCTATCGCCATTATCGCGTCGAGCCTATCGATGGCAGGCCATCAATCATCAGCGACAATGACTCCAGCCTAGGGATCATGCGGACGGGTCCGGAATCGCGCTTTCTTCGGCCGACTTCGCTCGAATCGCTCGAACCTGGGTTACGGAAGCTGCTTTTCGATGGACCAGCGCTGATCGTCGGCAAGACTCGCGCGGAATCCGAAGTCCATCGCCGCACTTTGATGGACGACATCACGCTGCGCCGCACCGATTCCAAGGGTAAAGCGCTTGGCTTCGATCGCTTTATCGGGCTTTTCACCGCGAAAGCCTACTCCGAAGAAGCCGAACATATCCCCGTTCTGCGGGCGAAATTGCGCGAGGTTATCGAGGCCGAGGGTGTCAAACCTCAAACCCACGACTACAAAGCCCTGGTCGCGGCCTTCAACAGTTTTCCGAAAGAAGAGCTATTCCGCGCGAAGACCGCGGAACTACGCGAGCAACTGCGCATCGTGCTCGATCTCGAGAACGAAACCGAGGTCCGCCTGAGCCTCGAATCGGATCTCGTGCGGGGCAACGTCATCGCGCTGGTGATTATGCCGCGTGATCGCTTTTCGGCGGATGTTCGCTCGACGATTCAGGCGGCACTGGCACGCGCGCTTGGCGGCAAACTCGTTTACTACAATCTCGCTTTGGGCCAGAGCTACACCGCCCGGCTGCACTTCTGTTTCGCGGCGCCTGCCCCTTCGCCGGAAATAGTCGAGGATTTGCGCGCCGAGATTGAACGATTGGCTCGCAGTTGGGATGACCTATTGCGTGAAGGTCTAATCGCCCGATTCGGCCCGACCCGGGCTCGCGAGCTGCTTAATCGATGGTTGCCAGCGTTTGCTCCCCACTATCGAACAAGCTCGTCGCCCGAGATGGCGCTCGCCGATATCGATCAGATCGAGCGGCTCAGCAAAGAAACTCAGTTCAGCGTTTTGATCGGTCCCGCGGCCGGTGAGGTGGATCCCTCCACCACAGAGCTGCGACTCTATGAGTTCGGCGACGCTCCGATCCTTTCCGACCTGATCCCGATGCTCCAGAACTTCGGCATCTCAGTGATCTCGGAAGAAGCTCACGAGTTTCGCCTGAACCCGAACGGTGAGACGCGAACAGCGCATGTTCAGGCTTTTCGCGTCCGCACTCTCGACGGCAAGCCACTCGAACAGATGCCCGGTGCTGCGGTGATCGCCGATGCAATCGTCGCGGTGCGCACCGGGCAGGCCGAGGACGATCCGCTCAATGCGCTGACCCTCAGGGTCGGGCTCTCCTGGCGCGAAACCGCGCTGCTGCGTGCGTACCTGGCCGCTGCCTTCCAGATGCGACTTGGCCCGGCACGACCGGCGATGCGCCGTCCCTTCCTGCAGACACCGCAGTTGGGTCGGCTGCTGGTCGCTCTCTTCCTGAAGCGCTTCGATCCAAAACGTGATACCCCGGCGGCCGAACTGAGCGAGTTGCGACAGCGCTACCTGGCCCAACTCGCCAGCGTCGAGAACATGGCCGACGATAGACTCGCGCGCATGATCCTGACGATGGTCGAGGCGACCACTCGCACGAACTACTTCGCGGTCCCCAACAGCCGCTGGATCGCACTCAAGTTCGAGAGCGCCAAAATCGCGGGCCTCACCGACACTCCGCCGTTGTACGAAATTCACGTCAATTCGCCCACGATGGAGGGATGCCATCTGCGAGCAGGCCGTATCGCTCGCGGCGGTATTCGGTTCAGCGATCGCCTGGATGATTTTCGGACGGAAATTCTCGGTCTGATGAAAACCCAGATCGTAAAAAACGCGATCATCGTCCCGACTGGCGCGAAGGGTGGTTTCATCGTCAAAGCCGTTGTTGGACGCACGTCTGATCGAGCGGCCGTGGTCGAGGCTTATCGTACGCTTATCAACGCGCTGCTCGATCTGACCGACAACGTCGTCGACGGCGTGACGGTGCATCCGCCCGGCGTAAAGATTTACGATAGCGACGGACCCTATCTGGTCGTTGCAGCCGACAAGGGCACCGCGACCTTTTCCGATTTAGCCAACGAGATCGCGCAATCGCGCAACTTCTGGCTCGGCGATGCGTTCGCGTCGGGCGGTAAGCACGGCTACGACCACAAAGCGATGGGCATCACGGCGCGCGGTGCTTGGGAGTCCGCCAAACGCCACCTCCGCGAATTGGGCCGGCCAGCCGACGCACCAGTTACCGTTGTTGGAATCGGCGATATGTCGGGTGACGTCTTCGGCAACGGGATGCTCCAATCTGACAAGATCAAGTTGGTCGCGGCCTTTGATCATCGTCATATCTTCGTCGATCCGAATCCCGACCCGGCCAAAAGCTTTGCTGAGCGGCGGCGGCTTTATCTGAAGCCCGGCTCGCAGTGGTCCGATTATGATCCAGCTCTGATCAGCAAAGGTGGCGGTATCTTCCGTCGGGGGCAGAAACAGATCCAGGTTAGCCTCGAAGCTGCTGTCGCATTGGGGTGCACTGCCGGGGAACTCGACGCCGATCGCCTCGTACAGGCCATCCTGCGAGCCAACGTGGACCTGCTCTATAACGGTGGTATCGGCACCTATGTCCGCGACGATGACGAGACCGACGCCGATGTTGGCGATCATGCCAACGATTCGTGCCGCGTCATGGCCAGCGAACTGCGCTGCAAAATCGCGGTTGAAGGCGGCAATCTCGGCTTCACGCAGCAGGCGCGGATTACCTACGCGAAGATTGGTGGGCGCATCAATACCGACGCCATCGATAACTCGGCTGGCGTCGATATGTCGGACCATGAGGTCAACCTCAAGATCCTGCTTCAGCCCGCTGTCGAGCGCGGTGCGCTGAGCGAGTTCAAGCGCAACCGCCTCCTCGCGGAGGCCGGCGAGCAAGTTTCTTCGAGCGTCCTCGAGGATAATCGCGATCAGGCACTCCTGTTGAGCCTCGAACAGGCCCGCAGCCGGACCGATCGTGCAGGCTATCGCGATCATGCCACTGCCCTCGCACGGCGTGGTGTCGGCCACCTTCAGCGTCCTACAGCCGCGAGTCATCCCAATGATGAATCGCCCTTCAGTGATGCGGCGCCGACCCGGCCTGAACTTGCCGAGCTGACTGCCTCGACCAAAATCGACCTGACGACCTTTCTGGTTTCCCTACCTCTGATCGACGATCCCTACCTCGTCGAGCGCTTTTTGCGGCCCTACTTCCCCTCCTCGATTGCTGAGGCGCACCCTCAAGATGTCCCGCGGCATGGCCTGCGGCGGGAACTGATTGCGACCGAGCTGGTGAACGAACTGGTCGATTTGATGGGATCGGTATTCGTCGCCAACCTCCAGCGTGACTTTGGCCTCGATATCGAAACCGCGGTGCGGGCGTGGCTGATAGCTTCAGGGGTCCTCGATCTCTCGGGGCGCGCAGCTGCGCTTCATCGTAATGCGAGCCAGATGCTCGCAGAGACCGAGCTAGGTGCATTTCTTGCTCTCGAAAGACCGGCCCGCAGTGCTTGCGGATGGGCGGCAACCTTGGCCGATACGTCCGCCGGAATCGGCGAAACAATCGCTCGCTTCAAGCCGTCTTTTGATCGCCTCGCGAACGAATTCGAAGGTTTCCTTACCGGTGGCGAACGCGATCGCTTCGAGCGAACTTATCGCGATCTGCGCAGCGCCGTTCATCAGGGTGATCTCGCATTGGAGATGGCCCGGCTCACCTTTGCCGGTCATCTGCTTACCGTGCTCAACCTGAGCTTCGCCTGCAAGACTGATCCCGCAGCCGTTGCTGAAGCCTATTTTGGGATGAGCACTCAGTTCGAGTTCGCTTTGTTGGAGGGCGCGATTGACCGGCTCAATACCGAGGATCGTTGGGAACGAACAGCTGCTCGTGATCTGCGGTCAGAGATGGCTTGGGCTCGTAATCAGCTCTGCGCCCTTTCCCTCGATACGGCCAAAGCGGCTTCGAGCGATTCAACTGCTTTGGCCGCAAAGCGACGTCGCGAAGTGCTGATTCTGATGAACGATTTGCGGGGACTGCAGACGATCGGTTTGCCGCCGCTTCAGGTCACGGTGCGAGCCTTGGCGCGGCTCGCCGCCGGTATCTGAATCAGGAGCCGGCAGCCGATGAGGTAGGATCGCCGAGGGTAGGCTGAACCGCCCCCTCGGTACCGCGTTCCCCGATGATCGCCACCAAGTCCTGAAAGAGCCGATAGCCGGCGATCATAAAGAAAGCGCTGAGCATGTAGGTGACTGCCACGCCAGCGAACTCAACGACGAAGAAAACGCTCCAGAAATAGCCGGTGAGAAATCCTACTGGCCCCAGCACCCAGCTGACCATCAGGAAAAGACCGGCCGCCCACGAATCGTAGCCCGACCAGACCGCCAGGAATACGACGATTCGAATCGCGACGCGGAAGAACTGCTTACGCAACAAATCCCGACTGCGCAGCAGGGCCCGGAAGCTGTACTGATTTTCGAAAACCAGCGCGTACTCGGAAAAGTACAGCCACAGATAGATGAGGCCGCCGACCACGAGGAAGCCCGCCTCGAACATCAGCACCGCGAATGCGACATACCAGGTCGAGATAACAAGTTCCGCAGTCCAAAGAAAAAGAGCGGCCGCTGGTACAACGACCTGGAGGATCGCAATCCAAAAGAAACTCGGGAGGAGCTTCAGGGCTTCCCGCCACGTGGCGACTACCTCGGCCAACAGTTGAGGCTCTTTCAAGCCCGATCGCAGCCGACGAAGGGAAATCAGCACCAGCAGATGCGCCAGAAAGGCCATCAGCAGGGCGACCAGATTAAGGGTGGCAACAATCCACCCGGGAATCAGCGTCTTCGCGTCATCGGCCGCAGGAGCGTACCGTTCCTGCACCATCATCCAGCCAACATGCCTCGCACCCGGAGTGAAGTGTTCAGCGACGGCATGCTGAATATTGATTGCGTCGGGCAGAACGCAGAGCGCTGAGAGAAAGACCAATGGCGCCAGAACCAAGGCCAAGGTCGGTCCGTCTGCTCGCAGATCGTTTACGGCGTTAGCCAGATAGATGAAGCTGCCTTTGAGTCGGGTCGACGGCACGATGGTCGAGACTGACACTACGGCTGTTCTAACTCAAGCATCCGATCTGGCCACGACACTTACTTGCCGACTGCGCTATAGTCGAAGGCGTATGGCGGACGAACAGAAGACTGCTCTAATCGCCCATGAAAACAAGATGATTCGGCGGCTGCGCTTCCTGGTCGATCTGGTTTTCGCGACTATCGCGCAGGACGACTCCCTGACCCTCGAAGAGGCTTGGGAACATGTCCGCGGGCTTAAAGCTGCGGCCGTTGCGATGTTCCCCGGCAAGGACGATACCTTCGACCTGATTTATCTGCCTCGCTTCTCCCGCTTACTCGCCGAAAAATTCCGTGCGAGCTAGGCGACCGGGCAGCTCCCCTCCTCGGGAGTTGGTCGGCCTTAGCGCCAAGGACGGTGCGTCGATAAAGGTTATCTTCGGACGGAGGATCTCCGCCGTCGGACCAATCCGCTCCCGGACGCGCGATTTCCTGCTCCCCGGTTTCATCGATCTCCAGGTCAACGGAGCTATGGGGATAGACGTTATGGCTGCGTCTGCCGAGGATATCCTTCGTATCGCTCGGCACTTGGCGCACGAGGGTACGACCGCGTGGCTTCCCACCGTGATCACTGCACCACTGGATAAGATCGAGGAGTGCGACGAGACCATCGCGGAAGCGATCGAACTGCAAGACGAGTTGGCCCAAGCGGCCTTGAAAGGCTCGGCTGAACCGGTCGGCGCGACCATCCTGGGGATGCATCTCGAAGGGCCCTTCATCTCGCCGCAACGTCTAGGTGCCCATCCGCCGCTGGCTCTTCTCCCCGAAGGTGATGCCCTTGATCGGGCGCTGCGGCTCCAAACACTTAAGCTGATCACCGTCGCGCCCGAACTTCCCGGTTCTCTCGATGCGATTCGGCGTTTGATCGCTCGTGGTGTCACAGTCTCTATCGGCCACACCGATGCGACCTACGAACAGGCGCTGGCCGGTCTCGACGCGGGTGCCACGATGTTCACCCATCTGTTCAATGCGATGCCACCGTTCCATCATCGCGCGCCGGGGCCGATCGGAGCGGCTACAGAGAGGCACCGCCCCGTCGTTACGATCATTCCTGATGGAGACCACGTTCATCCGGCGGCCGTTCGATTAAGCCGGAATCTCCGCCTGGCTTTCGTCTCTGATCGCTTGGCCTGCGCCGGAACAGATGAGCCTCCCTCAACCCTCTTTGGTCTACCCTGCCGGGGAGCCTATCGCGATGGACGCGTGGTTCGGCTGCCCGACGGAACTCTGGCTGGTAGCACCATTACGATGTTGGATGGCGCGCACATCATGTTCCGGGAGCTCGACAGTGATATTTTCGCGTTGGAAAAGGCGACCTCGGCCAATGCCGCCGAGGCGCTGCGCCTTCGTGATCGTGGCAAGATGGCACCGCCCGCCCACGCCGATTTGATCCTGCTGGACCGCGATCTTAACCTGAAAGCGGCTTTTATCGCCGGACAGGAAGTAAAATAGAGCCGCCGCCTTATGCCGCTGAATCGCGCCTGCCTCGACAAGACCTATCCCTCATCTTCGACAAGTGTGACGCTCGAGGCGATCCAGAACTACGCACGTGCCTGTAGCGAAACCAATCCGCGCTACTTCGACGCGAGCATCCCGGGCGGAATTATCGCCCCGCCGATGTTTGCCGTGGTGGTAACCTGGATTCCCTTGATCGGCATCCTTACCGACCCCGAACTGCGCGCCGACCTGCTTCGTCTGCTCCATACCGCACAGGAAATTGAATTTCTCGCTCCCATCCGGCCAGGAGACGAGATAACGGGCGCAGCTCGTATCGAATCAATTGAAGCAGCGCCCGGTGGCGAAGCTATCACGCTCGCTTTAAGCGCAACCGACCATACCGGACGACCCGTGAATCGTGCGCGCTTTACGGCTTTGATTCGCTCCCGCCGGGAGTCGGCTGAGTTACGCAAGGCGGCGGCTGAGGCTGATACGCCCCGCACGTCGGCACCGCTCTTCTCGGTCGCGCAGACGATCGATTCGGATCAGACGCTGCGCTACGCCGAAGCCTCGGGCGATCGTAATCCGATCCATGTAGACGAAAACGTAGCGAAGATGGCTGGGCTACCGGGAATTATCGTGCACGGACTCTGCACGATGGCATTCGCGGCGCGCGCGCTGGTCGAGACGACCTGTGCCGGCGATCCGCTCCGGCTCAAAGGTATGGGAGTCCGCTTCGCCCGTCCCGTCTTCCCCAGCGATACCATCACAACCTCGATCTGGCCGGATGCGAACACAGGCCGCTTCACCTTCACCACCGCTAACGCCAACGGCCTGATCGTACTTCGCAACGGCTTCGCCGAAATCTCGAACGGGTCCTAAGCGCGTGCTGCGCGACCTCCGCCTCGGGCTGTCGCTGTCCCTGTCCGGCCGATATGCCGCGATGGGCAAGCAGGCCGAAGCGGGTATTCGCCAATTTATCGCCGATACGAATACAGGTGATGGAGTCACGATCGATGGGTCGAGTTACCAACTGGCCCTCGAATGCTACGACGATCAAAGCCGAGCTGATCGCGCGATCGAAATCTATCAGGATCTTTGCCGTGATCATCGCTGCGATCTGATCTTCGGTCCTTATTCGAGTGACCTGACCCGAGCAGTTGTTCCGATTACCGAGCGGGCCGGGATGGTCCTGCTCAACCACGGAGGAGCCGACGATTCCCTGCACAATCAGGGTTATCGGATGATTGTCAGCATCCTTAGTCCGGCCAGCGATTATCTCGTGGGGTTCATCGACCTGCTGGCCACGCTCAAGTTCTGGCGCAAACGTCTAGCCATCGCTCATCTACCGACTCCCTTCGCCGAAACGATCGTCGGCGGAGTCGAGCGAGCCATAGCCGCTCGACGGATATGGCTTCGTGGCGTGCGGCTGCGAGCCAAATATCGCGGGAGGTTTGACCCAGAGAATACTCCCGCGGAGATTTCGCGCCTATTTCGCCGCTATCGAATCAATGCCTTCGGCAGCGCCGGTAGCTACGATTATGATGTGGCTATGATGAGGCTCGCGACAGCATCGCATCATAATATCCCGGTGCTTTCATGCATCGCGGCGGGAGCGACTCGCTTCGGTGAGGATCTCGGAGATGATGCGGAAGGGATCGTCGGGCCAAGCCAATGGGAGCCCGAACTCGAGATCCATCCCGAACTGGGGCCTTCACCAATCAACTTCACGCACCGTATCGGTAGCGCTGCGTCCGACTATCCGGCCGCCCAGATCTATGCTGCGGGGCTGACAGCTATAGAAGCTCTTCGGGTCGCGGGTTCGCTCGACCAAGGCAAGCTGCGCGAAGCTTTGGGTGATCTGCGCGCGACAACGCTATTTGGGGATTTCGCGATCGACCGCGTGACCGGGCGACAGATCGGCCACAAGCTGCTCCTGGTTCAATGGCACGAAGGACACAAGGCCATCATTCCTCGGCAAGGCGATCCGGGTAGCGGGGAGTTGACCTTCCCGAGTAGAAGGTCCTGGATGATACTGCCGCGCCGCGACTGACGCCTACAGTCGGATTTCGCACATCACAAAGTCGTGATCAGAAACCCGCGCGCTCAGCAGCGAAGGCTGAGCGGCCACTGCCCGCGCCGATCGAGGGACGGGCTTCAGCCCCCGCACGGCGATCCAATCGAGATTTGGGCGCAGAAAGTACGGCAGAAAGCGCGAAGGGGTGAAGGTCCGTTTTCGTGGATCATTCGCCCCGTCGATTGCGAAGCCAGCACGCTCAAGATGCTGGAACAGCCCTTCCCATCGTTGAGGTTGCGAGAGTCGCGCCGGTTGCATCGCGAGCTTAAGCGTCGCCCGGATAACCGCCTTGCGATTCTGCAGGCCGAGCGTGGTGGTATTCAGATCGCCGCCGATAATCGTGGGGCCGTCGGGCAGTTGGTTCAGGTATTCCTTCATCTGAGCCGCCCGGCCGTGCGGATCCCAACGACTGTTTAGATGAATCGCGCCGAGATTGATGAGCCGACCGTTGAAGCGGGCGCGAGCTACCATCCCGGCGGGCACTCCGATCTTGCGATACAGACGTCGATGCAAAAAACGGTTAGGTATCGGAATCGCCCTGATATCGTCGAGCGGCTGGCTGCATAGAACCGCATTGCCGGTCAGTGGGCGAGCCGTTCCATTCTCTTCGCGCTGACCGAATTGCGGCACAAAGGCGAAACTCATCTGCAACGCCTTGGCGACTTCGGCGGCAAAATCACGATAAGCTGACCGTTCGTTGCGCCAATCGGCTTCGCAGAGCAGCACGATATCCGCTCCGGCGAGCGGTTTTTGCTGCAAGCATCGAACGACGCCCTCGAGATTACCGCCGCCCTGAGCGTTGAAAGAGACGACTTTGATGGTTCGTCCGACCTCGCGAGCCTTGCGATTCTCGACAATCGGCTCGAACGGATGAGCTGCAAACCACGCGGGTTGCTCGAGAGGCGCGTTAAGCATCCGTTGAATAGCTACTCCAAGGCTTTGCGCAGCTCCGCGAAATCGGTCATCGGCGCCGAACATGCGCGGTTACGACAAAGATACGCCGTCAGCTTCCCTTCCAGCTGACTCTTGCCCCGCAGCGCTTCCGGTCGTAGTGCGTCCGGTGCGTTCGGATCGACGAGATAGAGCGCTAGATTTGGCACGTAGATCTGCCCGATTTGCTGCAACCAACGGGCGGTCTCCGGATCCGATCTGGTTCCCACTAACGCGATCTCCGTAGGACCCTGATTATAGAGATCCGCCGCCTCAAGCATATGCGAAAAAGCGAAAGGCTGACGTTCCATCATCGGCGCGAATAAGCAGAGCGCCAGATCGGCGGCCTTCATGTAGCGCTCATCGTTGGTGTAGGCAAAGAGCCGCAGCAGCGCCATCACCGCGGCGCTGTTACCCGAGGGCGTTGATCCGTCGAAAGCGGCTTTAGGCCGGGTGATCAACTTTTCGTGATCGCTCGACGTGAAGAAGAAGCCGCCATGCTCCTCGTCCTGGAAGCGTTCCAGGAGGACATCGGCCAGCTTTTTCGCGTCATCCAGATAGCGCTGATCCAATGACGCCTCGTAGACGTCGATCAGAGCACCAGCCACGAGCGCATAGTCTTCGAGGTAGGCATTGAACTTCGCGACCCCGTCCTTGTATGAGCGTCTAAGGGAGTCACCGTCCCACAGCCGACCCATCACGAAGTCGGCTCCACGCCGCGCTGCTTCCAGATACCGATTATCCCCCAGCGCGCGATAACCCTCGGCGAGTCCACTGATCATCATCCCGTTCCAAGCTGCGAGTATCTTATCGTCGCACCCCGGATGGACTCGCTTCTCGCGGTCGACGAAAAGCTTCTTGCTCTCGAACGCGATTATCTCAGCAATCTCAGCTTCGGGACGCTTGAAGAGCCGCGCGGCTTCTGGGATTCCAATCGTGCGATGGAGAATATTGTGCCCTTCGAAATTGCCTTCTTCGCTAACGTCGTAGTAGCGACCGACAATTTTCGCCGCATCCTCGCCCAACACTGCGACTAGCTCATCCGGCGTCCAGATGAAGAATTTACCTTCCTCACCCTCGCTGTCGGCGTCCTGACTGCTGTAGAAGCCACCCTCGGGACTCGTCATCTCGCGCAGGACATAGTCGAGCGTCTCGCGCGCGGTGGTCAGAAAGTCTGGCTCGTTCAGAGCGCGGCCCGCATCGAGATAGAGTCGCGTCAGCAGCGCATTGTCGTAGAGCATCTTCTCGAAGTGCGGCACCAGCCATCGCTCATCGACGCTGTAGCGATGGAACCCGCCACCGATTTGGTCGTAGATCCCGCCCTTCGCCATTTTAGTGAGTGTGTGTTGCACCATCTCGGCCAAGTTGGTCGATTTGGTCGCCGCAAAGGCACGTAGGAAGAGCGAAAAGACGAAGCTGTTGGGGAATTTGGGCGCGCCGCCGATACCGCCGTGATCGCTGTCGTAATGCTGCGCAAGGTTGCGCGCCGCGTTGATTACAACGTTCGCCCGGATTGCGGCACCGGGTTCGTTCTCCATCACCTGGTTCAAAGCCCGACTGAGCCGCTCGACGTTGCTGTGGACGTCCTCGGGTTTGTCGCGGTAGACGCTCGCGATCGCCGTGAGGACTCGAGGGAATCCTGGCATACCCTGGCGATCCTCGGGCGGAAAATAAGTTCCGCCGTAGAACGGCTTGCACTCGGGCGTCAGGAACATAGTCAGGGGCCATCCGCCGCGACCGGTGAGAAGTTGCACGGCTTCCATATAGATATTGTCGAGGTCGGGCCGCTCCTCGCGATCGACCTTAATCGATACGAAGTTCTCGTTCATCAGGGCCGCGATCGCCGGATTCTCGAACGACTCCCGCTCCATCACATGGCACCAGTGACAGGCCGAGTAGCCGATTGAAAGCAAAATCGGTTTGTTTTCAGTGCGCGCCCGGTCGAGCGCCTCCTCACACCAAGGATACCAATCGACCGGATTATAGGCGTGCTGGTTAAGGTATGGACTCTGCTCGTTAATCAGGCGATTCGGCTTGCGGTCCCCATCATTGCCCGAGCTTGGCTTCGAACTCATTTGAAATCTCTTTCGGCGGGATTCGGTCGGCGTTGGTGTGCGCCGTATTCGAGGCTTTCCAAGGTATCACCTACGCCCCGTGCAGACCATTCGCTCGCAGCGATCACGGACCCGCTTGCGATCACCTATCTATGTTGCAAACCTTGCTAGGCGATGGATCGGGCGGAGGCGGTGACGGAAGCAGGCGAGTCGGCTGCGAAGGAACGGTTCTGGCGTAAGGCCGGAATTATCCTGGTCGTGCTCACAGGGGTGCTCTACTTTGCCCGCCTCGGCGCGAGAGCGCTCTGGGCTTCAGAGTTTCGCTGGGCGGAGATCGCCCGCGAGATGATCCTCACCCGCAATTACTTTTGGCCGACGATCAACGGCCATCTCTACTACGATAAGCCCCTCGGATCTTACTGGCTGGTTGTGGCCTCAACCTACCTGACCGGTGGGATGAACGAGGCCGCCGCTCGCTTTCCTTCGGCGGTCGCAGGATTGATCGCTGTCATGCTGCTGATCGGGCTGGCGCGCGACCTCTACGATCTTCGCACCGGGGTGATCGCAGCTACGATCCTTGCGACCAGCTTTAGTTTTGTCTTTTTTTCGCGTCATGCGGACGCGGATGCAATTACAGTGACCGGCGAGCTTGCGGCGCTCTGGCTCTTTTGGCGAAATCAAGCGAATCCTTCCGGAAGGTGGCTGATTCCGTTTTGGCTGCTGATGGCCGTTACCTCTCTGATGAAGGGGTTGCTCGGCTTCGTCCTGCCCCTCGTGGTCGTCGGATCTTACTGCACTCTGGCCGACGGATTGGCCGGTTTGAAGGACGATCTGCTTAGGGGATCGCTGCTTGATCGCCTAATCGCGCTGATTAAGCGCAATCGATGGTTTTTCAACTGGTACACGCCGCTAGCCGTCGTGCTATCTATGGTGACCTATTATTGGCCCTTCGCGATCTCGTATGAGAAGACCGGCTCCATCAGCGGTCTTTACATGGTTTATCGCGAGAACGTTCAGCGTTTCTTCGATCCGTTCGACCATGTCGGACCGATTTACCTCTATGTCTACGTGATTTTTGGCCTGATGGCCCCGTGGTCAGTATTCTTACCGGCGGGTCTCTGGCGCGCTCATGCGGGCTCACCATCATCGGACGACGAGACTCGCAGCGATCGTTTCGTGCTGATTTTCTTCTGGGTGGTCTTTCTCTTTTTCACCGCCTCGGGCTCGCGCCGAAGCTATTACCTCCTGCCGATTCTGCCAGCGGCCTCGATCATCGTAGCGCGTCTCTTCATCGCGCCGTTCGCGGTACTGCCCCGATGGAGCTTTCAGCTCCTCAAGCTCGGCTTTGCTCTTCTCGGAATCGCCGTGGCATTATCTTTCATCGGGCTCGTTCCGCCGCGACTCTACCTGCCAGGCAAATTTGCGCTGATGCCCAATGCTCCCGACCAGCCGATCCTGATTCTTTATCTGGTGGGGGCGGCGCTGGGTGTAGCCATCGCGATCGGCCGTCGCTTCACTCCATTACGGATTTTCTTCGCCAGCGCGACGATCTCATGGCTCTTCATGTTCTATTTCTATGTCTTCGCGATGCCAGCCGGGGATGCGTGGCGGGGCGAGAAGTCCTTTGCCCATCAGGTGCGAGGGATTATCGGCGCCGACACCGACGGACTCGCTTTCTTCGACAACACCGGTCCAGCCTATTACCTCGAGCTGCCGAAGCCAGTGCCGTCTCTTTCGACCAAGCGCGAGCTCGAAGCGGGTATCAAGGCCGGGAAAATCCGTTGGATCGTGACGCTGAATCGGGATCTCGGCCGCCTCGAATTCCCTAACGAGATAGTCGCTCGTGAGTTGGTTAATCCGTGGGACTCGAAAGAACATGAAGGGAACTCCATGATTCTCGTGCATGTAATCCCGAAGACCTGATCGCTGCGATCGCGTGGACAGCCCTTCGAGCCCTCCCTATCATAAGGAACACCGCCTTAAAGGATGCTTGAAAGATGGCGAAGAAGCGCAAGCCCTCCGCCGAAGTTGAACCCAAAGAACCACCGCCTCCTAAACCGGTGTTTGATTCGCCTTTCAAGGATCTCAAAAAGCTTATCAAAGATCTGCCTAAGCCCACGCCCGTGCCGTTGGTCGCCAAGCCGCATCCGGCAATGGCAAAACCGGGAGCGGCTCCCGCCGTCGACGATGTTGCCCTATTTCGGCAGGCGTTCGCCGGGGTGCGGCGACTCGAAGGCTCTAACGGCGCCCGTATCGCGATACCGCCGCAGGCCGCGATAGCGCGCAGCGTCGTTAGCGAAGATGCCGAAGTTCTCGCGCAGCTCTCCGATCTGGTCTCGGGCCAGGCACCTTTTGAGCTGACCGAGAACGAAGAATACGTCGAGGGGACGCGCGTCGGACTCGATCCGCGGGTCGTCACCAGGCTTCGACGGGGCGAGTTCTCGATGCAAGCGCATCTCGATCTCCACGGGATGACCCAGCCCGATGCCAAGGAGGCGCTGACCGAGTTTATCGTGGATTCGGTGCGCAAGGGTCGACGTGCGGTTGCTATCGTTCATGGCCGTGGGCTCCGCTCGCCCGGTGGTCAGCCGGTTCTCAAGCACGCGGTGGCGCAATGGCTCTCCCATGGCCTGATGGGTGGATACGTGCTGGCCTTCACTACCGCCAAAGCTTACGACGGCGGAGCCGGTGCGGTCTGGGTCCTGCTCCGGCGGGAACGCAAACGCGGCAAATTCGATATCTTGCAGGGAACCAAGCGACGGGATTAGCTTCGGCGGTACATCTCGCTACGGGGAAGAAGCACTATGAGCACCGCCAAAAATCTCCCTTCCGCACTCCGGCTCCATCACAACGCCTACGTCGTGCGCGACCAGCGCGTCACCCGAAAATTTTACGAAGACGTGATCGGCCTTCCGATGGTCGCCTGCTGGACCGAGCAGGACGAGGTCTTCGGCGGACTGCGCATCTACTGCCACACCTTCTTCGGTCTGGCTGACGGCGGTGCGCTGGCGTTCTTTCAGTTCGAATCGCCGGAGGAATACGAGCAGTTCAGCCGCAAAGGGCGCCCAACGCCGTTCATCCATATCGCGCTTAAGACCACGGCCGAGAATCAGACCGCTATCGCCGAAAGACTGACCGGGGCGGGTTATGAGAACTTCGTGATCGAGCACGGCTACTGCACGTCGCTCTATGCAACCGACCCCGATGGCCTCAACCTCGAATTCACGGTCGATGATCCACGGGCAGAGCAGATCAACGCCGAGCGGATGCGCACCAAAAACGCCGACCTGGAGCGCTGGCTGCGCGGCGACCATAGCAGCAACAACAACTGGCGCCGCGATAATCAGTAGGTCCCGCCGGCAATCACCGGAACCGCCAGAAAATCCTGGAAAGGCAAAAGCCGGAACCCGTGAGGGCTCCGGCTTTTTTCACGCCGTTTGGAAATATCGCTACTTTTTCACTTACATCTTGCCGAGCAAGAGGAAGGAGATAACCAGCGAGTACAGGGTCAGCGATTCGACGAACGCCAGACCGATAATCATCGGGACGAACAGCTGATTGGTGCTGTTCGGGTTACGGCCGATCGACTCCATCGCGGAGGCGGCCAGCTTGCCCTGACCCATGCCGCAGCCGAGCGCCGCGATACCGAGGCCGAGGCCGATACCTAAACCGATCAGGCCGCTGCTGTGACCGCCCGCGGGGGCTGCTTCCTGCGCCATCGCAACGATCGGCGAGGCCATCAGGATAACCAGCGCAGTACTGATCATCTTCCATGCTTTACGAACCATTTTCGTTCCTCCATTTGCCGCGCCGTCGATCCCACCCTGAGCTATTTAACCTCGCCTCTATCCTCTTCCACATCTTCGGCCGAGCGGGTCTTGGGTTCGCGGAATTTAAACCTCTTTGAGTTAGTCCGTTAATCGTTTCGTGTAAATCCTTCGACTCGGCTCGCAGTTGGTCGCTGGATCAGGATGACAAGAAAGCGCGATACGAACGAAATCTCCTAATGATGCGCTGCCGACGCCATCCGTACGTAGCTGATCGAAAGAATAGTGAAAACTAGCGCCTGCACTACGCAAACGATCGCGCCGAGCGTGTAGAAGGCAATCGGAACCACGACATAGGTCAGGGTCGTGAAGAGCCCCAGAACCTGATGGTCAGCGAACAAGTTGGCGTACAGACGAATGCCGAGCGAGAAGGGGCGGAACAGATTGTCCGCAATCTCGATCGGTAACATCAGGGGGGTCAGAGCCAGGACGGGCCCGAGGAAGCTCTTCAGATAGCTCGCGCCCTGCGACTTGAAGCCCTGATAGAGGTAATAAGCAAAGGCGATCGCCGCGATAGCGAAGGTTAGGTCGGTGTCGCTGGTCGGCGGCTCCATCCCCGGGATCAGGCCGAAGAAGTTAGCCGTCAGGATGAAGAGAAAAATGCTGCCGAAAAACGGCACGAAGCGGCGCGATCCATGGAGCTCGGAAACCTGCGCGACGAAGCCGTCGAGCCATTCGGCCATGACCTCGGCGATATGCCGCAGAGTCGCCCCATCATCGGGGATAGTCGGATCGGCAGCCGAGGCCAGAGCGCTGCGGGCTGCCAGCGCGAACAGGATAAGGATGCCCATCACGAGCCAAGTGCCAATCACCACCGGGGGTAGATGCCCCAAGGCATTGGCCAACATTTCAACGAAATTGACTGGCGTTAGCGGCTTCAAGCCTTCACTTCCTCCACGGGCGTGGCCGATCCACGCATCGAGACGCGCCCAGTTTCAATAAAGATCGCAGCGAACTGAGTCAAGACACCGGCCATAAAGCCAAAGATATCGACCTGCACGCGCGTAAGTATCAGATAAACCACCAGCATGAAAAAGAGCAGTTTGAAGGGTGCGATAAGCGCCCCGATCGTCACGGCGCCGCCGCCGCTGCTCGCCATTCCAATAATCGCTTTGCCGATGATCACCAATAGGTAAAGGTTGGCGAGCATCAGAGCACCACCCATCGCGCTGCTGATTGCGGCCCGCTCCGAAACCAGGGCGAGCATCAACGCCGCGATAACCGCGGTCAGGATAGCAGCGATACGCTGGATTCCAGCGATAGTAGGAAGGTTCCAGTTCATCGGGAACGCCCTATGGTGGCTGAATGAAACGCCTCAGGCAACTCAAAGCGTGCGTTGAAAATCACGCAATTCGATGATTAAGCGATAGAAGCCAAGGCCGACGCCGAGGAACAGCCCTACGATCGCGATAATCGGCTGCGTATGGAAGTGCTCATCGAGGTAGTAGCCAGCGATCGCGCCACCCATGATCGGCGAGAAAAATTCCGTCGCAACGCCGACGAAGCGCCAGAGCCGCGGACGAGGTTGTGACTCACTTTCCATCTAGCCACGAGCGATTGCCGCGAAGGCCTCGTGCGCTGCAGCGATCGTCGCGTCGATATCGGTTTCGCTGTGCGCGAGCGATACGAACATCGCTTCGAACTGCGACGGCGGCAGATAGATCCCCCGATCGAGCATCGCGTGAAAAAATCGCTTGAAGCGATCGGTATTTCCACGTTGCGCATCGGCGAGATTGCCAACCTTATCGGCTCCAATGAAGCAAGTGATCAGCGATCCTGCTCGATTAACGCATCCATTGACTACAGCGGATGCCATCGCTTCGCGAAGTCCGTCCGCGAGCCGGCTGCCCGATCGTTCCAGCTTCTCGTAAACCCCAGGTTGCTCGAGCAGCTTTAGCGTTTCAATTCCTGCGCGCACCGACAGCGGATTACCGGAGAGAGTGCCCGCCTGGTAGACCGGTCCGAGCGGGGCGAGCAGATCCATCAGCGCGGCGCGTCCAGCCACTGCGCCGATCGGCATCCCGCCGCCGATAATCTTGCCGAGCATGACGAGATCAGGATCGGCCTCGAAGAGCTCGTACGCAGCGCCATAGCGGAGACGAAATCCCGTGATTACCTCGTCGCAGATAAGCAGCGCGCCATAGCGATGAGCGAGCGCTCCAAGCTCGCGCAGAAAGCCGGCCGCGGGCAACACTACTCCCATGTTGGCGGCGACGGTTTCGACGACCACTGCGGCGATCGCATTTTTGTCCGACGCGAAATAACGCTCGACGCTTTCGAGCGAATTCCATTGCGCCACACGCGTCGACGACGCGACCGTTTCCGGCACGCCGCCACTATCGGGAACGCCGAGCGTAAGTGCCCCAGACCCGGCGCGCACCAACAACGCATCGCTGTGGCCGTGATAGCAGCCATCGAACTTGATAATGCCCGGCCGGCCCGTAGCGGCGCGCGCAATTCTGAGCGCGGTCATCCCGGCTTCGGTTCCTGAACTCAGCAGTCGAACCTTCTCTGCAACGCGAATCGCAGCGCTGATCCGTTCTGCAAGTTCTACTTCAAGCTCGGTCGGTGCACCGTAAGAAAACCCTTGTGCCGCTTGCTCTGCAACGGCCTTCACAACCTGCGGATGAGCATGGCCGAGGATTGCAGGACCGAAGGATCCAACGTAGTCGATCAGCCGATTTGCATCGGCGTCGAAGAGATAGCTGCCGCTCGCGTGATCGATAAACCGTGGCGTTCCACCAACCGCCTTCCAAGCGCGCACCGGCGAATTAACACCGCCGGGAATTTTCCTCGCGGCGCGCTGTGCAAAAGTCCTCGATCTCTCGTCAGTAGTCGGCATAGTTCGGCGGTCTTTTTCCGGCGC
>Ga0335069_10005578_pt1 | contig 18468 bp, 18 predicted proteins | sample Lox_Sample_11_FD_206714 | JGI IMG/M metagenome (GOLD analysis project Ga0335069, IMG submission 206714) | Soil microbial communities from Loxahatchee National Wildlife Refuge, Florida, United States - Lox_Sample_1.1 | ecosystem: Environmental > Terrestrial > Soil > Wetlands | place: USA... | reverse complement strand
CGCCTTTATCCGCCACTTTGGTTGAATCTTCTGCCGCCAGCAGGTCGCGCAGTTGCGTGACGCACTTCCGGAGATCCGCGGCCGCGACGCCGAGCTGATCATCGTCGGCAATGGCCAGCCGCATCAGGCGATCGACTTCCGAGACACGGAGCATGTGGAATCGCCGCTGTATGTCGATCCCGATTTGCACGCCTACGCGGCCGCAGGTGATTCGAGTGACCGACGAAGTGGTCAGGAAGGATCAACTCACCACCCTGATGGTCACGCACTCCATGCAGCCAGCCACCCATCTCGGCGATCGACTGATCATGATGTACGGCGGGCGAATACGAGTCGGCGGCGGAATTGCTGCGGCGCGCGTACGTGTAGAGTCGTCGGGCGCGGTCGATCGCGCTCAGCGTAGCGCGGCCGCCGCTTCGGCCGGCGTGCGATAGACGTGGAAGATCGACGAGAAACCGGCGATGTCGAATACTTCCTTGATGTGCTCTTGCAACGCGGCCACGCCGATCTGCCCGCCGCTGGTCTTCAAACGTTTGCCGCCGACCAGCAACGCCCGCAAGCCGGCGCTGGAAATGTAGTCGAGCTTCGCGCAGTCGATCACGAAGCGCTGCTCACCGGCGTCGATGAGGGCGAGTAGTTTGGCCTCGAACGCGTGTGCATTGCTGGCGTCGAGACGGCCGTTGAGGCCGAGAATTATCACGCCGTCTTGCCTGCTCTCTGCGATCTCCATCGTCTCCTGCTCCCTCTGCCGGGGCGGCCGCTCACGCCGCGGACTCCTTCGCTCTCATCGTCTTTCGCATGGTCAGGATGTTCCTGCCGTGCTCGCGTCGGTACGCCAACTCGTCCATGACCTTGCGCACCAGGAAAACGCCGAGGCCGCCGACCCGTCGATCTTCGAGCGATTGATCGACCGCCGGCGCGTCGACGGTGAGCGGATCGAATGGCCGGCCGTCGTCTTCGACTTCGATCAGCAGCTCATCGGCCTGCAAGCAGAGCCGCACGATGATCTCGTGCTCCGCGTCGCCGTCATACCCGTACGAGATGGTGTTGGTCAGCAATTCGTCGACCGCGAGATTGATTTCGAACAGAGCCTTCGACGAAACAGCGTGCTCGGTGCCGAACTCCGCGATCGCGTGACCGACGCGTTCCAATTCGGCGAGTCGGTTCTTCGCCGTGATGGTGAGATCGACGGTCATCCGCGATATTGGACGGCGAGCGTGGTGATGTCGTCACTCTGGGCGACCCCGTCCGCGTAGCGCTTGACGTCATCGGCGACGGCGCGGATCACCGGCGCCGGCGCGCTGGTGCCGACTTGGGCGAGCAGCGATTCCAATCGCTGATCACCGTACAGCGCGTCGCGGCCGTCCATCGCTTCGGTGACGCCGTCTGTGTAGAGAAAGATGCCGTCGCCAGGCGCGAGCGTGGCGGTCTTGGACGCGTACCGTAGATCGGGCAACGCGCCGAGCACGACTCCGCCGGTTCCGGCGAGCGGCTCGACGCGTCCGTCGCGGCGTAGCACGTACGGCGGGTTGTGTCCGCCATTGGCGTACTCGACGACGCCGGTATCGGTGTGCAGGACGCCGTACAGCACGGTGACGAACATCTCGGCACTGTTGTCGAGGCAGAGCGAACTGTTGACTGATTGCAGACACTCACCGGGCGCCACGCCTTGCAAGGCGGTCGACTTCAACAACGTCCGGCTCACGGCCATAAACAACGCGGCGGGCACGCCCTTGCCCGAGACATCCCCGATGACGAAGCCGAGTCGATGCGCATCGATGAGGAAGAAGTCGTAGAAGTCGCCGCCGACTTCGCGCGCCGGAATCATCTCCGCAAAGATGTCGAAATCGCGGCGATCGGGAAACGGCGGGAACGTTTGCGGCAAAATCGACTGCTGGATGGTGGCGGCAATGTCGAGTTCGCGCCGAATCGACAGCAGTTGATCGTGTTCCCGCATGGCGAGCTTGAGGTCGCGCAACTGCCGGAGGGTCTTGGTGACGGTGATTTCGAGATCCTGGAAGTCGATCGGCTTGGTGACGAAATCGGCGGCGCCGCGGTTCATCGCCGTCCGGATGTTTTCCATGTCACCGTACGCCGAGACGATGACGGCTTTGAGCAGGCGATCGAGTTCGTTCAGTTTGACCAGCAACGTGAGGCCGTCCATCACCGGCATGTTGATGTCGGTGAGCACGAGATCGATCTCCGGCTGTGCGTGCAGTTTCTCCAACGCATCGGCGCCGTTGTGCGCAAACACGAAACGAAATTCGTCGCTGCGAATCTGCTTGCGAAACTTCTGACGGACGAGCAGCTCGAGATCGGGCTCGTCGTCGACCACCAGCAGCGTCACCGGTCGTTTTGTGTCTTCGCTCGTCGGCATGAAAACCTATCGTCCGGTCTCCGTCGTCGAACGTGGGAGAACGATCGTGAATTCGGCGTACGCGCCATCCTCGCTGTCGAGGCGGAGTTCTCCGTGATGCTGCTGTACGACGATGTCATGCGTGAGTGACAACCCGAGTCCGGTGCCCGCGCCCGGTGGCTTCGTCGTGAAGAAGGGCGTGAACACTTTCTCGCGATCCGCCGGCGGGACGCCGTTGCCGTTGTCGCGGATGCGGACTTCCACGCGGTCGCCAAGGTTGTTGGTTTGGACGCGTACCGTCGGCGAATAGCCATCCCCCTCGCCGAACCTGCGCTTCTTATCCTGTACCGCGTAGAAGGCGTTGCTGAGCAGGTTCAGGAAGGCGCGCGCGATGTCCTGCGGCACAACCGGGACCGCGCCAACGCTCGGGTCGTAGTCGCTTTCGAGCGTGACGTTGAACGTCGCGTCCTGACCGCGCAGGCCGTGATACGCGAGGTTGACGTACTCCGCGAGCAGGGCGTTGAGGTCGGTGTTCTGACGTTCGGCGGTGCGCGGACGTGCGTGCTGCAGCATGCCTTGCACGATGCGATCGGCGCGCTGGCCATGCTCGTTGATCTTGCGCACGTTCTGAGTGAGGTCGCTGAGCGTGTCGTCGAGATTGTCCAGAGCTTTCGGGTCGAAGCGATCGCGGTGCTGATCCAATTCAGCACGCAGCTCGTTGGTCAACTCGCCCGCGAGCTGGGCGAAGTTGGTGATGAAGTTCAGCGGATTGCGAATCTCGTGGGCGACGCCGGCCGTCAATGCGCCCAACGAGGCCAGCTTTTCCTGCACGATGAGCTGCTGCTGGGTGTTCTTCAATTGCGTCAACGTTCGCTCGAGATCGTCGTTGCGTTCGCGCAACTCCTGGGTGCGCGCGGCGACCTTGAGTTCCAACGTACGATTGGCCTCGGCGAGCTGCTCGGCCGAGGCTCGAAGCTGCGCGTACAGGCGCGCGTTCTCGATCGCAACCGCGACGCTGCCGGCGAGCGCGTCGAGAAACGCCAGGTCGTCATCGCCGAATATGCCGTTGCGCCGGTTGAGTACCTGGATCACGCCGATGGTGCCGTGACGCGCGCGCAGCGGTGCGCACAGAATCGAGCGGGTCGTCAATCCAGTGTGTCGATCGACGCCGGAGTAGAAGCGCGCGTCGCTTGAGACATCATCGATGCGCAACGGCCGACCGCTCTGCAACACGGTGCCGGCGATGCCGCGACCGGCCGGGAAGCGCAGCGCAAGCAGTCGGCGCGCGACCTGCGGGTCTTCGTCCGCGACGTACGGGAAGTACAGCTCGCCGCGCGCCTCATCGTGCAACAGAATCGCCGCTCCCTCTGCGTCGAGGGCTTCGCGGCACTTGGCCACGACCACCGCGCTCAGCTCGTCGAGCTGCACTTGTGAAGCAAACGCGCACCCGAGATCGTAGAGGAGCCGGAGCCGGACGCTGTCGGGAGCCGGTCCGCTGTCAGTCATTGCGGCGTGCATCGTTGCTCACCCTACCATGAAATCCTTGACCACGCCTGCTGAGAGAGTAGGCTTCGCGGTGAACGACGATCGTGAGCGTCCCCAATCGAGTTTGGGAGGGTTGTGGTGGAATCCGAGCCGATTGATATCCTGAAAGAGCTGACGGATCTGAGCGCGCAGGAAGATCTGTTGGCGTTCTTCGAATTCACGCACACGGCCGCCGGCGCGCCGCCGCTATCCGGACTCTGCAAGGTGTCCCGGCCGCAACATCCCGGCCGGTCGCACTACCTGTCGCTGACGTTCGTGGTCGATACGCCGAACCGCGATGCGCGCCAGTGGATCGCGGCGATTCTGAACCGGCTGGCGACCGACGAGCTGCGGCACGCGCTGCCGCAGGTCACCGAGGTCATTCCCATGCCGAGCGTCAGCAGCAGCGCCGACAACTACGTGCAACAGACCGACTTGCTCCTCGCCGACGGCCTCGATGCGGGGCAGTTCTTCGTGACCGAGCGCCTGGTGCCGGCGATCAGTCGGGTGGCGCAACTGGTTCCCACCGAGTTGGTGTGGTGGGGTGAAGCTGAGAGCAAAGCCCCTGTCAGCCCAGTGGCGGACGAAAGCGAATCGTCGCTGGCGGCGAGGCTGCGGAAGTATTGGCGTGGCGCGCGTTAGCGAGAACGCGAGGCCCACACCGCGGGTTCGTGAGCGCGCGATCACGCGGGTGGTGCTGGTCGCGGCGATCACGCGACTGGTGCTGTTGCCCTCATCGGCGGCCGCCGATGAAGCCCGCGACCTGGTCAAGCGGGCACTCGCTGCATTGCCGCAGGTCCCGTTCGTCGCGACGATGACGCTCACCAGCGTGGACGGTCCGCCGCGCGAGCTGCAGCTCAGCTACAAAGTGATCAACGGCACGCGGTCGAGCTATCTGGAGGTGCAGTCGCCCGCCGATCTCAAGGGCGCGCGCTTCCTGTTTCTCGAACCGTCGGCGGGCCAGTCGCAGCAGTTCCTGACCATTCCGGTGTCGCGCAAGATCCTGCAGGCATCCGACAGTGTGCGCAAGTACTCGTTTCTCGGCTCGACGTTCTCCGTCGCCGATCTGATCCAACCGCAACTGGACGCATTCACCTACACGGTGGCCGGAGAGGACGACCTCCTCGGCCGCCGCTGTAAGCTCATCGAGGCGGTGCCCAAGCAACCGGCGCGCGAGCTGTACTCGAAGACGATCGTGGCGATCGACATCAAGGACGCGTTGATTTTGAAGCGCCTGTTCCTCGACGACATCGGCAAACTCGTGAAGGCGTGGACGGTTACCCGCGTCGAGAAGCGCGACGGGCACTGGGTGCTGCTCGATCAGCTCATGAAGAACCTGCAAGACCACAAGGAATCGCGCCTCCAAATTAGCGACATCCAGTACCAAGTCGACCTGCCAGATTCGGTCTTCACGCCTCACTATTTGGCCCGGTAGGTTGCGGGTGCACGTGCGTCCGAGGAGTCGCCGCACGACGCTGCGGATGGCGGGGTTGTGCGAAACGCTGCTGCTGCTCTGCCTGTCTCCGCCGCGGACGGACGCCGCCCTCCAGCGAGCCGTCCCGCAGTATGCTGTCGAGGCGACCATCGCGGGGCGGGACATCGCCGGCACCGTCGCCGTCCGCTTCGCCAATCGCAGCCGCGCTGTGGTGCGAGACGCGGTCTTCGTTTTGTTTCCCAACCGCTTCTCCAAACCCGACGACGGCATCAACGACTTCAATCGCCCGTTCGTGTACCCCGAGCAGGAGTTCGATCCGGGTCGGATGGACGTCGAGGTCGACGCGGCCGATCCCACCGCTCGCGTCGAGCCGGTGAGCCATCCCGGCGTCGCCCGCGGCGTGCTGGTGCGCGTGCCGATTCCGCCGCTAGCTCCGGGGACGGAAACGCAGGTGCGGTTGCGCTTTCATACGCGCATCCCGCATCGCTTCGGCAGTTTCGGCGAGTTCGAAGAACAGCTCACACTCAACGGCGGCTGGTATCCCTATCTGGCAGCGCTTGACGAGACGACCGGTGCTTGGCGACTCGACGGTTCGCCGCCGGTGGCGGATTTCGCCGTGCAGCTCGTGCTGCCGCCCGACCTTGAGGCGGTGCTCAACGGCCAACACTTCGCCTCCGGTGAGCCGGTGCAGGCTCGGCTGTCATCGGTTCACTACCTGTCGCTGGTTGCGGCGCCGCGGCTGTTGCGCGATGAGACCGTGATCGACGGCACGCGCGTGGTGTTTCTCCACCGTCCGGCTCGGCGCACCGTACGCCATTCACCGGAGCCCAGTTTTTCAGAGATCCTGCTCGACGCGCTGCGCGCCATCGTGGCGCATCGTCCGTCGATCGTGCCGAAGCCGCCCGCGGAGTTGACGATCGTCGAGGCGCCGATGCGCCTGAATCTCACGGCGCTCGGCGAGGGCATGGTGGTCGTGTCGGATCGCGCCTTCAAAGTGAATTGGTTGCTGCGACCGTTCCACGAACTGCAAGTGGCGCACGCGGTCTATGGCGAACTGCTGCGTCCGCGATTGGCCGCGCGCGAGGACGATGACTACGTCTGGGTCAGCGAAGGCACGGCGCGGGTGCTCGCCGATCGCTACCTCAAAGGCAGTTATCCTGATACCCGCAGCGTGCAAGACTGGATCGAGCTGTTCAACATCTTCGCGATCGTCGATCGCTTCGAGACCGTTCCGAAGATTCCGTTCGTCGACGCGTTCTTCGAGCGTGCCCGCGTGGCCGACCCGCTCCACACCGAGATCATGACCTTCAACCGCGCGCTGCCGCCGGGGCACGTTATCCTCGCCAAGCTGCGCGAAGTCCTCGGCGCGAGCGAGTTCGACGCGCTCATCGACCGTTGCGTGGCGGACGGCGTCGCATTTCGTTCGTGTGCGGCTGCGGGTCCGGTGCTCGATCAATGGCTCCAGCCCTATCCGGAACTGAACTATCGCTTCGATGAAGTCGCGTTGAATCAGCCCGCCGCCGAGGGCTACCACCACAGCGTGCGCGTCCGGCGCGATGCGTCGCGGCCGATTGTCGAACCCGTTACCGTGCGATTGCGAAGCGTCGGCGGACGCACGATCGACCTGCGTTGGGACGGGCAAGCCACCGTCGGGGAGGTTGCAGCCGATTCATCGGGGCGCATGTGGCAGGCGGTGATAGACCCGGATCGCAGACTGATCGAAGACCGGCGTGATGACAACGCTCGCCCACCCACGCCACAGGTCGTCCTGGATACGGCGGAAGTCGAAATCAGCTCGACCGAGTTCGGCGTCTCCGGTTTGGTCGTTGAGCGCGGCCGCTACGATTATCGCAAGGACCTCGCGTTCGCGGGCTTCTACACCAACCGCAGCATCGGCTTCACGGCGGGCGGACGCTGGCACTGGGGCACACCCGTCGACGCCACGCTGTTTCGTCACAACCTCTACGCCTTCTACGGCCTTCAAAGTTTGGATGCGGGATTCACCGACGCGCGGCGTCCGTCGGTGCGGACGCCCGGACAACTCACCTCGCTGGGCGCGCGCTACGACTACAGCAACGTGTTCGCGTACGACAGCCCGACCGACGAGCGGTATCTGCGTCTCTATGCCGACTGGTACGATCGAGGCCTGGGCGGCGACTACAACTACGTTGATTGGGGCTATCGCCTGGTCGGTTCGCACCCCCTCTGGGGTTATCGACTCATCGGCGCCGCCGAGCTGCTCAACGGTTTCAGCGAGCCGCTGGGTTCGAGCGTGGTGCCGAACCAAGGATTGTACAGCCTCGGCGGCTCGCGCTCGATTCGCGGCATCGGAGCGGAAGACGAACTCGGCCGCAACATCGTGATGGTCCGCACCGAACTCCGTCACGATGTGTATCCGGAAGTCGACTTCAACTTGCTCGACCTGCTGGTGGTGCGGCGCGGGCAGGTGCGTGTGTTTGCCGACAGCGGGCGCGTCAGCAACTCCGCCGGAGATGCCTACGATGTCGGCCGTTTCGCCGTCGGCGTCGGCGTGGGTCTCGGGGTGGTCTACGAGTTTCTCGGCTTCTTTCCGTCGGTGGCCTACCTCGAGATGGCCACCCGGGTCGACGACACCGGCAAAAGCGACGACGTGCAATTCCTCTTCGGGACCCGCCAGGCGTTCTGACTAAACCCTTGCTGAACACTGAAGCGTCCGTATAAAAAGGGACGTTGAAGGAGTTCCCGGTTGAATCGTGACGAGTTGAAACAGCGCTTGAAGATGTTGCTGGTTGACGGATTGAAACTGGAAGACGTCCGTCCCGAAGACATCAAGGACAGCGAGTCGATTTTCGTGGAAGGCTTGGGGCTCGACTCGATCGATGCGCTCGAGTTGGTGGTGTTGGTTGAAGAACAGTTTCACGTCAGCATTCCCGACGAGGAGGTCGGTAAACTGGCGTTCGCGTCGATCGATGCCCTCGCGGATTTTGTTCTGGCCAATCAGGGGGTAGCCGCTGCTTCGCAAGCCTAGCGTCCGCGTGGCGACAGCCGCGGCGCTGTGGCTGCTGCTCGCCGCGGCTCATGCGCCGGCGGCACCGTGTGCGTCGACCGACGCGTGTCTGCGCATGCTCGAAGCGGCGCAGCGCGACCTGCACAGCTTCACCGCCGACTTCGAACAAGTGAAGCACGTCAGTCTGCTCGACGAGCCGCTGACGTCGAGCGGGCGATTTTCGTTCACCCGTCCCGACCGCATCACGCTGCGGATCGATCAACCGCAGCCCGCGACCGTGATCATCAACGGCAAGGACGTGCAGATTCCCAACCTCCCTGAGCAGGAACGTCAGGCGATGGCGATGGTGCCGGTCGCCGATATGTTCACGCGTTTGGGCGCGATCCTCAGCGGCTCCGCGCGGGCGTTGCAGGACGGCTTCGATGTGACTGCCGCGGCCGATCCGGAGGGCCACGACACGATTCGGATGCACCTGGTACCGCGCCTGGATGCCTGGAAGCGCATGTTTCGCGGCATCGACGTCGTCTTCGCGGGCAGCGATCTGGTGCCGCAAGCGATCCGCATCGAAGACGGGTTCGGCGATCGTCTCGAGATCACGCTGCGCAACGTGCAGCGCAACTGACTCCGGGCGTGTGTCCATGTCTCCGCCGCCGTCTGCTGTGGGCCTGCTGCCGCATGCGTTTCCGTTCTTGCTGATCGACCGCATTCTGATGATCGAACCGGGGCGGTGGGCGGCGGCGGTCAAGAACGTCACGCGCAACGAGCCGATGGTGAACGACCGCAGCGAGCTGCCTGCGGTGATCCTGGCTGAGGTCATGGCGCAGACCGCCGGCTTGGCGGCGGCGCCTTCACCCACGAGCCCGACGCCGGCGGTGCTGGCGAAGCTCGATCGGTTCCGCTGCCGATCGATTGCCGTTGGCGACCAACTGCTCGCGATCGCGCGAGTCGTCCGACGCCTGGGCGCCGCAGTCAGTGTCCATGCCTGTGTGTTGGTCGATCAACGCCCGCGAGCCGCGACCGAGCTGGTGTTGCACTTCGCACCAGCATCGGCGGGATCGCCGCGGTGAGGCGCATGTCGTCGGTTCGCACAGATCCTGCGAGCAGTGTGCGCCGAATCACGGCAACATTGTTGTTCGCGTTCGTCGCGGCCGGTTGTGCGCGCCAACCACGGCCCCTGGCCCCAGCGGCGCCCGCGGAACCCGACGCGGTGTTCGCGGAGCTGCGTGCAGGTGAGGCCGCGATCACCACGTTGCGCGCGCGCTTCACTGCCGAATCGCGTCGCGGCACGGAACGACACAGCACCAGCGGCGTCTTGCTGGTGAAGAAGCCAGACCGATTCCGCTTGCGGATGATGCTGCCGTTCGGCGTGACCGTCTTCGATTACCTGCGGACACGCGATCACGTTCACGTGTCGCTGCCGCTTCAAGGCCGTGTCATCGATGATCCGCCGGCCGATGACGCGACCGCCTTTTCGCAAGCCGACCTGGGTGCAGCCTTCCTGCGCGGCGCGGATGCGTTTCCCGGAACGTGTCTCGCCGAGACCGCGGGGCCGTTCAACGTCGCGATCGTTTGCCGCGCGAATCCGGACACGGTCCTTCGCCGTACCGTCGTCGATGCGACGACCGCGTGGATTCATGACGAGACTACTTACGAAGCCGGCGCGCCGCGATTGGTGATTCACTACGACGATTACCGTCCAATCGGCGACTCCGTGCTGCCGTTTCACATCGCCATGCAGTATCCCGGTCGCGAGCAGTCGGTCGAGATCAGCATTCAGCGCTACGAAGTGAATCCTGCGCTCTCCGACGCCTTGTTCGAGCCGATTCCGCAGTAGGACGACCTGTGCGCTTGTCGTATGCGGCATGGGTAGCTGGCCTCGAACGTCATCACCGACTGATCGCGGTCGCGTCGCTGGTGATCACTCTCGCGTCGGCGCTCTCGTTGACGCGATTGCGGCTCGATATCGACGTCCTCAACATGCTGCCGCAGGGCACGCCGGCGTTCGACGATTTCAAGGCCTTTGTCGCCGACTTCGGCGAGCTGAACGAACTGGTCATCCTGGTCGACGGCGCCGAGCCGCTGCAATTGCAGCGATTCGCCGACGAGTTCGCGCCGCGTCTCGCCCGACTCGACGCGGTCGCCGAGGTCCAGGCGCGGCTCGACCTGGAACCGATTCTCGAGGGCATGCTCGGCCGCTACGTGTACAACTACCTGCGCGAGACAGACTACGATGTGTTGGAGCAGCGCCTCACGCCGGGCGGGCTGGATGCGCAGGCAGCAGCCGATCGCGCCATCTTGAGTGCCCCGTTCGATCTCAGCGCGGCGCGTCTGGTGCTCCAAGATCCCCTCGGCGTACGCCGTTTCGCCGCGGCCGGGTTCGCAGACGCCTACGCAGGCCTGGGGTCGTCGTTGAGCGGCGGATACTTCGCCTCGTCCGATCGCGGTGCGCTGTTGTTGCTCGCGCGGCCACGCCGGTCGCCGTTCGACATCGCCTTCAGCGAGGGGCTGCTGCGCGACGTGCGCGCGGTGGAGGCTGACGCGCGCAGCGCCGCCGGCGCCGACGTTCGCGTCAGCTACACCGGCAGCTACATGTTTGCCCTCGAGGACGCGGCGACGCTCAAGTGGGATGTCGGTCGCTACACGACGTTGGCGCTGTTTGGCATTTTGGCGGTCTTCTATGCTGGCTATCGCAGTCTGCGCATTCTCCCGTTCGTGACCTATCCGCTGATCGCCACGACGTTGATGACGTTCGCGTTGTCGCTGGTGGTGTTCGCAGAGCTCAACGCCATCTCGCTGAGTTTCGCCGCGATTCTCTACGGTCTGTCGATCGATTCCGGCATCTACTTCTATACGCGCTTGCTTCAGGAGCGGGAGCGGGCCGAGTCGCTGCGTGAGGCGGTGACGGCCACGCTGAAGGGGCTGGGCCGTGCCAACGTGGCCGCTTCGGCGACAACCGCGGGCGCGTTCGCGGTGATCGGGTTTTCGGTGCTGGGGGCGGTGCGGCAACTGGGCATTCTGACGGCGCTTGGGATGGTGCTGACTACCCTGCAGTTCTTCACGGTATTCCCGGCGCTCAGTTTCCTGTTGCCGCGTGCGAGTCGGATGCGTGTAGGTGAAACCGATCGCCTCGCCCGTGTGGCGCAATACGTGTCCCGGCATGCGCGTGTGGCAGCCGTGGTCGCCGCCGTAAGCGGCCTTGTGCTGGTGACGGTCGCCGTTCGCGTCCCGCTCGACGCGGCGCTGACCCATCTGCGCCCGAGCGGATCGGCGGCGGCGCGCGTGCAGGATGAAGTCGCCTTACGCTTCGGCCAGCAACTCGCCGGCGGGGCAGTGCTGGTGCAGCGACCCGATCTGGAAGCCGCGCTGGTTGACGCCGAGGCGGTTGCCGAGCGGCTGCGCGCCTACCGCGCGGAGGGCGTGCTGCAATCGGTGCAGAGTGTCGACGCGGTATTGCCGTCGGCGCAGGTGCAGCAGCGCCGCTTGGATCGCTTCAATCGCCTGCCGCGCGAAGCGGCCAGCGTCGCGTTGCGCGACGCGCTCCAACGACACGGATTTTCCGCCGACAAGTTCCACGACTTCTTTGCCGCGTTTCAACAGCCGCGCGATGCAATCGTCCGCCTTGACGATCCCGTGCTGGCGCCGTTGCGCTTTCTGGTTGGACATCATGTGCGCGCGCACGGGGGTGAGTCGATTGTGGCAACCTACTTACAGCCTGCGCCAGGTGTCAGCGTCAGCGCGATTACCGCGCGTTTACACCAGGATCTGCCCACCGTCTCGTTCGCTGTCGCCGCACGGAGCGCGTTGGAAGAAGAGCTCGGCACCGTCATGCGACACGAACTGTCGATGTTTTTCGGGTTTGGGATCGCGGGCAATCTCGCGCTGCTGCTCTGCACGTTTGGCAGCCTCGGGGTGGCGCTGGCGATTTTGGCGCCGGTACTGTTGGTGATTGCCGCCCTGTTCGCCGGCATGTGGCTGACCGGTACGGCGCTCGACCCGGTGAATCTCATCGTGACCCCGCTGATCTTCGGCATCGGTGTCGATTACGGCGTGTACATCGTGGCCCGCGCGCGCGAGCAGGCGAGCGTCGCGGCAGCGATCCGGTCGGCTGGCCGTGCGGTGGTCGTCACGGCGTTCACCACCATCGCCGGATTCGGTTTCCTCGGTCTGTCGCGTTATCCGCCGCTGGCCTCGATGGGGATGCTCGCCGGTGTCGGACTTTTCCTGAGTCTTGCGTTGTCGATCGTCCTGTTGCCGGCGCTGCTGCGAGTGGTTGCGCCGCCGGTTGCGGGCAAGGGTTTCTAAGCCCCGGCGCGCGTGTTATCGGTCGAGATCCTGGGATCCCGGGGGGATATGGGAGCGAGCGGCGCGATCAGCGGGAGCGTTGACGACAGCGATCGGAGTCAGCGAGTGGCCGAAGCGGTCGCGCGTGCGCGGCGCAGCCCGTTCTACGCGACGCATCTGACTGGTCACGAGCCGCGCGACGCCGCGGATCTCTCGCGGTTGCCGCTGACGCTGAAGACTCATCTGCGTGACGCAAGCCCCTACGGCATGCTGGCGGTGCCAGCGGCGCGCGCGTGGCACTATCACGAGTCGAGCGGGACGACCGGCGAGCCGATTTCAACGTGGTGTGGACTCGACGAGCTGCGCGCGATGGCGGCGATCGTCCGGCGGATGACGCCGGAGTTGGCGGAGGACACCATCCTGCTCAACCGTTTCCCGTTGTTTGCGCCGGTCGCGTTCGTGTTCGAAGAGGCGTTGCGCCAGGTCGGCGCCTGTCACATCGCGGCCGGCAACCTGAGTTGGGATGTGCCGTTCACGCGTGCGCTCGACTTTCTCCGCCGCCTCGACGTCACCGCCTTGAGCTGCTTGCCCCTCGAACCCATTCTGCTCGGCGAGCTGGCGCGCGAACTCGGAATCGACGTGCGGCGCGAATGCCGTTCGTTGAAGGTGATCTTCGCCGGCGGCGCCGTCCTCACCCCGGCGTTGCGTCGCGTGATCGAAGCGGATTGGGGCGCGCGTGTGGTTGAGATCTACGGCTCCAACGAAACCATGCTGATGGGGGTTGGCTGTAGCAACGGGCGGTTGCATTTGTGCTCCGATCTCTTGGAGTTCGAAATCCTCGATCCCGTCCAACACGTGCCGGTGGTGCGCGGCGAGCGCGGCGTGGTCACGGTGACGAGTCTGGTGCACGAGGTGATGCCGTTGGTGCGCTACGTCACCGGGGATCTTGGGCGCCTCACCGGCGAGGTGTGCGAGTGCGGTGAGCCGGGTCCGGTCGCCGAAATCTTCGGGCGAGCGGAAGAGATCGTCGAGATCGGCACCGGCCGCGCGACCGCTTACGACATCCTCGACGCCGCGTACGATTTCGCCGATCGGCTGGGCACGCGCGTCTTCTTCGTTCTCATCCGACGGCGCGGGTTGCACCTCCTCGTTGAGGTGGCGCATCCCGATCGGCCTGCGGACGCGGCTGCCGAGCGCCGGCTGGCGGAGCGTATCGGCCTGCCGGTCACGGTCGAATATCTTCGCCACAACGACGTGCTGGACCGCAGCGCGCTGTTTCGCACGCCGAAAATCTACAAGCCGGGTCAACTCAGCGACTGGCGCGGCAGCGGGCGCAAGACCCTCACCATCATGGAGGCGTTGCTGGAGTGGCCGCAATTCGATTGGCGTACGTTGATGCACATCGGCTTGCGCCAGTTGCGCAACGCGCGCCGGCGCCGCCGACTCCTTCGCGAAGACCTCGCGTGAACATCGAACCTCCTGGCGTCACGCGAGCATGCCTGCAGTCCGGAGCATGCGATAGGTTGCATATCCTCCGGACAGGTTGCGGGGGCGATAGCCGTGTTGTGCGAGGAAGCGCGTCGCATAGTAGGCGCGCTGCCCCACGCCGCAGTACAGCCAAATCTCGCGATCTCTTGGGAACTGCGTGTAGCGGCTGCGTATCTCCGACAGCGGCACGTTGATCGCGTTCGGGATATGGCCGGCGACGAACTCGCCGGCCTCGCGGACGTCAACCAGCAGGGCCTCGGTACGATCGAGTTGCTGCCAGTCGGCGACTGGCATGTCGCCGGTGAGGACGTTCACCGCGAGCATGCCGGCGAGGTTGACCGGATCCTTGGCGGCACCGAATTGCGGCGCGTAGCAGAGTTCAGCCTCGGCGAGGTCCTGCACGGTGCGCTGAAACTGTATCGCGGTAGCAATGACGTCGATGCGCTTCTCGACTCCTTCGTCTCCGACGGCTTGCGCGCCGAAGATGCGGCCCTCCGGAACGGAGAACAGAAGTTTGAGGTGAATCGGCCTCGCCCCGGGATAGTAGCCCGCGTGATGACCGGGATGCAGATAGACCTTCTCGAAGTTGGTGACGCCGGCCCGTCGCAATCCCTTCTCGCTCGCGCCGGTCGACGCGACCGTCAATCCTAAAACGCCGACGACGGCGGTTGCCTGCACGCCGCGGAAGTGCGTGGAGCGCCCGGCGATCGATTCGGCGGCGACGCGTCCCTGCCGATTGGCTGGGCCGGCCAACGGCAGCACGGTCTCTTGACCGGTGAGCACATCGTGGACTTCAACCACGTCGCCGACCGCCCAGATGCGCGGATCGGAGGTTCGCATCGCTTCGTTGACCACGATCCCGCCGCGCGGGCCGATCTGCAGGCCGGCCTCCTTCGCCAGTGTTGTCTCGGGGCGGACGCCGATTGCGAGGATCACCAAGTCGGCGAGCAACTTTGCGCCGCTCTCGGCGATGACCGCCAAGCCGTTGTCGTGCTCTTCGATCCTCGCCAATCCATCACCCAAGTGGAGCTGTGCGCCGCGCGCCGTCAAGTGTTCCGCGATCGGTGCGGCCATTTCGGGATCGAGCGGCGGCATCACTTGCGGCAGCTTTTCCAACACGCCGACGTCGAGTTCCCGATGCATCAGGTTCTCAACCATCTCCAGCCCGATGAATCCGCCGCCGACCACCACGGCGCGTTTCGCATTCCGATCGGCGATCCATGAGCGGATGCGGCGCGAGTCGGGAATGCTGCGGACTGCAAAGACGCCGGGCAAATCGATGCCCGGCAGCGGCGGCCGAATCGGTGCGGCGCCCGGTGACAGCACCAGCCCATCGTAGCGCTCCGTTCGAGTCCGGCCGGTGCGCAGATCGCGCACCGAGATCGTGTGCGCACGCGGGTCGACGCCGATGACGTCCGTCTCGGTATGCACCGTCACGTTGAAGCGTTCGCGGAACAGTTCGCTCGACGCGATCAGTAGGCTGCGCTCGTCGGCGATTACGTTGCCGACGTAGTAGGGTAAACCACAATTGGCGAACGACACATACGGGCCGCGATCGAAGACGACGATCTCGCACCGCTCGTCCAACCGCCGCAATCGCGCCGCACACGAGGCGCCACCCGCGACGCCGCCGACGATGAGCACGCGTCGCGCGCTGGACTTCGCGCTATCCGACTGCGGAACTGTTCCGTTGATCATGCGTCTACTCCGAAGCCAGTCCTGTAACTTCGTAGCACACGGTTGCGATGAGAACAGGTGCCGGCGCGCGGTCGCGAGCGGCCCGCGGGTTCGCAACGTTCTCAATCTTTACAAGCCACCGGCGGCACAGTAAGAACCTGAAGACGGCACGAGGTCGTGCGGAGCGAGGGATCATTTGAGGGAGAGCGGCCAGCCAAAGCGCATATTGGTCGTCGAGGACGATGCCGACAATCGCCGGATCGTCACCAAGGTTCTCAGCGTCGAGGGATACACGGTCGTCGAAGCGACCGACGGATACGAAGCGATCGCGAAGACCCAGGCCGAACGCCCCGATCTCATCCTGATGGATCTTGCGCTGCCGAACATGGACGGGTGGGAAGCCACGCGCCGGATCAAGGCGGATCCCGAATTGAAACACATCCCGGTGATCGCGTTGACCGCATTCGCGATGCGCGGCGACGAAGAGCAGGCGCGCGCCGCCGGCTGCGACGACTACGTCCCCAAACCCGCCCGCCCGATGGTCATCCGGGCGATCGTCAAGAAGTACCTTCCCGACTCATGAGAAAAGCGGCTCCGATGGAAGCGACCCGTTGCGGTGAGCGAGCATAGTGCCATGAGCCAGAAGATCCTGGTCGTGGACGACAATCCCGACAGCATCACCATTCTTCAGAGCATCCTCGAGACCCGCGGGTACACGGTGTTGGTGGCGAGCTCCGGAGTTGAAGCGCTGCGCATCGTGGACGGCGATCCCAAGCCCGACTTGGTCCTGTTGGACGTGATGATGCCGGAAATGAACGGACTCGAGGTGCTGCAGAAGATCAAGGAGACGCACGCCACCGCGCGCATTCCGGTGATCCTGGTGACGGCGAAGACTCACGACGATGACGTCTTGAGCGGGTATCAATACGGCGCCGACTACTACATCACCAAGCCGTTCACCGCGAAGCAACTGCTGTACGGGATCGACTTGGTGCTCGGCAAGGGGGGGGCGCGTGAGTGAGGCGCGCGGCCACCTGATCGCGTTCGAAGGCACCGAAGGCACCGGCAAATCCACTCAGATTCGACTCGCAGCCGCCGCGTTGCGACGCCTCGGCCGCACGGTCTGTGAAACCCGCGAGCCCGGCGGCACGTCGCTGGGTGTGGAGATCCGTCGACTCGTCATGCACGTCGAGGGTGACCCGCCGACGCCATCGACCGAGTTGCTCCTCTATCTCGCCGATCGCACGCAACATCTGGATCAGATCATTCGCCCGGCGCTGGCGGCCGGCACGGTGGTGCTCACCGATCGCTTCTCGGCCTCGACCATCGCGTATCAAGGTTACGGTCGCGGACTCGACCTGGCGATGGTCATTCAGCTCGACACGCTCGCCCGCGGCGGCGTCACGCCCGATCTGACGCTGGTGCTCGATTGCCCGGTCGAAGTCGGCCTGCGTCGCGCCCTCGGCGACGATCGTTTTCACCGCGCCGATCTCGCGTTTCATGAACGCGTGCGCCGCGGCTTTCACGAACTCGCTACGCAGCACGCCGATCGCTTTCGCATCATTGACGCGACGCGCCCAATCGACGCGGTCGCAGCCGATATTCTCGCCGCCGTGACGGCGCGTATCGACCATGCGTCCTGACGCTCACGCGACGGCGTGTCGCTTCGCAGCCCTGCGCGGCCAGGATCGGGCGATCACGCAACTCCGCAGCGCGTTGCAGCGCGACCGGCTGGCGCACGCGGTGCTCATCAGCGGACCCGACGGCGTCGGCAAGCAACGCCTGGCGCGCGCGCTCGCCGCCCGCCTCGCTTGTGAATCCCCCGGCGACGACGGGTGTGGGGAGTGCGCGGGTTGCCGGCAAGTGGCGGCCGGGAGTCATCCCGACATGCGCGTCATCGCCGTACCGGAAGGGAAGAAGGACATTCGCATCGAGCCGATTCGTGAGCTGCGCGCGTTCATGCAGCTCACGCCGCTGAGCGCGCGGCGCAAAGTGGCGATCGTGCTCGACGCGCATGCGATGAACAGCAACGCGCAGAACGCGTTGCTCAAGACGCTCGAAGAGCCGCCGCCGCGCTCGCTGCTCCTGCTGGTCACGCATGCGCCCGGCGCTTTGCTGCCGACGGTGCGATCGCGCTGCCAACGGGTGCAGTGCGCGCCGCTGCCGGACGAGATGGTCGCGGATATTCTGACGTGCGATTGCGGAACGCCGCCAGTCGAAGCGGCGGTGGCGGCCGCGTACGCCGAAGGCAGTCCGGGCCGCGCGCTGCAACTGCGTCACGCGCTCGGCGAACGCCGCGCCGCGCTGCTGCATCACCTTGCGGAGCTACCGCGTGCCGGGTATGTTTCGCTCGCTCACATGATCCAAGACGACATAGGGCGCGACGATCCCGCGGTGCCGCTGGCGATGGCGTTGACCTGGTATCGCGATCTCGCCGTGCGAGCGCTTGGGCCGGCCGACGTTGCGTTACACAACGCCGATCTGCTTGACGAGCGCGCCGCCATCCCGGTCGACCGAGCCGTTCGCCACGCCGACGCGATCACGAGCGCGCTGGCTCGTCTGCGCCGTCAGAATCCCAACCGCCAACTCTTGCTGGAGGCGCTGTTCCTCCAACTGCGCGACGCACGATGAGCGAACCGCGCGAAACCACGCCGCCCGCGCAGTTCGTCGGCATCCGCTTTCACTACGCGGGGCCGATCCATCCCTATGCCTGCGGCTCGC
>Ga0335069_10005577_pt1 | contig 18473 bp, 20 predicted proteins | sample Lox_Sample_11_FD_206714 | JGI IMG/M metagenome (GOLD analysis project Ga0335069, IMG submission 206714) | Soil microbial communities from Loxahatchee National Wildlife Refuge, Florida, United States - Lox_Sample_1.1 | ecosystem: Environmental > Terrestrial > Soil > Wetlands | place: USA... | reverse complement strand
TCGTGAAGACGGCCGCGCAGATCGTGGCGTATCGGAGAGCGCTCTGATGCCGGTGATTCGCAATCAGATTCGAGAGTTGCGAGGCCGGCTGGAGATGACCCAGCAGGAGCTCGCCGACCGCATCGGCGTGACTCGCCAGACCGTGATCGCAATGGAACAGGACAAGTATTCGCCCTCGCTCGAAACGGCATTCAAGGTTGCGCTGGTGTTTGGCGTGTCCCTGGAGCAGTGCTTTCAGTACGACCCCCATGGGAAGCGGTGAGGTGAGCTGCGCGGGCTCACCTCTTTCCGATGCGGGATCGATTCTGGATTGCGCGATGATTGCCGGCTGTTATTGCCCCGCTGCCCAGGCGAGGCCGTCGGTAGCTTTGCCGGTGGGGATGGTGCGGGTGAGGGTCCAGTCGGACAGGTTGATTTCGGCCACGCGGTTGCCGCTCATGCACGAGACATACGCCGCCTTGCCGTCGGGCCGCACTACTACTTCCTGCGGATTGGCGCACACACGCACGGACTTTGTTGCCTGCATGGTTGCGAGATCGACGACGGTGACTTCATTGGCATCGGGCAGGGCCATCAGCAACCACCGGCCATCGGGCGTGGGGGCACTTCCATAGCCGACCCTCTCAATCGGGATCCACTTGGCGACAGTATCGGTTTTGGTGTCGATGACTGCGATCTGCGGCTTGGTCTGGTCGGCGGTGAAGACCCAGCGGTCGTCGTTGGAGATAGCGATTCTCTGGGTGTTGCCGGAAATTGGAATGATCTTGAGAGTCTTGCGCGCGGGGATGTCGAGGACGGACACGGTGCCGGGGCCCACGTTGGCGGTGTAGCCGCGACGCCCATCGTGGGAGAGGACGAGCATGTGGCTCTCGGTCTGGCCAGTGGGGATGCTGCCAACGATCTTCAGGGTTTTCGGGTCGATGACGGAGACGGTTTTGTCGAGTTCGGTGGTGACGTAGAGCAGTCCGTCCTTTGGTCCGATGAGCGGGCAGTGGGGGCGCACGCCATGGCCAAAGTCGAGTGTGCCGACGATTTTCTGCGAGGCGATGTCGATGGCGACGAGCTTGCTGCCGTCGGTGCCAGGCTTGCCGACGCCGGAGTTGCCGTAGATGGGCACATAGGCGGTGCGACCGTCGCGGGAGGCGATGACCTCATGGCCGGTGAATCCGGTTTCGTCGACGGAGCCGAGGACTTTGCCGGCGACGGGGTCGACGATGGCGAGGCTGTGATCGCCTTTCTGTGCGACGAGCAGACGAGCCTGCTGTGCGGGTGCGAACGGAACCAGACAGAAGGGCGAGAGCAGGCAGAGCGCGAAGCGGATTCGGCGCAAGAGAAACCTCCGGGGAAGCTACGCAAGGAGTCTACGGCATGCGGTCTGCCCGTTCAGCGTTCGAGGTCCCTGGATGGATCATGTCTGCGAGCTCTGGGCTTTCCAGGGATCGTAGGTGCCCACGCTCCACGAGTGGCCTTCGGGGTCTTTCACGCTGAACTCGCGACTGCCGTAGTCGGTGTTCTGGATCTCGCGGAGGATGATGCCACCGGCGGCCTTGGCGCGTGCGTACACGGCGTCGGCATCGTCGACGATGATGTAGGCGCTGCGGGTTTCGAAGCCGCCCAGATCGCCGGGGGATTTGAAGCCGCGACCGTAGGCATCGTCTTTGCCGGAGCCGAGCATGATCATGCCGTCGCCCAATTTGAGCTCGGCGTGGCCGATGGTGTTGTTGGGGCCGGGATAGACGGCGTGCTTCTGGAATCCGAAGACGTGGCAGAGCCAGTCGATGGCGGCAGGCGCATTGTTGTAGCGCAGAGCCGGCATGATGGTGGATGGCATGAGGACCTCCTGGGTTTTGTTCGAACGACTCGATCAGCTTGCCACTTTCGGTCGGGGCCGATCTTGGAAAAATCGGAAGTGGAGGGTCATTCGACCACGATGTGGTTGGCCCAGAGCGTCCGCTGCGCGGAGTAGGTGGTCGCATCGATGCCGGAGAAAGCGCGAAATTCGTTGGCAAAGTGCGACTGGTCGTAATAGCCGCAGTCGAGTGCGAGCTCGGCCCAGCGGAGGTCGGCGCCCGCGTGGAGCTGGTGAACTGCGCGCTGGAAGCGCTGGACGCGGCACCAGGTTTTCGGCGTCAGGCCGACCTCTTCGCGAAAGACCTGCGAGAACCGGCGTTCGCTCCAGCCGATTTGCCGGGCCACGTCGCGCACAGTAGCGGTTGTGGGATTCGGCTGAAACGCACCGAGCGCAAAGGCGACCTCGGCCGATCTCCAAGGACCATGGCGCGTGAGGCGGGGAGCGATGCGTCCGGCCAGGAAGGCCTCGAGGAAGCGCAGCTTCGCACGGGGCGTGGGGAGTTCGCGCAAACGGTCGCGAAGGGTACGTGCGGGAGTTCCCCAGACGGCTTCGAGGTCGACGGTGCGATTGCTGAAGAGGTCGGCCGCATCGCCCGCAAAGAGGGCGAAGCCGCCGGGCTCGAAGACGATGCCGATGAGGTCGGCCATGTCGGAGGTGTCAACGATCTCGTAGACGGAGCGGGCACCGACGACGAGCGCCGGCGGCCGATGGAGGTCGGCGTGGCCTTCGGGGCAGTCGAGCAGAAAGTCGCGTGCGAGGTTGAGAATCACCTGGACGCAGCCGCTGGGCAGAACCCGTTCGCGATGGTGCGCAATGTGCGGCACTTGCGCGTACCAGAGAGCGCGAATGAATGCGGCAAGGGGAGCGGCGGGGATGCGCTCGAGATAGAGCACGGCGACCTCGTGATCCTTATAGCATGGGCGGATCGGATATGCTTGGCGCGATGGAACTGCCGGACGGGGATCAGGAACTGGTGCAGATTGTGGATGCGGCATTGGCCGGTGCGGCGAAGCAAGCCGGGGCTTGGCTGGCATGCAAGCCGGGCTGCACGCAGTGTTGCCACGGAGCGTTTGCGATCAACGCACTGGATGTGGCGCGGCTTCGCAGGGCATTGCTTGCAGTAGACCCTGAAACGGCTGAGGCGGTTCGCGGGCGTGCCCGGGCTTGGATTGCCGCGTACGGGGCGGAGTTTCCCGGAGATCGAGAGACAGGTGTACTCGGAACGTCGGAGGAAGACCAGGCGCGCTTTGAGGAGTTCGCGAACGATGCGCCGTGTCCAGCACTCGATCCGGAGACAGGGTTGTGCGATGTGTATGCGGGGCGGCCGATGACGTGCCGGGTGTTTGGTCCGCCGGTACGTGTGGAGGACGGGCTGGGATGCTGCGAGCTGTGCTTTGTGGGGGCGAGCGAAGCGGAGATTGCGGCGTGCGAGATGCCGGTTCCACATGCGATGGAAGAGCAGCTATTGGCGGAGATGGGGGACGCGGGCGAGACCGTGGTGGCCTTTGCGCTGCTGCGCTGAGCGGCAAGAGGTGGAAATTTCTCGGCAGATCACGCTCAGCTGTTGACGGCTCGTCATAGAATGGCTGGCAGTTCAATTCAGGACGCTTGTTCCCTGAAGCCTATGGCAGTCGCTCACCTCACTCTCGAGATCCGGATCGAGCATGCGCAGTCGCTGAAGGACCGCCGGCAGGTGGTGCGGTCGATGAAGGACCAGCTGCGGCAGTCGTTCAACATCTCTGTGGCCGAGATGGATGAGGCCACGACATGGCAGTCGGCGACACTGGGTATTGTGGCGATTTCGCATTCGCGGAGCTATCTGCACGGATTGATCGAAGAGGTGGAGCGGGCGGCACGGCGGATGGCCAACGAGCTGGGCGCGGAGCTGGCGGATACTTTCTGGGATTATGTGGAGAGTTGAGGTCCGAAGGGTTCGTCGCGCGCAATCAATGTGACATGAGTCACTTTCGCAGTGGACTAGGTCCACGGTTTTTTGTCTGATTGAGTGCTTTTGGTCACATCCGGGCGGCTGTTTCTCGAGGATGCTGGAAGGTGTGAGGTATGGGCCACGATGAACCCTCTTTGGCTTTTGGAGAAACTGAAAGAGATAGAAAGGGCGCTCGACCTTGAAGAGCGCTCGACGATCCGCCGGATGGTCGTTGAGGCGCAGCAATATGCCATCCAGATGCAGCGCGACACGCCGGAACAGATGCGGCGTGACTCAAGGGTATCTATTCTCTAAGATATTTTAGGCAAGCTATTCGTTATCATTAGTTTAAGGGGTGATCGCGCGCCTCGTTGGAATGGGTCTTGCGTGTCCGCGTGGTCTCGAAACGAGGACGATCCTTCGGCATCGGATGGTCTGTTATCCTGAGGGGTTTACCCCCGAAAGAGACTGCGTATGCCGGAACATAGAGGGCGCAAACATCATCAGGATCGCGTGGCCGAGACGTTGCGCGAAGAGATCGGCGCCATGGTGGAGGGAGAGCTGTCGGACCCCCGGATTGCCTTCTGCTATATCAGCGAGGTAGTGCTGAACCCCGGGGGCAAATCGGCGAAGGTGTATGTGGCGGTTGATAGCGCTGTGGCTGACATTGCCCGTGCCGAAGACGATACGGTCGCCGCGCTGGAATCGGCTAAGGGCTATATTCGCTATGAGTTGAAGGAGCGGATGGGCGTGCGGCACGTGCCGGAGCTGAGTTTCTTCGCGGATCGTTCGGGCCGGTTCCAGGCGCGCATCGAAGAACTTATGGAGCGCTCGCGTAAACGCCAGAAGGCGCCGGTGGAGTAAGCCTTCCATGGAGACTCTGCCGACTGCAATGGAACCCGGAACGGAGAGCGCCCGCGCATCCGCGCATCCCATCGAGGAAATTCTCCGGGTGATTCGCGAGGGGGAACGGTTTCTTGTTTGTTCGCACTCGCGGCCGGACGGCGATGCCGTGGGCAGTGTGCTGGCGATGGGCATGTTTCTGGAGCAACTGGGCAAGCGAGTTGACCTGGTGACTGCCGATCGCATTCCTGTCGTTTATCGCAGGCTGCCTGGGGCAGGCGGCTTCCGCACCGCGCTGCGGGTGCACGGACCCTACGATGCTGCGATTCTGCTGGAGTGCGACAGCACGGAGCGGACGCGGCTGAGAGGTCTGGAGCCGTTCCCGGTCGTGAATATCGATCACCATGCGAGCGGCCGTGCCTGGGGGCGGATCAACTGGATTGATCACGAGGCGGCCAGTGTGGGCGAGATGGTGTATCGGCTGATCAAGGGCGCGGGTGCGACGGTGACGCCGGAGATGGCGACCTGCCTGTATACGACTCTGCTGACGGATACGGGGGGATTCATCTACGGAGGGCTGCGCGCGTCGACCTTCGCGCTGGCCGAGGAGCTGACCCGGGCGGGGGCCAACCCGGTTCGCATTGCCAAGGACATTTATTTTCGCGCGCCGATGTCGAAGCTGTTGCTGCTGGGGGCGGCTCTGAACAACCTGCACCGTGAAGGACGGCTGGCATGGCTTTGGGTGACGCATCAGGACATGGTGCGCACCTGTGCGGCGGAAGAGGACTGCGAAGGCATTGCGAACTACGCGCTATCGATCGCGGACGTAGAGGCGGCGGTGTTTCTGCGGGAGTTGCCCGAGCGCCGGATCCGGATGAGTCTGCGCAGCAAGGAGAAGGTGAACGTGGCGGCCATTGCCGAGGGACTGGGCGGGGGCGGACATGAGAATGCTGCCGGATGTACCGTGGATGGGCCGATTCACCGAGCGCTTGGCGAGATTCTCGAGCTGCTGCGTCCGCAGGTGAGCGAACCAAGTTGAGGTTCGAGGTAAATCTGTTAGCCTTGGTTTGGTTCGAGTGCACCCGGGTGGATCCCCCCAACTGCCATTCGTTGCTGCGCGCTCGGGAGACCGTCAATCTGATCGCCCGGAGTTCCCTCACTCCCGCACGAAAGCTGCAAGGGTGCTGATCCATTGAAGAACCCGTTGGATGTGGAGACTGCGTTGGAACCATCTGTTCCCGAATCGACAGAAGGATCATTGAGACGGCTGCCGAACTGGGCCACGGTTTGCGAAGCGTCGGTTTTCGTTGTCTTCGCCGTTTTCTTCATTCTGTATGGCGTGACGCCGTTGCTGGGGGGCGATGGATTGGGTCTGGTGGGCGCAGACGAGCCGCGCTACGCCCAGATCGCGCACGAGATGCTAGGGCGCTTCGACTCGGCGCACACGGTCAAAGACCGGCTCACGGCCTGCATTACGCCGTATCTCTATGGCCGGCCCTGGCTGGAGAAGCCCGCACTCTACTATTGGCGGGCAATGTTCGTGTTCCAGGAGTTCGGGGTGCACGACTGGAGCGCGCGGCTGCCTTCGGCCAGCTTTGCGTTCATCATGTTGGCGCTGATCTACCTGCACATGAGGCGTTTTCGGCCTGGGGGCCACCTTGATGCTGCGCTGATCACGGTCGCCTGCGTGGGCATTATCGGTTTCTCGCGCGGGGCATCGACGGACATGCAGATGGCGGCGCCGTTCTGCATTGGTTTGCTGGGCTGGTATGCGTGGTATGAGACCGATTCCAAGTTCTGGCTCTTCGATATCTACTTCTTCACCGGTGTTGCGACGCTGGCCAAGGGCCCGGTGGCGCCGTTTTTGGCGTTCCTGATCGTTGTTGCGTTTGCGGCCTTGCGGCGGGAATGGTCGATCATCAAGCGGTCGTTCTGGTGGCCGGGGATGTTGCTTTATCTGGCCATTGTTCTGCCCTGGTTTGTCGCCGTACAGCATGAGAATCCCACCTTCTTCCGCGAGTTCTTTCTCGAGCACAATCTGGAGCGATTCGCCACCAACCGCTACGAGCATGAGCAGCCGTTCTGGTACTACGTTGTGGTTGTGGTCCTGGCGTTGATGCCATGGACAGTGGTGGCGATTCGAGCGCTGGTGGATGGGATTCTGACTTCGGTGGCGGAGTGGCGGCTGAGGCATTCGAAGCCCGACAAGCCTGCTCCGAAGCGGCCGGGCGACGCGTTCCCGGAGTTTCTGGTGCTTTGGGCTCTCATTCCGATTGTCTTTTTCAGCTTTTCGCAATCGAAGCTTCCGGGCTACATTCTGCCCTCAATTCCTCCCATCACGATTCTTACCGGCGACTATCTGTTTCGCTGCCGGCGCAACGGCCTGAACTTTTGGATCCTGTTGGGTCACGCTTTGCTGTGCGGATTGCTGGCTCTGAGCGCGTTTATGCTGCCCTGGTTTGTGGCGCACGGTGCGCATATGCCTCCGGTGCATGCGCTGGCGGCAGCGGTTCTGGCATCGACGGGAGCGGTGCTTCTGATACTGGTGGTGGTGCATGGATTCGGCGTTGCGCGGCTGCGTCTTGCGACAACGGGCATTCTGATTGTCCTGATGATGTTTCTCTACGGTGTGGGGCCGTTTTTCGGGATTCCTGCGATTGCTGCGTCGAAGCATGCGGTGCACCTGCTCGATCGGAGCTATTCGGCGCGGCCACTTGCGGACAAGCTGGCGGGGATTGCACCCGAAAGCGAGACCATCGCTGTCTTTCGCGTTCGGCGGGACGTTGAATATGGGCTCTCGTTCTATCGCAACCGCCAGGTAGTGAACTACGAGGAGACGGGTGTTCCCGATGAGGAACATTTGCTGGTTGCGCGAGTGACGGGGCGCGGCGGAGCGGATCTGCATACCCAGGACGCGCTAAGCGAGTACCTGGAAGGGCGCGCGTATGAGCCGCTGTTCGGATGGCCCGAACAGGGGCTTGAAGTGTATCTGGTGGGTCCAAAGTGATCGCAGAGAATTTCACGGTGCCGGGCTGCTTGCGGGTCGTGGCAGGTTCGTGGCACAGTGGCGCAGAGATCGATAGACTTAAGCGCATGTCGCAGCGGCTTCGGCGGGACTGCGTCTAGAAGAACATGGCAGCCAACGTATCCTTCGAGATTCTCGACCTGCGCCATTTCGCCGCACCGGTGCTGCGGCCTGTGCTGGAGGCCGAGAGCGAGGTCTGGCTGGAACGGCTGCACTGGGACTACCGCGCGTCGTCGAAGCTGCTGATGCAGTACATCGACAGCCATATGCTGCCGGGGTACGCGGCGCTCGAGTCGGGCCAGGTGACGGGCTATGCTTTCTGTGTCTACGAGGAAAGCAAGGCGGTGATTGGCGATGTTTTTGCGCTTCCGGGCCTGAGCCCGGAGGTCCCTGCCCCTCCGAGCGGCGGGCCCGGTCCTGGCCACGAGATTGAAGAGACGCTGCTGAAGCATCTGCTGGAGACGCTGACGAACTCGCCGCAGGTGACGCGGATCGAGTCGCAGTTGCTGCTGCATCCAGCGGGGAGTCATGCGGAGATCTTTCGCAAGTCCGGGTTCGATGTGTACCATCGGCTGTTTATGGTGCAGTCGCTGGAGGGCCGCTGGAACCGCCCGGAGATTCAACTGCCAGCGGGTCTCGAACTGCGCCCATGGCGCGAGGACGATCTGAACCCGGCAGCACGGCTGATTGCGGCGGCGTATCGGGGCCATCCCGATAGCCTGATCAACGATCAGTACCATTCCGTGCACGGCTCGCTGCGTTTTCTGCACAACATTGTGCGCTATGCAGGCTGCGGCGTCTTCTCGCCGGTTGCCTCGAATGTTGTTGTGGATCACAACAGCCGCGAACTGGCGGCATTGGTGCTGGGTTCGCGGGTAAGCCCGCAGAGCGGACATATCACACAACTTTGCGTTCACCCCGACTTTCGACGCCAGGGGCTGGCGCGGATGCTCCTTTCGCTCTCCGCGTCGCAGTTTGTGCGGCAGGGGGTGAGCGAGATCTCGCTGACGGTGACGGAGATGAATGCCGATGCGATCGCGCTCTATCAATCGGAAGGGTACGAGAGCCGGCACGTGTTCGATGCGACGGTCTGGGAGCGGAACGCCGCCGGTTGACTGCCAAGAGGCTTCGGAGCCCTCTGACAAGCCCGTCAAGCTGTTCTATTCAGGCACTCATTCGATACTTAGGTAACCCGATGTGTGCTCCAAGGGCATGAATCTAAATCTACAATGGATTCAAAGCCAGCCTCCGAATCACACGACTGCCGCGTGACTCTGAGGCCGGACTGTCTCTATTTATTGGAATTATGAACACAATCTGCCGAAAGTGTCTTCGATAGGGCAGAGACTTTGGATCGAAGCGGAAGCCGGGTCTGTGTACCGAAGACCAGGGAGCCAAACGGGTTCGGCCGAGACGTTGATACGCGGCGAGATATGTGCGAATCGACCACGCCGCAGTAGAGGGAAAGAGATGCGATCGAACGATGACTACCCCTGCCGAGCCGATCAACGGATGACGCGCTTCGGGAGCGGTTGCAAGGCGATGCAAACCCCAGCGGATGAGATTTTGAGGGACGAAAGCGGACAAACGCTGGTGGTGGTGGCATTGTCCCTGACCCTGCTGATGGGCGCGATGGCGCTGGTGGTCGACGTGGGATTTGTTCGCTATCAACAGCGCCAGTTGCAGACGGCGGCTGATTCCGCAGCGCTTGCGGCGGGTTTGGAACTGGGTAACTGCGGCAAAACGGTTTGCTCGAACATGATCACGGCGGCGGAGACAGCCCTGAAAGAAGACGGGATCACCACGTCGACCATCACGCCGACCACGAATAGTGGAACGCTGGCCTGCGCCGCCCCCACTGCGGGGTCGGGTTTGACGATGATGATCAATGTGGCACCCTGTGTGCTGGGCGCGAGCGATCCGAACTTCGGCAACGCGAATATTGCCGAGGTGGTGCTCACCCAACCGCAAAAGCTGCTCTTTGGCGGCTTTGTGGGAATGCGGAGCATGAACCTGGTGGCGCGCGCCGAAGCCGGGGACGCGTATATCAATGGGTCGTCCAGCGGCGGCAATTGCATTTATACGAATGGCATGCTGTTCAACAGCTCCAACGGCAACTTTACTCTGAACAGCTGCGGCGTCTACGACAACGGGAATCTGCAGACGAACAGCGGAGACAGCGTTACAGCCTCCACGTTTCTTTATTACGGAAACTGGAGTCCCAACAACTGCAACAGCAGTTGCGTATGGAACATTGGGGGCACAAATACCGGTCCGCCGACAAAGACCACGACGCCGCAGAGCGATCCGCTCTCATCGCTGACCCAACCGAGTCAGCCTGCCAACTCTTCGACCGCCAGCAACACCACGCCCAACAGCGGGGCAACTCTGCAGCCGGGTTACTATCCCAACGGTGTCAATCTGAACTCGAACGTTTCCGTCACCCTTGCGCCCGGTCTTTACTACATGAACGGTTCCATCAACGTCAACAGCGGCGCGTCGCTGTCCGGGTCGGGCGTGGAGTTGTTTTTCGCGAACGGGTCGTTACAGCCGAACAGTGGGAGTACGGTGACGCTCACGGGGCCGGCAACGACATCGTCGACTGCAGGCACAACAGCCAACATGGTGATCTGGGAGTCGAAGACCAACAGCACAGGCATGTACCTGGATGCCGATTCCAATTCCTACTATAACGGGATCATTTATCTGCCAAATGCCGGTCTCACGTTGAACAGCGGGTCAGGCAACACCATTAACAGCAAGTCGACATCCACGGCTCTCGATGTGCAGAGCATCACGGTCAATTCCTCGATCAATTTCGTGATCAACGGTTCGGGGGGATATCTCGGTGGCAGTCCCAGCAAGATCCTGGGCCAGTTTGGGCTCGCGGAGTAACGCATGAAGCGACGAAATCGATTCCGCCTGCTAGGAGACGAAAGCGGCGCAGGTCTCGTGGAGCTGGCTTTCGTGCTGCCCTTGTTCCCGTTGCTGCTGTTTGGCGCGGTTGACTTTGGGCGGGCTTTTTATCTTTCCGTAGAAGTGGCAGGGGCGGCGCAGGCCGCGGCGGTGTATGGGGCCCAGAATCCGACCGATACGACGGGCATGCAGACTGCGGCGCAGGAGGATGCGCCGGACGTGCCGAACCTCTCGGTAGGAACGCCGACCTATGGGACTGAATGTTCGGACGGCACAAACTACACGGCAAGCACCTCGGTTATGCCGTCGTGCCCAGGCACCACCGCGGTTTACCGCGTGAATGTGAAAGTGACAGCGACCTACTCGCCGTGGTTTCCTTGGCCCGGTATTCCTTCGTCTATACAGCTTGGCAGTTCGGCGTCGATGCGCAGTGCAGGCGGCTAGTCTCTTGTGAAGTCGAGAGTAGATGAGATTCTTCGCCTTGCCGGCAGAAGAACTGGAAAGTAAAGGGAAAGGCGCAGACAGCGGAGTGAGTGAGAAGGCCAGTAGAATGAAGAGGAAGATCGACGTACGAAAATGGTTCCGGAGGGCGCGCGAAGAGCGGGGTTCAGCGCTCATGGAATTCGCGATCTCAGCGGTGCTCCTGATCTTCCTTTTGTTCGGTGTTTTTCAGGGAATGCTGGCGATGTACATCTACCACTACACAGCGTGGGCGGCGCAGCAGGGTGCGCGCTTTGCCCAGGTACGCGGCTATACCTGGAGCAGCTTGGGGGTCTCCAACTACTGCGGAACGTCGGCGCCCCCGAACTTCACGATGGCGTACGACTGCGAGGCCAAAACCAGCGATATCCAGAACTACGTGCAAACCCTGGGGGCGATCAATCCCAGCAGCCTGACGATTAACACGACGAAGTCGTATGTTTGGCCGGGGCACACACCGAGTGGCAGCACAGCAGGATGCGCCCAGACCAACAGCAAAGGTTGCCTGGTGCAAGTGACGGCCACGTACACGTTCAATTTCATACCTTTTGTGCCGTTTACCGGCCTCAAGATGACTGCCACGTCGGAGAAGGTCATTCTGCAGTAAGAGGCGGGGTGCCCTTGGAGCGTGTTGCTGCTTGGGCCGACGGGGACGGCAGGCGAATACGTCCCGGAGAGCGGTGATCGTCGAGTCCTCAGTTAGCGAGCGATCAGGTACATGCCCCAGCTCAACACGATCGCAGAACCCACGAACATGAGGAAACAATAGAGCCCGTAGCGGAACATGCGGGGCGGCGTTTCGCGCATGGTGATGCCGAAGACCACGGATGCGCACATCGCGAAGAGCAAGACCGCAGTGAAGTGAGAAGGAGTGAACATCAGGCGGGCTTCCTTCCCGTGCGCAGGTTATGTGCGTCAACGGCGGCGATGACATTCAACAGGCCAGCGACGACGATGAACCGCGTGCCGTAGTCGGCTGTGGTGACCTGCGCGCCCTCGGCACCGAGGCCGAGGGTGCGGGTCACGATGTAGAGCAGCCCGCTCCCAAGATCGCCGACCATGCCGAGGACCTCGAGAATGTCGTGGGCGCTGGAGTAGACCTTGCCCTGCATGGCAACGCCGAGCACAAACATGGTGATGATGGCCAGGGCGAGCAGCAGCCCGCGGCCCCACTTCCGGAGCAGGAAGTGGCCAGCGCCGGGCACGAGCCACCCGACGATGAGGGGCAGATACACGAATCCCTGGGGTTGCGCGGCTTTGGCGGTTGCTGGAGTGCTGTTGGGCGGTGCGGACATTCCTCTTCGACTATATCGCACCGCCGCGGGAGCGGTTTCAGCAGACGCACCGGTCTCGTATCCTGCCGGGCCTGTGGGGCATGGTCAATTTCCCGTGGGAATAATGCCTGCGTTTTCGACCATGAGGATCACCGTGCGACCGGGTGCGCGTGTCCGGTGCATGATCCCGCGCGGAACGACAAAGCCCTGGCCGGGGCCAAGTTCCACAACACGGTCTTCGAGATCGATCAGCAGGAGTCCTTCGACCGTATAGAAAAACTCGTCGTCCTCATCGTGCTTGTGCCAGTGATACTCGCCTTCGACCACGCCAACGCGCACGACCGAGCCGTTGACCTGGCAAAGCGTCTGGTTGAACCACTTGAACTGGCACGCGTCGGCCAGGGCTTTCACGTCGATACGTTCGAGCGGTCCATGAAGGATGTTGAGGCGGGTCTCGTACGGGAAGGCGGCTATTGGGTCTGTCATGAACTATGTCCTTGGCAGTTGAGTCCAGCGCGCGGTTTCGCTCGTTTCTGGCGCGATCGATCCCTGGCTTCGGTTAGCACGACTCAGATTCGCACCAGCTCAGTCTGGATTTTGCCCGTCACCCAGGCTTTTGTTTCGGAGGTCATCATGTCGACTTCGCTGCGCACGCCGAAGTCGGGCAAATAGATTCCGGGTTCGACAGAGAAGCAGGTGTAGGGCAACAGAAGGCGTTCGTCATGGGTCTCGAGGTTGTCGAGGTGTGCGCCGGGGCCGTGCAGGTCGCGCGCGATGTTGTGGCCGGTGCGGTGCGTGAAATAGGGCGCAAAGCCGGCAGCGTGGATGACGCCGCGCGCAGCGTCGTCGGCTTCGAATCCGCAGATGGCGCGGTTCTCGGCAAAGGCCGACTCTACAGCGGCGATGGCCGCATCGCGTGCGTCGCGCACCGTGCGAAAGACGAGATGTTCGCGTTCGGTGGGTTCGCGCCCTACGACGCCGGTCCAGGTGATGTCGTAGAAGATGCTGTCGGGTTTGTCGACGCGACCCCAGATGTCGATGAGGATGAAGTCGGCGTCGCGGATGGGTGAGCAGTTGTCGACGGTGGGTTCGTAATGCGAGTTGGCGCTGTTGGCGTTGATGCTTACGTTGGGCCCGTTCTCCCACACCAGGCCTTCGCGGCGCATGGCTTTGCTGAGCCATTCCACATGATCGAATTCGGTGAAGCCGGGAATGCGGCGCGATCCGGACGGGGGATGGAGTCGGCGGCCGATCTCCTGCCAACCTTCCTGGAGGATCCGGTCGATCGCTTTCTGAGCGACGGTATGGGTAGCGGCTTGCTCCTCGCTGAGCACGGCCTCGAAGTGGCTTACCAGATCGGCGGAACTGACGATTTGTTTGCCCAGCGAGCGCAGGAACTCGATCGTTCCGGCGTCGACCATCGAGATGTACATGATGGCGTTATTGGGCGAGTACTGCATGGCGATGGTCGTGGCGCCGCCGAGCATGGCCTCGAGCCCGGCGGCCAGCTCGAGCCAGCTGGAGTAGAGGCCTTTGGTCCCGGGCAATGTGTCAAGGCGCGTTTGTTCGACGCGGTGTACGAGTTTGCGCGGTTCGCCATGGGCGGGAATGAAGTAGTACCAGCGCCGGGTGATGTGCGCCTTCTCGTCGAGGCCCAGAATATGCGCGGCAATGGGGTCCCGATGATGGTGATCGTAAAAGAGCCAGCCGTCGTGGCCTGCGTCGCGGAGAGCGAGCTGAATCGCCTCGAGGTCCATAGGGTGATTCTACCGTCCGGCTCTTCGGATTTGCGGTTTGTGACCAGTGTCGTTGACTCCCGATGGTCGAATGTCTACTATCACGCAGTATGTCGAGGGTAGAACGTCTTCTATGACCAAGCAGCAGATGCAGCAACGCGCGAATCTTCTTCAGGGAACGCTGGACATGCTGATCCTACGGACGCTTCTGTATGGGCCGGCACACGGGCACCAGATCGGCAAGCACATCCAGCGGACGACGAATGAGTTTTTGCAGATGCAGCACGGATCGTTGTACCCGGCGTTGCACCGGCTGGAACGGCGTGGATGGGTGACGGCGAAGTGGGAGACGGCCCCGGATCGCAATCGCGAGTTCAAGTATTACCGGCTGACGGAGAGGGGCAAGAAGCAGTTGGTCGCCGAAGAGTCGCAATGGAAGCAGATGGCGGAGGCCGTTGCACGGGTGATGTGGCCGGCGGCCGAAGAGAGCTGAGATCGGCAGGAGAGCTGCGATGAAGTGGTGGCAGATGAAGAAGCGGGATGCGGATCTGGAGCGGGAACTCGCGTCCGATCTGGAGCTGGAAGAGGAAGAACTGCGCGAGGACGGTGTTCCGGCGGATGAAGCGCGCTATGCTGCGCGGCGGGCGTTCGGCAATGCGACGTTGATCCGGGAGCAGACGCGTGAGGCATGGGGATGGCGCTGGCTTGAATCGTTTGTCCGCGATCTGCAGTACTCAGTACGGCGGCTGCGCAAGTCTCCGGGATTTACTTCGGTCGTTGTGCTGACGCTCGCGTTGGGGCTGGGAGCCAACACTGCGATCTTCACGCTGGTGCAGGGGATCTTGCTGCGCTCACTTCCAGTTGAGGATCCGGGGCGGCTGTATCGAATTGGAGACCGCACGCATTGCTGCTACTTCAACAACTTTGAGAGCGATGACGGGGATTTCGATCTCTTCTCTTACGATCTCTTCCGCCGTTTTCAGGAGGCTGCGCCGGAGTTCGAGCAGTTGGCGGCGGTGCAGGCGGGCGGCGGCGCCTTTACCTCGCGATGGGCAGGCGAGGCAGCTAAACAATTGCGCACGGAATTTGTCTCGGGGAACTATTTCGCCACTCTCGGCGTTGGGGCCTATGCAGGGCGGACGCTCTCGCCCGAAGACGATCGGGCCGGAGCCGCGCCTGCGGCCGTCCTGAGCTATGCGGCATGGCAGAGGGAGTTCGGGGGAAGCCAGGCCGTTGTGGGTTCGACGGTGTATCTCGAACAACACGCGTTTACGGTGGCGGGCATTGCGCCTCCGGGCTTTTATGGCGATCGCATCACGCCGTTTCCGCCGGATATGTGGTTGCCCCTGGCGGGCGAGACGGTTCTGGAAGGGAAGAACTCTTCGCTGATCGAGCCTGATCTTGCATGGCTCTACGCGGTGGGGAGGTTGCGGCAAGGTACGGATCTGAATTCGCTGCAAACCCGGCTGACTGGAGTGTTGCAGCGTTGGCTGAGGACGCGCCCCATATTTACCGAACACGGAGCTGCTGCGGAAATTCCCAGGCAGCATGTGGTGCTGTCGAATGCGGGCAGCGGCATCCAGAAGATCCAGCAGCAGACCGGCGCTGGACTTCGCCTGCTGATGTTCCTTTCGAGCGTGGTGCTGCTGATCGCGTGTGCGAATGTCGGCAATCTGATGCTGGCACGCAGTATGGCGCAGCGGGCGGAGGTCGCGGTCCGCATCGGACTGGGCGCATCGCGCGGACGCATCATCCGGCAGATTCTGGCCGAGAGCCTGATCCTAAGCACGATCGGCGGAATGGTTGGTCTGGCGGTTGCTTACTTCGGATCGCGCGCCATTCTGGCGCTGGCATTTCCGCTGGCGCGGAGTATGCCGGCCTCGTCGACTCCATCGCCGGCTGTGCTGGCATTTGCGTTTGGCATTTCGCTTCTTACCGGGCTCTTGTTTGCGGGGGCACCGGCCTGGGTGTCTTCGGGCACGCAGCCAGCGGAGGCTTCCCGCGGAAGACGCAGCTCTTCGAGCGATCACGCGTCGATTCCGCAGCGGCTGTTGCTGGTGTTTCAACTGGCGCTGTCGATTGTGTTGCTGGCCAGCGCGTTTCTGGCAACGCAATCGTTGTACAAGCTGGAGCACCAGCCGATGGGGATCGAATCAACAGATCGCTACGTTGTGCAGATGGACATGAAAGGCGGCGGCGCGCGGCCCGAGCAGTTGAGCGCGCTTTATCGCGGGATCGAAGACCGTCTTTCGGCGTTGCCCGGTGCGACCCGGGTGAGTTTCGCGCGCTATCTGCCGCTGGAGGGGAACGAGTGGGGATCGTGCGTCATTCTTCAGGGACATCCGGCGGCTGGACCGAAGGATCCTTGTTTCTCTGAATGGGACCGCGTGAGTGCGAACTTTCTCGATTCAGTCGGCGTGCCGATTCTGCGTGGGCGCGGATTCACGCAGGGCGATGCATCCGACCCGTCGCAGGTTGTGGTGGTGAATCAGGCGTTTGTGAAGCGATTCTTTCCCAAGCAGGATCCGCTTGGGCAACGGTTCGGCATGAACGGAGCGGAATATTCGGGCGCATTTGAGATTGTGGGAGTCTTCGCCGATTTCAAGATGAGCGACGCGCGCGCGCCCGCCAAGCCGCTCTTTCTGAGGTCGCTGGGCCAGGCCTATCCGGGTTATAAAGACGCGGATTTGCAGGCGGCTGAGACGAGTTCTCTCTACCTGAACCGGATGGTGCTCCAGTTCGATCGCCCGCAACGCGATGTAGAGCAACTGGCACGGAAGGCAATGTCGGAGGTCGATCCGAACATCCCGGTTCCCAGAGTGCTTCCCTATCCGGAATTAGTGGCAGACAACTTCGACCAGGACAGGCTGCTGGCACGGCTGACGGAGGCGTTTGGCATTCTTGCCCTGATTCTCGCTTCGGTGGGTTTGTACGGGGTGATGTCGTACCTCACGGTGCGGCGCACGAGCGAGATCGGGATTCGTATGGCGTTGGGGGCTTCGCGCGCGACGATTCTTTCGCTGATGCTGCGGAGCGCGTTTGTGCAGGTGATCGCGGGGATTGCGATCGGTATTCCTGCTGCGATTTATGCCGCGCATCTGATGCAGCATTTGCTGTACGAGGTGACGAGCAATGATCCCGTAGCGTTTGTTGGTGCTGCGGTGGTGCTTGGGTTCTGCGTGGCGATTGCGGCGGCGATTCCGGCGAGTCGAGCGGCATCTGTTGATCCGATGCGCGCGTTGCGGACGGAATGAAGGAGGGCCCTTTTTCGATGCTGCGTTGCGGGGCGGCTGCGCAGTCTGCGGAGGATTGAAATGAAGTGGTGGCAGATCAGGAAGCGGAATGCGGATCTGGACCGGGAGCTTGAGACCGATCTTGAGCTCGAGGAAGAAGAGCAACGCGAGGACGGTGTGCCGGCGGAAGAGGCGCGATATGCGGCGCGGCGGGCCTTCGGCAATGCGGCCCTGATTCGGGAGCAGACGCATGAGGCGTGGGGGTGGGCTCGCCTGGAGCGCTTTGGTCAGGATGTGCGCTATGCGTTTCGCCAACTGCAGAAGTCGCCGGGATTCGCCTTTGTTGTGATGGCGACTCTGGCTCTGGGCATTGGCGCAACGACTTCGATCTTCACGCTGGTGTATGACGTGATGCTGCGGCCGTTACCATTCCCGCAGGCAGACCGGCTGGTGACGATTGAGGAGAAGGCTGCGGAGTGGAGCAACGTCTATCCGACGCTGCCGGTGAGCGCGAACCACTTCACATTCTGGCAACAGCACAATCGCAGCTTTGAGGCGATGGCGGTGATGCAGCAAGGTTCTGTGCCGCTTGGGGGAACGGGACGCCCGTTGCAGGTGGGTGTGTTGTCGGCAACACCGGGGATCTTCTCGGTACTTGGAGTGCAACCGGAGCTGGGGCGCGGATTCACTGCTGCCGAAGGGCTGCAGGGCAACGAGCGGGTAGCGGTGCTGATGTACGACCTGTGGCGCGAGCAGTTCGGCAGCGATCCGGCGATTGTGGGGAAGAGCGTTCGGCTGAATGGCTTTCCCTATACAGTGATCGGCGTGATGCCGAGGTCGTTTCACATGCCTTCGATCGAGACGCTGGCCACGATTGGCGAAAGGAATCGGCCGCTACCGATCGGAGTTCTGGAGCCGCTCGCGTTTTCAAAGGAGCGGCTGGCCGAGGAGATGGGCGACCTGAATTACTTTGGCCTGGGGCGATTGAGGCCGGGAGTCTCAGTGGCAGCGGCTCAGGCAGAGCTTGACGGGCTGCAGCGAACGATCAGCGAGCGGCTTCCCGCGGATGAGAAGGCGACGCTGTCGTCGGCGCTGACGCCGTTTCAGGAAGAGTTGGTGGGGAACAATAAGAAGCCGCTGCTGATTCTTCTTGTGGCTGTGGCAGGCCTGTTGTGGGTGGGGTGCCT
>Ga0335069_10005576_pt1 | contig 18473 bp, 15 predicted proteins | sample Lox_Sample_11_FD_206714 | JGI IMG/M metagenome (GOLD analysis project Ga0335069, IMG submission 206714) | Soil microbial communities from Loxahatchee National Wildlife Refuge, Florida, United States - Lox_Sample_1.1 | ecosystem: Environmental > Terrestrial > Soil > Wetlands | place: USA... | reverse complement strand
TCTTAGAGATTCCCATTTGGAGTCATCGAACTCAGGACTTGCCCACACCGGTTCGTGAGTCGCCGGCTCCAAAGGCGAGTCACCGATTTCGAACTTCCATGGTCCGAAAAGCGGGACGACGGACCTGCCGGCATTAAGTTCTACGACCTCGTCGGCTCGGACTCCGTCCGAAGCTCCCGCCTGGTGGCTCGCAAGCAGGATCGCGAGCCCCATCGCGATCAGCAGTCCGCGCTTCGTTCTGAACCTGACTTTCACCGCACGTCCGTACGCTGCCTGGCGCCCGCCAGAAGTTCCCGCAGCTTTCGCACACGAATTTACCTCATCTGCGAAGTAAAACGTGGGTATAATTCGTTGATCCGCATTCCAGGTTGTCATACGCACCGGGTCCCGCTGGAAAGCGGCCATTATACCGGCATTCCTAATGATGTGATTGAGGAGTACGGGAATGGTCAGCAAGAGCGTAAGAATCGGAGCACTCGCAACCGTAATTCTGGCCTTCGTTGCAGGCGCCACTTGTCTTTTTCAGACCAGCCTCTCAGCGCAAGAGGACGATCGAGCACTCGCGCCGGAACTGGCTCAGCCCCCGGATGGGAGCGCCTCCCATCCGGCTTGCGCGGCCAGTTCTGCGGATTCCAGCAGCTTGACGGAAGAGTGTAAAAGCGCGAACGCGGTCGGCTCACCGGCCATGCCCAAAGCCTCACCCGGACCTGTTCGACCCGGGCGATCGCCCATTCCCCGGCCAGGAAAGTCAAAGACAGCCAAGAGTGGTGGAGGAACGGTAGCATTCATTACGTTCTTCGCCATGTTGGGTCTGTGGTGCCTGCGGGGCTGGTGGACAGTCGGCCGCCCACCGCGGCATCCATAAGAGACCGTTCGCAAACGGATATCTCATGAGAGCTCCGCCCGTACCCACGCGAGAATTCGCGCTTCGTCTCTGCCTGGCCTGCATTTTGGCGGGCGTGGCTCATCAGTTTCAGTGGATTCAACTGCGACTCCTGACATCGCAGCTCGTTCTGATTCTTTCCGGAATGCTCGGGATGGGAGCAGAAAGAGCGGCCTTCGACACCATCGCTGTTCAAGGGCATGCGATTCAGTTCACCGTTGCCTGCACATTCGTCGAAGCCATGCTGGGTATGCAACCCCTGATTTGGCGCATCGGAATGAGCCTGTCCCGCAATCTCATGCGCATGTTCATCAGCATGATTCTTCTTTTCGCCTGCAATATCCTGCGTATCGAAGCAGCCCAGATTCTCTTTGGAATGGGCGTCTCCTGGACGCTGGCGCACGACGTCCCACTCGGTTTCCTGTATTTTGCCGCCTGGGTCGTGGTCTGGCGCACGCGGACCTGGCGGGCGCTGCACGATGCAACAGCTCGATACGCCCCGATCTCCAATGAATCCGCGTAGCAGCCGAAGCTAGTCTCCTGCTCTTCTGCTGAGTTCACCCACACAAGCTGGGGCTCATCGCAACGCTCAGAGTATCGCCGCCATTCAACGGGGATTGTCAGCAAATCCTGACACAATCGGTGCGCAATCCAAACACAGCGCCGCTCCGATTCAGACAGCCCAGGGGCATCCTCAAGCCTGGTTCGTGACCTAATGGAAGAGAAGGGACACGGATATGCCCAGGATTCTCGTCGCCGAGGATGAGGATGCGTTCGCTTTCGCGCTCGCGACAGACTTGCAGGCGGAAGGCTATGAGGTTGCCGTCGTAGACGATGGTCTGGAAGCCGTCGACTGCGCTCGATCCGGGTCCTTTGATGTAGTGCTCCTCGACGTCATGCTCCCGGGCAAGGACGGGTTCGAGGTGTGCCGCGAGCTCAGGCGCTCGGGAACCAGGACGCCGATCATCCTCCTCACCGCCAAGACCCAGGCCACGGAGAAAATCGTCGGGCTCGACGTGGGCGCGGATGAGTATGTGACCAGGCCTTTCAGCCCTCGCGAACTCCGCGCGCGCATCGGCGCCATCCTCCGGAGCAGCCAGCGCCCACCCCGGCCCGGCTGGGAAGATTTGTCCCGGGATGCTGACAAACTCCGGATCGAAGAATGACGGAAACCTGCTACCGGGCAGACAAAGAACTCCCATCATCTCTTCAATCGCAATCGGGCGAACCGGGATGAAGGCCAATTGAGATCGGCAACGATCCCGGCAAACGCGGGCCCCTCAACGGACTTCGAAAGGTGGAGAAACCATGGCAACCTCGAAATTCCTGCTCCCTTTGCTGATCGCTACGTTCGCATCCACGCTCCTGCCGGTGGCAATCGCCGCTCAGGATCAAGCATCGCCGGGCGCTCAGCTCGCTCAAGCGGCACAACCCCCGGTACAAACCAAGCGGGTGCTCTGGATCGCCAAGTTTTCAGCCAACGCCAAAGCCTCGGGCGCAGTCGCGTCCACCCAGATCTCCGATGCGAACGCTCTGAAGTACAGCAACCTGTTCGATAGCGTGACGACCTTCGAAACTGAAGTCACCCAGCCCGCCGGCACGTGGTCGCTCGCGGCAAAGGAGACCGACTACAGCGGTGGAAGCACGGCGACGCGAGCACTGGTTGGATTCGGAGCCGGTCGTGCCCACATCACCATGGAATACACGCTCACCGATCCCGACGGCAAGGTGGTCTGGACACACAAGATCACGACCAAGCCGTCCTTCTGGGGCTCTGTGGGCTACACCGGCGCGGTTCAAAACCAAGGTGAGGCGATGGACGAGCAAGCTCAGAAACTCATCAGTGAGCTCTCCAGGGTTTTCGCACCGGCCAAGGAAATCGCCAAGAAATAGGATCCCTCCGGATTCCTAAACGGGGACGACATTCAATGGCCAGCACAGCAAGGCAGTCAACGTGAGAGGCCGCCGTGAAAAAGCTGATTGCATGGATCGTCGGGCTTCTTGTGGCCGTGGTCACCAGCCTCGGGTATCCCGACGTGGCCATGCTGATTGCAGGAATCAGAGCCGCTCGATAAGGGCCCGCTCTACCGCCAGCAGAATCTGTGGAGGGTTCCATGACTCCCATATTGCTCACGCTTCTGTTCACCGGTTCGCTTGTCGCGGCTGGGCTGCCGGCGCCCAGGCGTAGCGCTATCTTGCTGCTGGCGCTTCTGCCCCTGGCGGGCTGCTCCATCAGGAAAGTCGCCGTGAACAAGCTCGGCAACGCACTGGCAGAAACGGGCACGACCATCTCCTCTGACAACGATCCGGAGTTGATCGCTGCCGCGGCTCCATTCAGCCTCAAGCTGGTGGAATCCCTGCTGGCCGAGAGCCCCAACCACCGCGGATTATTGCTCGCCGCGTCGAGCGGCTTTACCCAATACGCATACCTGGCGCTCAAGGAACAAGCGGACGAACTGGAGTCGACCGACATCAAGAGCTCCACTGCGATGCGCCATCGCGCCAGGCTGCTGTACCTGCGTGCCCGCGACTACGGCCTGCGCGGCCTCGAAACGCGCCACAGGAGCTTTTCTGCCGCGCTGCGAAACGATCCCCCGGCCGCGGTTCGCCGCTGCGACAAGCTCGACGTCCCGTTCCTCTATTGGACCGCTGCTGCGTGGGGATCCGCCATCTCCGTCTCCAAAGACACGCCCGACCTGATCGCGGATCAAGCGATTCTGCGGGCCTTGATCGACCGCGCCGCGGATCTCGATCCGGACTTCAACAGCGGCGCCATCCAGGAGTTTCTCATCTCGTATGAACCGTCCCGGCCCGGTGCGGCCAGGGACCTCGAGCAACGCATCAGGCCGCATTTCGATCGCGTCGTCGAATTGACCAGCGGCCAGATGGCAGGGCCCTACGTCGACTATGCCGAGTCAGTCTCGATTGCCGGGCAGAATCGCGCCGAGTTCGAATCCATGCTGCAGAAGGCGTTGGTTGTCGATCCGGACGCGCGCCCGGAATGGCGCCTTGTCAACGTGATCATGCAGCGCCGCGCCCGGTGGCTGCTGTCGCGAGAGGACGATCTGTTCCTCGACGCGCCCCCTGCCGAATCGTCCAGCGCGTCTGCACCGCCGGTTCAACGCTGATCGCATGCCCGATCGCATGGAGGAAATCGCCATGTCCAACTCACTTCATCGCCTCGCAATCACTCTTTGGGCCCTGACTGCCGGCGCCTGCACAATCAGCGCTCAGCAGCCGCGCATCCGGCTCGCCACGCTGGCTCCGAAGGGCACCTCGTTCGAGCGGCTTCTGCTGGAAATGGGCGAGCAGTGGAACAAGGCTCCGGAAGGCGGCGCGTCCCTCACCGTCTATCCCGATGGCACCATGGGCAGCGAGCAACAGGTCATCCGCCGCATGCGCGTGGGTCAACTCCAGGCCGGCATGCTGACCTCCGACGGGCTCGCCATGATCGACCCCTCCGTGAAGGCCCTGCAGGAGATTCCTCTGATGTACCACTCCACCGCGGAAGCCGATTACGTGCGCACTCACATGATCGGCGAGATCGAGAACCGGATGGAGGATCACGGCTTCGTGGTGATCGCCTGGTCTGTGGCCGGGTTTGCGCGTCCTTTCTCCAAGCAGCCGGCTTTGCATCCACAGGAATTTCTGCGCATGAAGACGTATGTAGGCGCGGACGATCTGGAGGCCATCCAGATCTACAACGCCATCGGCGGCCACCCGGTGGGCCTTGACTGGACCAACACTCTCACCGCCCTGCAGACCGGCATGGTCGATAGCGTCACCACCCTACCGGTTCACGCCCTCGGAGCGCAGTTCAACACCGCCCTCTCCCACATGCTCGATCTCAAGTGGGTGCCGATCTCCGGCGGAATCGTGGTCACGCGGAAGAGCTGGGAAGCGCTACCCCTCGCCACCCGCACCTCCATGAAGGAGTCCGCCGAGTTCGCATTGGCCCAGGTGGAAAAGGCCAGCATGTCAGAGGAGGCCGCATCCATTCAGACTTTGCAGAAGCACGGCATGGTCGTCCACCCCATGACTCCTGATCTGCAGCGCGAATGGGACCACTTCGCCGAGAACGTCTTATGGCCGCGCATTCGTGGGCAGATCGTCTCAGCCGAGAGTTTCGACAAGGTGCGCAACCTGGTCAGGGAATACCGAAACCAGTCAGGAGAAGGACAATGACCGCCGCCTGCATCCCCGACACGGAGTCTTTGCGGTTCTTCCGCCTCATGCGCTTTGATACCGTCCTCCAGCGCCTGACGCTGGTGGAGAATGCCGCGATGGCTGTCATCATGGCCGGCCTCATCGTCCTGCCATTAGCCGGCGCCCTCATGCGTTCGCTGTTTCGCACGGGAATCTCGGGCGGCGATGCGATCGTTCAGCACCTCGTCCTCATCGTGGGGATGCTGGGCGCAGCCATGGCCGCGCGACAGGGAAGACTCATCGCGCTGTCCAATCTCGAGGAACGGCTGCTTCATGGCAGGGTGCAAGCGGCGTCGCGCGTGTTCACCGCCACCGTCTCCTGCTGCATCAGTCTTCTGCTCGGATTGGCGGCGTTGCAGTTCGTACAGTCCGAGCGCGAATTCCCTGCCATACTTGCCTACGGCGTGCCGGCATGGTGGATCGAGCTGGTGCTGCCGCTCGGCTTCTTTACCATAGCTGTGCGGGTGGCGTGGGGCTCGGTATCGGCGTGGCAATTTCGCATGCTGACCTTGCTGCTGGCTTGCGGGGCCGCCGCAGTCTACATCGTGTCGCCGTTGCCGCACGCTCAGATGATGTGGATCGCGCTCGGCGCTCTTGCGATCGCATCGGTGCTGGGAATTCCAGCATTCGCCACACTGGGCGGCGCCGCGCTCATTCTCTTCTGGTCCATCGGCCAGCCCATCGCCTCTATTCCGGTGGGGCACTACTCTCTTGTCACCAACCCGACTCTGCCCACCCTGCCATTGTTTACGCTCGCTGGATTCGTAATCGCAGAAGGAAATGCGCCCACGCGATTGATCGAAGTCTTCCGCGCGCTTTTCGGCCGGGTAGCCGGAGGCCCCGTGATCGTCACAGTCCTTGTCTGCGCCTTCTTTACCTCTTTCACGGGAGCTTCCGGCGTAACCATCCTCGCGTTGGGCGGACTGCTCATGCCGATGCTCCTCACGGGCGGATTGAAGGAGAAAGATGCCCTCGGACTCATCACCGGCTCCGGCTCACTGGGCCTGCTGCTGGCACCCTGCCTCCCGCTCATTCTTTTCGCCATCGTCGCCAAGGTCCCCATGGATCAGATGTTCCTCGCCGGCCTGCTGCCCGCGGTCGTCATGATGGCCGCCACCGCCTCGTGGGGAATTTGGCGCATGCGAAAGTGCGCGCTGCGCTCTGAGCCATTTCAATGGCCGAAGCTCCGCAAGGCCATGTGGGACGCCAAATGGGAACTGCTGCTCCCCGTGGTCACGGTCTTTGCCCTGTTTTCCGGCCTAGCCACACCGGTGGAAGCCGCGGCCATCACCGCTCTCTACGTGGTCGCCGTCGAGGCCTTCATCCACCGGGAACTGCGGATCTTTCACGATCTGCCGCGCGCCATGGCATCGTGCGGCCTGGTCATCGGCGGCGTGTTGCTCATTCTTGGCGTCGCCCTTGGATTCACCAACTACCTGGTCGACGCGCAGGTGCCGGCGCGCGCCGTGGAGTGGACCACGGGCACCATCCACTCCCGCATCATCTTCCTTCTGGCCCTCAACGCCTTTCTGCTCGTGATCGGATGCCTCATGGACATCTTCTCGGCCATCGTCATCCAGGTTCCGTTGTTGCTCCCGGTAGCTGCGGCGTTTGGAATCGATCCGATTCATCTGGGCATCATCTTCCTGGCCAACCTCGAGGTGGGCTATCTCACCCCGCCTATCGGGCTCAACCTTCTTCTCTCGTCCTACCGATTCGGCATCCCGATCCCCCATGTGCTGCGGGCCGTGCTGCCGATCGTAGTCGTCATGTCGATTGGGGTGCTGATGATTACGTATCTGCCGTCCCTGACGACGGCAATCCCACGTTGGCTTGTCCGCCCCCAATAGTCCAATGGAGGTTCCGACAGCCATGGTGATCAGCGGTTCGGCGAAAGGATCACAGTGTGCGCCCAGTTCACACGATCTCGTCGTCGTTCACGATGTCCTGACCCGGTTCTTCGAAACGGTATCCAAAGTGCGAATCAGTCAGGAGATACTTCGGGTTTCCGGGATCGTCTTCGATCTTGAGGCGCAATTGACGAATGAACGTGCGCAGGTATTCCAGCTCATTTCCGTACTCGGGCCCCCACACAGAGCGAAGGAGCCGAGCATGCGAAATGGCGCCTCCCGCGTGTTCCATCAAGTATTGCAGTAACTCAAACTGCTTTGGCGTGAGATGGATCTTCCGGCCCCTTTTGGTAACTTCGTGGCGGCCGGGACTCAGGACAATATCTGCGACGACAATGACCGATTCGGGTTCTGTGGCAGATCGCATGCGACGCAAAACGGCGCGAATACGCGCCGTCAGTTCCCGGAGTTGAAAAGGCTTGGTGATGTAATCATCCGCGCCGGCATCGAATGCCTCGATCTTGTTCTCCTCACTGCCAAGGACGGTGAGCATCAAGATGGGCATGGAGGGGAATGCCCTGCGGATTCCGCGACACGCCCCGATGCCTCCGATTCCGGGCATATCGATATCGAGAAGCACGGCATCGATTTGTGCGGTACGAACCAGCGCGAGAGCCTCTTCTCCCCGCGCCGCCTCGACGATTTGAAAACCCAGACTGGAGAGGATCGTTCGCAGGGAGTGGCGAATGGAACTCTCATCATCCACGATGAGCAAGGTGCCGTGGTTATCGTTCATTTTTCCTCCGTCCAGATTGTGGCAGGGAAAGATAGAATGTGGTGCCTTCCTCTGCGTCGCTGATGACCCATGCGTGACCACGATGAACTTCGGCGGCAAGCTTGACGGCGGATAATCCGATCCCGGTTCCTTCAGCCAGATCGCCTGATCCCTCGGATCTGTAGAAGCGCTGAAAGACCCGTTCGCGGTCCGACAGGGGAATCGCGGGACCAAAATTGTGAACTGAGATCAGAACCTCTGAGCGGCTCTCCCGCGCAGAGACTGTGATGGTGGTTCCCGCAAAGGAGTATTTCGCCGCATTGTTCAGATATTGCGCAACAGCCATCGCCAGCAGTTCCTCATCGCCGCATACCATCACATCGGGGTTGGATATTGCGACCTTCACTTCGTGACCTCTGGTGTGGCCTGACTGTTCGTTCATTGCCCTGGAGATGATTTCCTTCACCAGCACGTCCTTCATTCCAGGGCGGATTTCCCTGGCTTCCAGTTTGGCGGTCTGCAGCAAGCGGGAGCACAGGCTGATGAGCTGCGTACATTCATCACCGATCAACTCGACAAGTTCGCTCTGCGCTGGATTCAATTCGCCGACCTCCGGTAAGCCTGAGTTGGCGGTCTGGATCGCGGTCAATGGCGTTTTGAACGCGTGGGCCAGGGAGTCAAGCACTCCCGTGCGCAGCCTTTCCGCATGGTGTGCTGCCTCGATGCGCGTCTCCTTCTCAAACGAGACGCAGCGGTCGATGGTGATTGCCGCCATGGACGCAAGCGCGTTCAACACCAGGGGGCTGATCTTGCCGCGTACCGCGATGGCGCCTACCGCGCCGGTCCCGATCCTGAGCACGCGGCGCGATGTTTCGGTTGCCGGATCGACATCATCTGCAAGAGCAACGTAGGCGTCTCGCGCCAGTTTGGTCTCATCATTTGCCCACGCGCCAGAGCTATCCGTTGTCGCCGATTCGGCATTGAAGAGCGCCACCGCTTCCAGCCCGAATATGCGTTGAATGAGCTGCGTGATCTGCGGACCCGGCGGCTGGTGCATGTTGATCAGCAGCGTGCTGCGGCTCAGCTCGTACAACTGCTCCATCGATGTACGGTGAAGCGTCGCCTCCAGGGATGTACGTTGTTCTCGCGAGGAGAGCCTGCTCACCACCAGGGCGCTCAGTTCAAATGCACCGAGCGCGACCCAGTCCTGAGGATCCGCGATGGAGAACACCAGAATCGGCGGATAGAAGAAATAGTCCAGGCAGGCGCAAGCGAGCAGCGAAACAATGGTCGCCTGCCAGAACCCGCACAGAATGGCAACACCAACAACAATGAGAAGAAACAGGAATCCAATGGTGGCCGAATTGAAGTGAAGCACATACCCGGAGAAGCCGAGCAGTGAAACAAGCCAGCATCCCGCCAGCGACCCTGGCAGGAGCCGCTTCAGGTGGCCCCACCCGGACTCCCCGAACAGCTTTCCAATCTTCATTCGGGACTCGCACCTGCAATGGATCTAAGGTATCGGTCGATGCGCTTACAAGTCATAAACCTGACATAACGAAATTGAAGATCGGTGGCCACACGCAGCGCCAGCCGCACCAAAGACCACGGCAATCACGGGCGGAGTGGCGGCGTATTCCATCACCGAGGCTGAAGCGGGCCTGGCATTGGCGTCGATATGCCGCAGTATAAAGCGACTCTGACCTGGAGCCGCGATTCAGTCGAGCTGCGGGCGGATAACGAGTTCGATGCCGGCTTCGGCAAACATGCCGCGGGTGAATTGGAAGCTCTCGGCCCAGCGCTCATTATTGTTTTCGAGCGTGACCACGCGCTTGATTCCCGATTGCACAATGACCGCGCCGCAGTTGGAGCAGGGCATGAACGGGACCACGTAGAGAGTGCAGTCGTAGAGGGGCTGGTGGGCGCTGAGGATGGCATTCATCTCGGCATGAATGATGGTGCGGTACTTTACTTCGCGATCGTTGAGGCGCGCGGTGCTGTCCTCAATGCCCGAGGGGTGGCCGTTGAAGCCGAGGGAGACGACGAACTTGCCGCGGGTGATGACGGCGCCGACCTTGGTGCTGGGGTCTTTGCTCCAGGTGGAGACCAAGGCGGCCATCTGCAGAAATCGTGCGTCCCAATCGCTCATCAGTTCCCTGCTCCGGTAAGGTGATGCGGCCTGGAAACAAGGGTAACAGTCCGCTGGGTGTTAGCAAACTGGTAATAATCCCGTTTTGGGACATTCGTATGGAGGGCTTATCTTCGCTCTCTGTTCGACCATCTCTCGGCAATCTTAGATTCTATGGGTTTTGCTGTTTCTGGCGCTAACCCTATTGATGGCAATCATATGACTTATATATACCCCAGGGGGGTAGAAGGTTTTTCCCTATTATTTTTCTGGTTAACAGCTTTCCACTCGGGGTGGGGACGATTTGTGAGGTGCGGGGCGGAGATGCACAGAACACACATTGAGCTGAGGGATTGATTGTGCGCTGAGGGGACTGCGAGGTCTGTGCCGGAGGACACATGCGGTTGTGATGTGAAAGCCCGGCCTGCGGCGGACAGGAGCGAGTGGCCGGCGAAAACCGGCATTGATTCCGGATAAGCGGTCGTTCGCTCCTGACCCAGCTTTAGCGCCGGTGAGCGAGTTGGCGACTACCACGCGTCGCGATTGTCGCAGCGGGTCAACTGGCAACGATCACTTGCCCAACAAGCCGGTGGTAGATCGAGAACAGGCGATCGGCACTCGTCCGGCCCCTGATGCCAGCGCCTCAACCGTGACGGCGCGCGCTCCTGCGCAGGTTGTGGTGCGCACCGTAATCGTCAGGCTCATGAGTCATTGTTTGAGGAAGCCTGTTTTCAAAACCATGCACCCAGCTGCGCTACGCGGCTCATGGGGAAAAACAAATCAGCGCATGTGTCAGGGTTCAGAGATCAGGGAGCAGCAGTCAGGGATCGCAAAATTCATACTTGACACTGGCCGGAAATCCACTACCATTTGGTTGTGGATAGGTTGGGTACAACGTTTGCGGCTTTGTCTGATCCCACCCGCCGGGCGATGATCGAACGACTCTCCCGTGGGCCGGCCTCTGTGCATGGATTGACGGAACCGTTCGCACTCTCGCAGCAGATGATTTCAAAACACATTGCCTACCTGGTTCGGGCGCGGATTGTGATCAAGACGAAGCGCGGGCGAGAGAGTGTGTGCACGCTCAGGCCGGAGGCGATCAAGACAGTCAGCGACTGGGCGTTTAGCTATCGCCGATTCTGGGAAGAGAGTTTCGACAAGCTGGATGTGGTTGTAAACCAAATGAAGAAAGAGGAGGTCAGAGATGACAGAAAACACGGTTAGCGAAATTGAGCGGATGGTTGTCACACGAGTTTTTGATGCCCCACGCGAATTGGTTTGGAAGGCGTGGACAGACCCGAAATATGTGATGCAGTGGTGGGGGCCAAAGGGCTTTACTGCGCCTGTTTGCAAGATGGATTTTCGCGTGGGGGGAAAACTCCTCTGCTGCATGCGATCGCCGGATGGACAGGAATTCTGGAATGCTGTCGAGTACCACGAGATTGTTCTGCACGAGAAGATTGTTTCCTTGATGTACTTTTCCGACCCGGAGGGAAACAAGGTCGACCCTGCGCAATTAGGAATCGAACATGAGGCCGTAGAGGGTGCGTACGACGTGGCTCTTTTTGAGGATTTAGGAAACGGCCAGACGAAACTCACCTTCATTGGAAACGAACCCATGGAGAGCGCAAAGAACAGCGGGCAACTCGAAGGTTGGAACGAAATACTCGATAAGATGGCTGAGGTTGTTGCGGGGCTAACGCAGGCGGAATAAGAAGTTGCAGTTCTGACGATCGTCCTGCGCGAGATACAGCCAAGGGTGACGGGAGGCTGCTTAGTCCGGGCTTCTCGTCACCTGGCCGAACAGTCGCCTGTCCGGATAAGTGACCCCTGGTTCAACAGTTGCCAACGGGGCGAGGCACTCATCAACATGCCGCGCCTTCTGCCGCAGCCCAGGAATCATCAGCATCAGCACCGCCGACCCCGCCCAACAGACCGCCATGGCCGTATACCCGCTCGCCAGCGACCCAGTTCGCGTGTGCAGGTACCCGAACGCCGACGGCCCGAGGAAGCCCGCAATATTCGCGATTGTGCTCGCTACTCCCAACGCACCTGCAGCCGCCGTGTCGCTCAGAATCTCAGTCGGGATCGCCCAGAATATCGGCAGATATGCCAATTCGACCATCATCAGGCTGAACAGACACAGCGTCATCGCCAGCGATGGCGGAAACACCAGCAGCCCCACCGCCCCCAGCGCCGCCAGCAGCAGCGGAACCGCTGTGTGCCACCGCCGCTCCAACTGCCTGTCCGAATGCCATCCGTTGAACAGCATCGCCACCAGCGCCACTCCGAACGGAATCGCCAGCAGCGATCCCACCCGCACATCGGACAACCCCGTCTGGCGCTTCAGCAGCGTCGGTATCCAGAAGATCGCCGCATACCCCGGCAGGTACGCCAGAAACGACACCGCCCCCAGCAACAGGACTCGCCCCGACCGCAGCGTCTCCAGCACCGACACGCTTCGGCGGCCCGCAGGCTTCTCCGACTCCAATTCTCGTGTGATCCACTCTTGCTGCCTGTCGGAGAGCCACGCCGCATCGTTGGGCCAGTCCGGCAGCCAAGCGAACGCGATGGCGCCCAGCACCACCGCCGGCAATCCTTCCAGCACAAACAGCCAGCGCCATCCCGCAACACCCAGCCAATGGTGCCCAATAATCCATCCCGCCGTCGGGGACCCGATCAGCAGCGACAGCGGAACCGCCGCCAGAAGATCACTCGCCGCCTTCGCCCGGTCTTTCTGGATGAACCAGTGGCTCAGATAAATCATCACGCCTGGAAAGAAGCTCGCCTCTGCCAGTCCCAGCAAAAATCGCCCCAGGTAAAGCTGCATGGGCGTATGCACCAGGGCCGTCAGTGCCGTCAGAGATCCCCACAACACCATCGACCCCGAGATCGTCCTCCGCGCGCTCCAGTTCTCCGCCAGCAGCGACCCCGGAATCTGCAGCGCCAGGTACCCGATAAAGAACACGCCCACGCCCATGCCAAACACGCGATCGCTGAAGCCCAAGTCGCGAGACATCCCGATCGCCGCATACGCGACGCTGGTGCGATCAAGATAGTTGACGATGTACAGGACGAAAAGAAACGGCAGCAGCCGCAAGGCGGTCTGGTGACGGGTGCGGTCCACCAGTGTTGCATCGGCGAGCACGCCGGCTCGTGAGGTACCTATTGCCATTCAAGGGCCCCCAGAAGCCACGCATGCGGCAAGCGGAGTGTATCAGGTATGTCGATGACCTGGCGGCATCCCGGTCAAATATATAAACGCATCGGCGAGCGCATCCCTCCTCTCTTGCCACCCGCGGGGTCGAGACAGTAGCAGTGTTCCGCTGACGGAAGATGGATTTCGGCTGGATCGGGGGCAATCCGGAAGTAATCCAGATTTTGACTGGTCCCAGAGCGTCTTGAAAGGCAAACGCGGGGTCCGTTACGCGTTGGGGATGACATCGTGCTGGGCAAACCGCGATGGATCGTGGCGACTATGGATTGTGGCGGTCAGGGCTTGTACTCTCCGGCGGTGTCGACCTGAAGCGTGGCCTGGACGGGGAGGTTGTCGCTGGAGGGGCCGGCGAGGATGCGGACGGGCTCTTTCTCGACGCGCCAGACGTGGGCGGCGGTATCCCAGTAAGCGAGGTCGCGGGGCTTGAGAACGAGCGTGATGTTCTGCACGGCACCGGGTTCGATGTGGACGCGCCTGAAGCCTTTGAGTTCGAGTTGCGGGCGCTCGACTTTGGAGCCGAGGTGCTGGACGTACATCTGGACGACTTCGTCACTGGCGCGGGAGCCAGTGTTCATCACGTTGATTTTCACCTGAACCGTGGCGTCGGCGCTGACGTGCGGAGCGCTGAGGATGAGGCCTTGATACGAGAAGGTGGTGTAGCTGAGGCCGTAGCCGAAGGCGTAGAGCGGTTTCTCCCTGGAGTACATGTAGGTGCGGCCGTGGAGCAGGTTGTAGTCCATGATGGGCAGCAATTGCGCGTCGCCGGTGGGCCAGGTCTGGTTGAGGCGGCCGGCGGGCGAGACGTCGCCAAAGAGCACGCCGGCGAGGCCGTGGCCTTCTTCCTGGCTGTTGTGGGTCATGTGCACGATGGCGGGAATGTTCTGCTGGCTCCACACGATGGCGTAGGGGAAGCTGGAGCGGAGGACCTCGACGGTGCGAGGATTGGCAGCGAAGACCTGCTTGACGAGATCTTCCTGCTCAAGGGCAATCGTCTTCCGGTCGACGTCTTCCTTGCCGTTGGAGGGGACGGGGCACTGATCCCAACCGGCATTGCAGGTGGGATGGTTGCCAACGACGACGATGGCCACGTCGGCTTTCCCGGCGAGAGACTTTGTTTCCTCGGGGTTGGAGCCGTCCGCATAGAGGACCTTGACGTTGTTGCCCACGGCTTCGCGGATTCCCTGCACGATGCTGACGTTGTAGGGCGGGGTGCCGCTGTACCAGTCGAGCAGAACCTCGTTGATCCAGGGGCCGAGGACGGCGATGGTCTTGAGCTTGTTGCGATCGAGGGGCAGCGCGCCATGGTCGTTCTTGAGCAGGACAATGGATTCATCCGTGGCCTTGCGCGCCAGTTCCCTGCTCGATGCCTGTTCCCACGGCGGCGGCGCGCCTGCGGTGGCGCGGCCGATGTTGGCGTAGGGATCGACGCCGGGAGGGTCCATCTCGCCGAGGCGGAGGTAGAGACGCAGCAGGTTTTTGAGCGCGGCGTCCATGTCGGCTTCAGTGACGAGGCCGTCCTTGAGTGCCTTGGAGAGGTCGTCCTTGTAGTTGTCGAGGAAGTGGTTGATGCCGGCTTTGACGGCGGCGGCGGAGCCGTGTTCCTTGTCGGGGAAGCTCTTGTGCGCGGAGATCAGGAGGCCGAGGGCGCCGCCGTCGGTACAGATGAGGCCGTCGTTGTGCCACTCGGCGATCATCACGTCTTTCAGAACGGGGTGGATCGTCATGGGGGTGCCGTTCCAGGAGTTGTAGGCGGCCATGACGGCGCGCGATCCACCCTCTTCAAACCCCATGCGGAAGGGGACGGAGTAGTACTCGCGGAAGAGGCGCTCGTCGAAGTCGGAGGAACTGGAGGCGCGGCCATTTTCGTTCTCGTTGGCGAGGAAGTGCTTCATGAGCGAGGCGGCCTGCCAGTGTCCGGGGTCGGGGCCCTGGAGACCGTGGATGAACCCGACAGTCATGGAACCGACGAGGTAGGGGTCTTCGCCCATGGACTCCTCGGTGCGTCCCCAGCGCGGGTCGCGGCTGAGGTCGGCGTTGGGGGCGCGGACGACCACTCCGCCGAAGTCATAGACCGGGTTCTGGTAGTAGTAGCGGGCCTCCTGGCCTTCGAGAGCGCCGATCTGCTTCATCAGTTCGGGGTCCCATGTCTCGCCGAGGCCTTTCTCCTGGGGAAACGTGGTGGTAGGCAGCGGCTGGCGTCCGCGCGGGCCCCATCCGCCGGGACCGCCGAGGGCGAGACCGTGCAGGCCCTCTACCTGGCCGGAGAAGACCAGGTTGAGGCGGGGGATTCTGGGGTGGTCGGACATCAAATTGACCTTCTCGTCGAGGGTGAGACGGCCGAGGAGGTCGGCGATGCGCCGATCGTCGCCGAGCTTCGTATCGAGGAATGGATAATCGGCCTGGGCGCGTGCGTTGAGGGACAAACCGGAAAGAACGAAGATGAGAAACAAAATCGATTTTGCAGGGCGAAAACGCAGACGCATACGGAGTCTCCAAAACGCTGAAAGCGAAGGGTAACACAGCGGGGTCAGGGTTCATGGATCAGGAGTGATCGTTGTCAGTTATCAGTTGTCAGTTGTCAGTTGTGAGATCCCGACTTGTGTGTGCTTCTTCCGATCTCAACCAGCTCGAACCAGGAGGCGAGTTCGACAAATGGCGCGTTGCGCACTTCCAACTGAAACCCTGACAACTGAACCCTGCCCCCTGTTCCCTGTTCCCTGTTTTGAGCGATTTCTTTCCCCGGGGCGTCGATACGTTGTAGGATTCTTTTCGGATGGGCTGCCCGTGCGGCCTGCTCCTCGAGGGGCTCACAGGATTATGAATTGCACGAAACTCTTTCACTTTGGACGGCGAAGCGCCCATCGTCACGCGCAGGCCAACGGCTTTACGCTGATGGAACTGCTGATCGTGATGGCGATCATCGCCATCCTGATGCTCATTGCCATTCCCACCATGGGAAACATGAAGCGCTACGCCAATGAAACTTCGGCCATGCAGTCGATCCGCGCCATCAACATGGCGGAGAGCCAGTTTGAGAACACGTATCCGTCGCAGGGGTACGCCTGCTCGCTGACCGCGCTGGGAGGCGATCCGCACTCCGGTCCGCCAACGGCAGCCAATGCGCAGATGCTGCAGCAGGATCTCGCCACGGGTGTGAAGTCGGGCTACCAGTTCGTGATTGGGAACTGCACCAAGAACACTTCGAACGGAAACGATCGGGTGACCGGCTACACCATCACGGCACAGCCGCTGACGGTGGGACAGACGGGCAACCGGACGTTCTGCAGCGACCAGTTCGGGGCGATCAAGTTCGATCCGACGGGGGGCACCAACTGTACCCAGAATCTGAGCCAATGACGATCCTGCCTTCCCGTGGCGGCCAACGTGTGCTGGCCGCCATTCTGTTTTCCGCGCTGGGGTTGTCGCCCATCGGAGTTGAGTCGCAGGCCCCAAGGGCCAATTCTGCCAAATCCAATGTTGTGGATGCGCACACGCTGGCACAGCGCGTGGACAAGCACTACAACCAGCTTCACTCGCTGAAGGCCGGATTTACGGAGAGCTACGACGGGCTGGGCGTGCGCCGGACCGAGAGCGGCACGCTGCTGCTGGAGAAGCCCGGGCGCATGCGCTGGGATTACTCGTCGCCGCAGGGCAAGATATTTCTGCTGGATGGGAAGTATGCGTGGTTCTACGCCGAGGGCGACCCGCATGTGCAGCGCATGAAGGCCAGAGACCTGGACGACCTGCGCTCGCCGCTGCGGTTTCTGCTGGGGCATACGCAACTGGAGAAGGAGATGAACACACTGACCGTGGCGCAGGCCGCGAATGGCGAGTTCACCCTGACGGGGCAGCCGAAGGGCGAAGAGAAGCGCGTGGCGCGGCTCACGCTTACGGTGAAGCCCGATGGCGTAATCACCGGCATGGAAATCGAGGAGACGGACGGCGCGAGGACGCGGTTCACGTTTACGAATGAGGCGGCGAATGCGGCGATTCCGGGGAATACGTTCAAATTCGTAGCGCCGCCAGGTGTGCCGGTTGTTGATGGATTGCCCCCCGTGTAAATGCAGGGTGACGGGTCAGGCATCCGGCAGAAACTCTACATGATCCAACATGCGAAACGCGCTTCGCGTAAAGCCGCTGCGCCAACCTCTCACCCCGTGCGTGTATCGTTGAATCGATATCGATCTTCGTCGCGGAGTGGCCTCCATGGTTGTTTGGAATCGCAGGAGTTTTTTGCGCGCTGCCAGCGCGGTTTCCGCCGGAACCCTGGTTCCGGGATTGCATCTTCTCGCCGCGGAACAGGTTGAGCCGTCCAAACCGGTCGGCGCCAATGACCACATCCAGATCGCGCTCATCGGCGCCGGCGGCCAGGGCATGGGCGACACCCGGAGCGCGCTCGAAGTTCCCGGCGTGAAGCTCGTGGCCGTGGCCGATTGCTACGACGGCCGTCTCGCGCGTTCGAAGGAACTCTGGGGTGACGACATCTTCACCACCCGCGAATACAACGAAATCCTCGCGCGCAAAGATGTTGACGCAGTGATCATCGGCACGCCCGACCACTGGCACAAGCAGGCGAGCGTGGACGCGATGAAGGCCGGCAAGGATGTCTACTGCGAGAAGCCGATGATCCATCTCTACGCAGACGGGCCGGAGATGATTGAGACGGCGAAGTCCACCAGCCGCATTCTGCAGGTCGGCAGCCAGCGCGTAAGCTCCATCATCTACGCGAAGGCGAAGGAACTGCTGCAATCGGGCGCCATCGGCCAGCTCAATATGGTCACCGCTTACTGGGATCGCAACTCCGCCATGGGCGCGTGGGACTACACCATTCCGCCGGATGCCTCGCCGGAGACCTGCGACTGGCCGCGCTTCCTCGGCACAGCGCCGAAGCTCCCCTTTAACGCCGAGCATTTCTTTCAGTGGCGCAAGTGGAAGGCCTACGGCAGCGGCGTGGCCGGCGACCTGTTCGTGCACCTCTTCAGCGGAACGCATTTCATCACCGGCTCGCACGGGCCCACGCGCGGCATGGCCACCGGCGCGCTGCGTTATTGGAAGGACGGACGCGATGCGGACGACGTGATGCTGGGCCTCTTCGATTACCGCGAGGGCTTCAACCTCAGCCTGCGCGTCAACTTCGTCAGCGGGGGCCAGGAGAGCGAAAGCCTCATCTTCACCGGCTCCGAAGGCACCATTGAGATTGGCTGGACCGGCCTCACCCTCACCCGCGTTCCGCGCGAAACCGCGCCCGGTCACACCATCAACACCTTTCCTGAGGCGATGCAGAAACAGATCATCGCGGAATACGAGAAGAAGTATCCGCCGCACTCCGGCTCCGAGTCGCTCGAGGGCAGTGAGAAGTATGTCGCGCCCAAGGGCTACTCCGACAGCGTTGACCACTTCAGGAACTTCTTCGA
>Ga0335069_10005575_pt1 | contig 18474 bp, 14 predicted proteins | sample Lox_Sample_11_FD_206714 | JGI IMG/M metagenome (GOLD analysis project Ga0335069, IMG submission 206714) | Soil microbial communities from Loxahatchee National Wildlife Refuge, Florida, United States - Lox_Sample_1.1 | ecosystem: Environmental > Terrestrial > Soil > Wetlands | place: USA... | reverse complement strand
CGGTCGGACCTCTCGTTCGCAACAAAATTGTAAACGTTCTTTCACATTCCGCAGTTATGCGAATCCCGGCGAGCTGGATCTCATCCAATCGGAGTAACACACAAGGATGCTTCAAGTTGAAAGAGATGAGAGCGAAAGTCGAACAAGTTTTTCATGAGGTCGCGGATTTAACCACGGAAGCCCGAGCACTATATTTGTCCGAGGCTAGCATCGACGAATCTACACGGCAAGAAGTTGAGCAACTCGTGGAAGCCGATGCAGCTCCAACAGCACAGATGTCAAGAGACATCGGACAGATCGCGCAGTGGACGCTCGATCGTTTCGAACCGGGTCGCATCAACTGCGGCCCTTATCAACTCACGAAGCTCCTGGGCCACGGCGGCATGGGCGCTGTTTATTCGGCCGAGCGGGTGGACGGTGAAGTTTCACAGCACGTCGCTGTGAAGCTCTTGCGTCCGGGAGCCGACGATGGTTTCCTCCGCAAGCGCTTTCTCGCGGAGCGCCAGATTCTCGCAACGTTGTCACACCCCAACATCGCTCGTTTGTTGGACGCCGGCCGCCGCGAGGATGGCGAGCCGTTTTTCGTGATGGAGCGTGTGGATGGGAAACCCATCGACTCCTATTCCTCTAACCTGGGCCTGCGCGGCAAGATTTCACTGTTTCTGAAGGTTTGTGCCGCCGTCAGCTATCTGCACCGCAATCTTGTGGTGCATCGCGATCTGAAGCCGGCCAACATTCTCGTCAACGCTGAAGGAGAACCGAAGCTGTTGGACTTTGGTATCGCCAAGCTGCTCGACTCCAGGAGCTTGTCCAATGCATCCAGCATGCGGATCCTGACTCCGGATTATGCAAGCCCCGAGCAAGTGAACAGCGGCACCATCACCACGGCTTCGGACATTTATTCGTTGGGAGCAGTGCTTTACAAGCTCTTGACCGGCGTATCTCCGCACCAGGTTGAGGGCGATTCGCTGAGTACGATCGTTTCCGTGATCTCTAACAACCGCATCGCTCCTCCTTCGAAACTCGCGCCCAATGTGAAGGGCGACCTGGAAGTGGTCCTGATGAAAGCGCTCCGGGTCGAACCGGCGGATAGATACACGTCGGTGGATGCTTTCGCCAATGATCTACGCGCCTGCCTCGAGCGGCGCCCGGTTCAAGCTCGTGCGGGCGAAGTGTGGTATCGAGTGCGCAAGCAGTTGCAGCGTCATTGGATTACAGCAGCCGCTGCCGCTGTCGTGATCGTCAGCCTCGCGACGGGCCTATATGTAGCCAATCGCGCTCGTATGCTCGCCGAACGTCGATTCAGCGACTTGAAACAGCTCTCGCACAAAGTCATCGACCTTGACGCCGCCATCCGCACGCTGCCGGGATCGATTGAGGCGCGAAAACGTCTGGTAACCGCATCGCTGGAGTATCTGGAAGGCCTCTCGCGTGAATCTCACCGGGATCTCGACCTGACTCAAGAAATAGCAGACGGATATTGGCGCATGGCTCGTATTCAAGGCGTTAATGCCGAGTTCAATCTCGGCGACCAACCCAGTGCCGAGAAGAGTCTCGCTAAAGCAGATGCATTGATCAAAACGGTGCTCGCGTCCCGTCCGCACGATCGCGGCGCGACCTTCCGTTCCGCCCTGATCGCGCACGACCGCATGATCATTGCCGGAGACGAACGGCGTGCCTCGGCGTTGGTTTACGCAGAGCAGTCCGCCAATACTTTGGAGACATTCCTGCGATTGGATCCTCGGAGCAGTCCGGTTCGCCTGGATGGCTTCCTGCGGCCCGGCAATGCCTGGGAGTCGGAACGCCGCGGCGCGGCAACGCTCTTTTCGAACATTGCCTTGACTTACGTGAATGCGCATGACTTCGAAGAAGGCGCGCGATACGCTCGACGAGCGGTCGAAATCGCTCAGCCGATACCGTCGGCACAGGAAATTACGGCCGTCGGCTTGAGTGTGTTGGCGAACTCGCTCCGCTATCAAGGCGATCTGCAAGGTGCGCTGCTCACGATTCGCGAAGCACGGAGACTTTCGGAATTGACTGCTTACCCGAACCAGACAGCTCGCGTTTTCAATCAGTATGGGCCCCTCCTCAGGGAGGGCAGAATTCTGGGCGAGCGCGACGCTGTCAATCTGGATCGCCCCGCCGAAGCCGTCGAAGTCCTGCAAAAAGCGCTGGACCTCAACGAAGGAGCGGCTCGCCAGGATCCGAGCGATTCCACGAGTCGGGGCCGGGTTGGTACAACTGCCCGAGAGCTCGGCGACATTCTCCGCGATCGCGATCCGAAGCGCGCACTCGCAGTCTACGATCTAGGCATTCGACGGGTCGGCGAGATGCGTAGCAGCCTCGTTGCCCGTCGCGATCACGCTGAGCTGTTAGCGAAGTCGTCGTACGCGCTGCGTCACCTGCATCGCGAAGCCGAGGCGGCCGTGCGCATCGAAACCGCCGTGTCAATCCTCAGAGAATCGAAAGACTATCCCGCGGACAAGATCCAGCTCGGTGGGCCGGTCTATTCGACGTTGCGGGCGCGCGCGGACCACGAGGCCGACATGGGCAATCCCGGCAAGGCTCTCGAAATTTATGACGAGCTGCTTCGAAAAACGAGTTCAGCAGATCCGGTAGCGAACCTGCAAGACGCAACTCGGATTTCGCAGATCTATCTCGCGATGGCGGAATTGAATCGCCGGTTGGGCCGGAATCAGAGTGCCGCCGAACTCTCTTCGCGGCGCATTAACTTGTGGCGGACATGGGACACGAAACTTCCCGACAACAGCTTTGTACGGCGTCAGCTTATCGCGGCAAACAAGCCTGTCATGTCGACCGTGCAACTGCTCTCGTTGAATTCGGCGCGGGTGCCGCGTTACTAGCCGAGTCAATATGCAGATCACCGAGTTACTGCATGACGTCCGCACGGGCGATCGGGATGCGATGAATGACCTGATGCAGCTTGTGTATGTCGAACTGAAGAAATTGGCGAAGTCACATCTGCGCCGGGAATTTCAAGCCACTCCACTTGATACGACGGCGCTCGTCCACGAGGCTTTCCTCAAGCTGGCCGCTTCCGAACACCCTAGCTACGAGAATCGTGCCCATTTCTACGGCATCGCATCCCGGCTCATGCGCCAGGTCTTGGTGGATGCCGCGCGTGCCAGACAAGCAGAAAAGCGAGCCGCTGCCGAAGAAGTACGGATCACGGAAGTTCCAGATCGTGCGCCTCAGGCGGATCGATCGGTCTTGGCATTGGACGACGCGTTGAACTGGTTGGATAAAACAGATCCGCAAAAAGGCCGCCTGATCGAAATGCGCTACTTCGGAGGTATGACGGCGGAAGAGTCATCGACGGCCTTATCGATCCCCGTACACAAAGTGCGCCGCGACCTCCGCGTCGCGCAAGCCTGGCTCCGCCGCGAGTTGGCGGGGCAGAATTCGAGAACTTGAGCGAGCGGTACGCTCCGGATGTCCAGTTATTGTTTTATAACGATGAACCACGCCGCAATGATCGGGCCTTGAGGACCACGGCCGCCTCGGCCGGGCTCCGGAGGAGGCGCGTCAGCAGGGGGCGGCGGAACTGGTCCCCGTTCTGGCTGGAACAAATAAGCGTTGTGCGTGACTGAGTCCACCGCGATCGTCTTGGCGCCCGCGAATGTGGCCACCGTATCTACCACGGTGTATTTGTCCGGCGAATCCTGATGAACGACGGTCGCATTCCCTTGAGCCCCGTTGGGAATGAAGATCAGTTTCTTAGATGGATCCCAGCCCAATGCATCCACGCGAGTGCCATTCTTGATGGTGGCTACGATTTTCCCAGCGCTCGGGTCGACAACAACAGAAGTATTGTTGCAACCGGAAAAGATTCGATCAGAAGCTCTGTCGTAAGCGATACCTGTCGGTCCTTCACAGGGCGCGAGCGGCCACGAAGCGGTTGCCTTCCAAGTCTTGACATCGATTACCTGGATCGTGTTCTTGCGCTCGTTGTTGACGAAGATGTGTCCCTTGCCGTCGGCTGCCGCACCCTCGGGCGCGTTGTCCTCCAACTCAACGTTGGCGACGATATCGCCGGTCTTCGGGTCGAGTGCGGTGAGCGTGCCAATCGGGCGGCTGTGATTCGTGAGAATGATCAGGTCATCCGGCTCGTCATACATGATGCCGTCGAGGCCGCCCTGCTTCACAGGAATCCGTTTGATTTCGGCAAGCGTTTTGAGGTCGAACATCAGGACCGTTGAATCGCCGCCATTCGTCGTGAATCCGTGACCCGCCTTCGTGGCAATTCCCGCGCCGTGTACCCCAGGGGTGTTGGGGATGTCTCCGAGCACTTTACCGGTCGCGCCTTCGACGACCATCATGTGGGTGCCGCGCGAAACGAACACGCGCCCAGTAGCGGATTCGACGGCGACATAATCCGTACCCCCGTCGCCTTTGATGTCGAACTTCTCTACTTTGAAGGATTGTGCCTCGCCAATTCTAGGCCCTGCCAGGCAGGAAGCGAGAACTAAAAACACGATTACCAGGCGTCTGATCATATGACCCCTCCTCGGGGGTTATCGTACTCCTCTAACGTGAAGGTCTCCTGAAACTGCCGCGTCACTGGTAGCGGCCGGATCACGGTGAATTCGAACGCCGCATACTCGGGCCAAGCGCTTCAGAACCATGGATTTGGTTCTTCTCCAATTTCACCAGATCGGCAAACGCGTTCACTCGACAGGCTCTTCAAACGAAACCCTGCCGGAAGCAACCTCTCATGTACCTCCAGACCGGGAGACGTCGCGCTGATGGAATTTTGCGTTGACTGTTCGATCTTCGCGTCTTTCGGGAGGTACGGACGAGTCTCAAAGGCTATTCGAGAGCGGGAGTTTCCTTCTTGCGGCTTTGTTATCACAGCATGATGAGTTCTCCGCCGAGACAAGGACCGGACAGTGGATCAGCGAAACTCCTGCAGCCATCAACCTGGGGTGCAAACGTGACGCAGCACGCCAAATGCCGCCCGCATCCGTTTTGAGGTAGCACTCAACGCGTAATGATCGTTCGTGGCGAACACTCTGATGCAGATCGCGGTATTCGGCACCACCTCTCAATTCCATCGGCGGCACTGCAATCTCGCAATGGATCGGCTATGGCACCGACGATCTCTCGTTGCTCACACGGTCCTTACACTTCGAGCTTTTCACAGCGACTCCCGCGATGCATTTCGTAGTTTTGAATGGCAGCGCAAGTTCTTACTAGTCATAGCGACTAATCCGTCTGGACGATTGTATTAGTCAAAGTGGGCGAGTACTTTTGAAATCGGTACTAGAACGTTTGAAAGGAGTACTAACCCATGCGTCTTTTTTTGTTCACACTGCTTTCAGGAACGCTCGCATATGCCCAGTGCACAATCAGCGGTACATACGATCTCGGTGACGGAACGGACGGCAATCAAGCCACCGGCGGACCTGCTGGACCCTTCCATTTGACCGCCACACGCGATGCCACAACCGGCGCACCCCTGACCTTCAGCTACGTGGGTTTGATTCCTAACCAGCCAATTACCTTCGCACAACTCACCACACTTTCAGCTACGTTTACATCAAACAGTGGCGGATCGGGCGGCGGCACCCCTAGATTCTCGGTCGAACTCAACGACAACGGAATACCTAGGAATCTCCACATCTTCCTGGGAAATTCGCCCAACTTCACCGATTCCGACGCCGTGCTCAATGGCTACTCCAACATGAACCTCATCGGCAACAACGACCCTGGACGCTACGACGATTCCCAGTTTGCGGGCGGCAGTCCCTTCACCACCTACGCCAACGCCCTGGCTCTGGTTGGATCATTGCCGGTTCTCGAGATCTTCTATGTCACAGACACTTTCGGCACCGGCACTCATTTTCCTGATCGGGATGAAACTCTGTTCTCGATCAATTTAGCCGGTCCCTGTCCAGCCGACGCGCTCCAGGTCCGCTACGCTTCGAATCTCCAAAAGGGTGATTCAATCATCAATATCACCAACACCGGCTCGACTGGCAATCTTTGTGTCAATGTCTACGCATTCGATCCATCCGAAGAAATGATTGCTTGTTGTGCCTGTCTGGTGACTCCAAACGCGCTTCAATCGATTTCCGTCCAGGGAGATTTGATCGCTAACCCAATCTCACCCGTTACGCCCAGTGCGGTGGTGATCGATCTGGTTGCTAGCAATGCCACATCGACGTGCGATCCCGCGCAAGTCGGCAGCAATCTCGCTTCAGGTTTGAGAGCCTGGGGAACTACGCTACACGCCTTGCCGGATGCTACCTACGGAGTGACTGAAGAAGATTTTCTGACCAGCCCGAGCAATCCACCAGAAATCACGCATCTCAGTGCCTTCTGTGGTTTCATCGAGAGCAACGGAAGCGGATTCGGGATTTGTAAGTCGTGTCGTGCCGGTGGTCTTGGTGGTGCAAAGCGGTAGGTGAAAGCAATCGCGACGTGGATGAAGAACTAACTGCTTCGGTGTTAATCTCTGAGTGCTAAAACAATCTTGGGAGAAATGTTTAATGCATTCGGAACTGGTATCGGGACTGCCCGACTATGAGATTACTCAGCTCGAGCGAGAAAAGGGAAGGATTCAGATCCTGGCGCGGCAACAGCGGGGAGTGCTGGCCCGATTGTGGAGGGACAAACTTAAGGAACAAGAAAAAATACGATCGCACCGTGCGGCACGAGAGCTGGGGAATGAGGCCGTGTGTGCTGGTTGCTGGAGGGTTGTAAGTGGAAATGTCAGCTGCGGCCGGCATGTCCCGCAGCTTTTCCATGAACACTTCTTCTCACGTCGGCTAGGCTATACCACTATTGTGCGATCCTGAAAGGCCATTTAGATCTTCGATGTCTGCGAAGCAGCTCTGGAAGGCTATTTTCTGAAGCTTCCTGGAAAGAAAACGTAGGCATCGTTTGTGTGGATCTGTCTTCCAGCTATCGAGCTCTGGCGCGCCAACACTTCCCTAATGCGGTCATCGTGACCGATCGCGTTCATGTCATTCGTTCGTTGAACCATCACTGAGTTGTGGAGCAGTTGGACCCGGTGCCGCAACTGCGGCTTGATCTCGCTGATGCGTCGCCACAGCGAACAGCTTTTCCCAGACCAGCGTGTCCGGACGGCACATTATCTGGCCCACCACTCAGCTTTAGAAGCGGCGTATCGCTTCAAGCAGCGATTGGCTCATTTGCTGTTGAGCAAACACCTTACTGTCAAGCAATGTCGAAAACTTTTGCCACGCTTATTACACTTTATTGCCGATCTTCGTGCTATGGACTGAAGAAATCGCTCGCATGTTCCGTTACACTCGCAACCATGGCATCACCGAAGGCTTTCACACCAAAATGGAGCTCATCAACCGTCAAGCATATGGCTTTCTCAACTTCCAGAATTACAGGCTCAGAGTGAAGCCGTTATGTTCTTAGATCAGTCTTGGTTCGGATTTGCCCCCGTTGTTGGCGTAGAGCCCAAACTTTGTTAAAAGGGGGTGGTGCGCCCGGAGTGATTCGAACACCCGACCTTCTGGTTCGTAGCCAGACGCTCTATCCAACTGAGCTACGGGCGCGCTGGAATTACATTATAGCAAGCACTCGAATGTTTGCCTCTACTTTTGCAGATTGACGATCTTGCCTTCGGCATCCAGGCGCAGACGGCGGCCGCGCCATTCTGCTGTGTTGCCGACCAGGCCCGCCGCCCATACCGCGACGCCCCACAAATCGCGCAAAGGGATTGCACAGATATACTTCCAGACATCGGGACTGCGCAGCACGAACCAGCCGCATGCAATCGCGGCGGCGAGCCGGATTGCCAACACTACGCCGGCCAGCGGCAATAAACCACACAGAGCGGCGAGGAAAGCCCAGAGCGTCGCGAAGGTTACGGGTAAACCAGCGTATCCGCCGCCGCGCGACAGACGAATCGTGCGCGCCCAACGCAACTGATGTTTCCAAGCTGCGTTCCAGGATCCTGCGGATAGCCGCGTGCTGACCACGACCTCGGAGATCATGTTGCGTAGACCAAGCGAGTGCAGCTTGCAGCCAAGCTGGTAGTCGTCTGCGATGTAATCGCCGATCGCGGCAAATCCGCCGATACGGTCGAGATCCTCTTTGCGGAATGCCAGCGTCGAGCCTAGGCCGAATTCAGACACCCCAACGAATGGCGCCACCAGAGTACTTGGAGCAAACTCCGTCGCGATAGCCAGGGCCTCGAACCGGCTCGGCCAGTCATGCGCCTCGGCGCGGTAGAGACAGGTAACCAGCCCAACGCGTCGATCGGCCAGAGGCGCTGTCACGCGCGCGATATAGCCGGCTGGAACGGATATGTCGCTATCGTTGACGATCAGAATCGGGTACTGTGCTTGATGAGCGAGATCCATCAACACGCCGACCTTGCCGTTTGGCGCTTGCGTCTTACAAATTACAAGTCGGATCGTCACGTCCGGATACTCGCGAATAAGCCGTTCGATTTCCGGCCGCGCGGAATCGCCTTCGTCGCGAATTCCGAAGAGGACTTCGAACGTAGGAAACTGCTGGACCGCGTGCGACCGGATCGCCTCGTAAAACCCAGGATCGGCGCCGTAGACGGGCTTCAGAATCGATACGCCGATCGAGGCGCAAGCTTTAGCGGGCCGCTTGCGGAGATGAGCAAGGGATGCAACGAGCGAGAACAGTTGATAGAGAGCGGCAATGCTGCAAATCGCCGCGATCGTCCAGATCACACTGCCAAAAGTGCCACGCCGGCGGCGACGCAGAGCGCGCCAGCCCAGCGCATCAGACTGACTTGTTCCTTCAGCACCAATCTGGCGAGAATCGTCTCAATCACCACGCTCGCCGCAGTGACAGGAACGGCGAAACTCAGATCAGCGACCGAGAGCAGCTTCATAAAAGCGAAGAAGGAGATGGCCATGAAGAAGACGGCCAGGATCAACAGCCCGCGGCGCGCTAAGCCAGCTAACATCCCGCCAACTCTGGTAGGATGCAGGTCGCGAACTTCCACTTCGCCGTGCCGCTTCATTTCGAAGCTTTGCAGCAGGTCCGCCAGGACTGTGGAGCCTACGATGAGTCCGACCATCAGCCACTTCATTTTGCCAACTCATCTGAAGCTGAATGCGACGTTGTATTCGGAGTGGTGAGTCCAACCAGGATCGTGCCCATCATGATCGCGAAGGTTCCGAGCCACCGCTGCCAGCTAATCTGTTCTCCAAAAAAGTACCGTCCGACAAAGGCAGTGATCACATACCCGATGGAGGTCACAGGAAGCACGTAGCTCAGATCGGCCCAACTCAGCAGAGTCATTCGCGAAAGCAGCCAAACAACGAGCACGGTCGTACCAAGGAGTACCCACGGGCTGAAAATGGTTTGAATATAGACCAGCGGGGAGTTGGCCAACACAGGCGCCTGGTGCTTCATGCCCCACGATAAACAGAAGTTTCCAAAAACGTTGGCAAAGACCACAAACATAGTCAAAACCTTGGTTTTGAAATCGACGTGGCGTCGGGAGAGGTTTGAAGGCGCAGACTCCTCCAACACCATCCGGGCGGGAGTCATCTAGGACGCGCTCTCTCCGACTCTCTGGAGCGACCCAGCCGATTCCTTCTGCTGTTTGATGAACTGCTTGCGCTTGGCGCTGACGCTCAAATACTCGCGTGCTTCTTTGTACAGCCGTGGAATATCGTTGTTCTTGATCGCGTTCTTTACAACTCGCCAGGCGGCCTTCGGGCGGAAGTAGTATTCCGAATAGAAGCGCTCCACCCATTCCATCAATTCGCCCTCATTGAATCCCGGATAGACGGCGTTGGGCAACTGATGACCGGTTTCGTCCGCCATGCCTTCGATGCGAACCAAGCCGTTCGCCTTCGCGTGCTCGTAGAACTCGGTGCCGGGAAACGCGTGGCCAAGAGAAACCTGAATCGTCTCGACGTCTAGCTTCTTAGCGAACTCGATGGTCTTGCGGAGGCTTTCGCGGGACTCGCCGGGCAGTCCGACGATGAAATCCCCATGAATGACCAAACCGAGCTTGTGGCAGTTCTCCGTAAAGCGCTTGGCCATATCCACCGTCGCGCCCTTCTTGATGTTCTTGAGAATCTGCTCGTCACCGGATTCGTAGCCCACAATGAGCAGGCGGCACCCGGAATCCTTCATGGCCTTGAGCGTTTCGTAATCGGTCGTAACCCGGGAGGTGCAACTCCAGGTGAAATTCAACGGTTCAAGCTTCTTGCAAAGCTCTAAAGTCCGAGCTTTTCGATAATTGAACGTGTCGTCGTCGAAGAAGATTTCCTTCAGACCAGGAAAGTTCTGCAATGCCTCTTTGCACTCCGCCGCGACGTCATCGGACGACCGGAGCCGCCAGCGGTGCCCTGAATGTGTTTGCGGCCACAGGCAGAACGTACACATAGCGGGACATCCGCGTGTGGTGTAGAACGAAATGAAGGGGTTCAACAGGAACGGAACGTTATACCGCCGGAAATCCAGATCCCGCTTATAAACCTTGGTCACCCACGGAAGTTCATCCAGATTCTCGATGACGCCGCCTTCTGGGTTGTGTACGATATCGCCATCCTTCCAGTAGCTGACGCCGGGAAGTTCCGAGAGCGGTGTGCCCTTGGCGAACTTGGCAATTTGATAATCGAATTCCCGCCGGACGACGAAGTCGATGGCCTTGGATGATTTGAGGCATTTATCTGGCTCAACGGTCACTGGGGGGCCAACAAAGGCCACCTTCATCTTCGAGTTGACGTCCTTCATCATCTCGGCGATCTTGACGTCGACATGAAAACCGGGGCTGGATGTGAACAGAACCAGCAGTTCAAAATCGTTGGCCATCGCCACGGTCTGGTCGATGGTGATCTTGTGCGGCGGAGCGTCCACCACTTTGCTGTCCTCGAGCATGCCGGCCGGATAACAAAGCCAAACCGGATACCAATAGGATTCAATCTCGCGCGAGGCCGGCCAGCGCGAACCTGCGCCGCCGTCAAAGCCCTCAAACGATGGTGGATTCAGGAATAAAGTTCGCATGGACCCTCTGAATTCCCCAAACTTCGGGTTAGGAAAGAACTAGTGTAACAGGTTGAAGGGTGGCGGGCACTTCTGCGCCGGTTTACTGCTGATCTGCCGTCGTGGCGGCGATCGCGTCAGTGTCTTCTTTCGAAAACTTCAGGAAGTTGATCTTCAGCTCAATCGGTCCAATGAAGCGCACGTCTGCCTTGGCTTCGATTCGCTGCGGAACCGAGACACCGTTCTGGATGTCATACATCCGCACGAACTGCATGTTTTTCAAGAAGATGGATGGCGTCTTCACAAACGAACCCACCTCCCGCACCGGCATACAAGCTTCCCTATCGAGCCACAGGTCACCCTTGAAGAATCCGACCTTTTTCTTCCTGGGTGTTACGTGCAATACATAAACGTCGCGGCCGTCGATGTTCTCGATGCCTTTGTATTTGAACTTATAGTTCTGAGGCGTGACCGAGTAGTTGGAGTTTTCCTGGTTGGCCTGTACTTCAGCCGCGAGATAGCGGGCGATGACCTCTGTCTTCACCATACTGTCGCCGCCGAAGCCGAGTGCGTGATAAGTGATTTTTCCCAGCTTGGATATGTTCTTCAAGGCGTGCAACTTGCCTTGTTTCTTCAGCTTGGGAACAGTAGCATCGATGTCGAGTTCGAGTGTGCCGCCACGCAGAGCATTTTGTTGCTGCTGGTTAGCCTCGACGTACTTACTGACAAGCTCTTCTTCGGGAATTGGTGGCTTTGCCGGCTCGGCTATCAACAGACTTGTAGCGACAAGGGCACCTACGAAATACGTTAACCTCAAGATCCTCCTAAATGGCTGCGGCCATAGCTCTCCCACCGGGGCCGCTACAGCAGGACTAATCATCCAATCTACCAGTAACCGTCCTTTAAGACAATCCCTAATTTTCCTTAACGGGCCGGGCTCACATTTCCTTAGATTCGTTTCAGCGCTAATCGGATACGATTATTTAACCTTGTAGATTCAGATATTTGCAGCCTTGGCCTGAATTCGCGATGCGAATTTAGCAATCTGGATTACAGCTCGTTCGTGGGTTCCTTCACTGATCTTCTCCTTCTCGTCGAAGGCCTCGACCTTGAAATGCAGCCGCCGGTCCTCGATACCAGTGAGCTCGCTCCGGAACGTGACTCGCATACCCATCGGGGTTGCGGCGAGGTGACGGACGTCGACGCGTGCGCCGACCGTGTCATACGCATCCCCCAGGAATGACTTCACAGAGTCGCGTGCGGTCATCTCCAGGTGGCCGATCAGATAGGGCGTGCCAAGGACCCGCGTGCCTTCCACGCCAAGAAAACTGATCGCATTCTCGTCGTTGACCACGATGGTCGATTCGCCTTTGGTTCCGATAGGGATGTTGGCCACCGGGACATTATACTTGGCCTGGAGTCGTTCTGACGTGCAACTCCCCCTGGCCCCAAACACAATGGCGTCCGACACCGGTCCACCGGGCTGCTTCAAGGTAGGGCACGAACTCCGCGAGAGAGCCTTCGTACTCGGCTATGCCTGCAAATCCGCCGATCGGGTGACTCTGACCTGTGCGGCTGCTTCGCCGCGCGGCATAAACCTCACGTAACTCGGAGTGGACCATTTGGACAATCGATGCCCGTTCCCCGATCGCGCGAAAATCGATCGAAAGCGGCCCCGGACCGTATAGTGCGCGCAGGGTGCTGATCCGATCACGAATTCTCGCGAACAGCACGCCGAATTGGGGGTGGTCCGTGCCCTTCAATTCCGTGGGCGTGACGAAATCGACTCGCACGCTGCCTCTGTTCCCCGGCAGGGGATGCAGCGATAACGATATTGGTTGGTTGGGTGCGGCGACTTGCCCACGTGAATCTACCGGCTCAACCGATAACAGCTCCAAGCTTGCACGGTCGGGGCCGAGCCCTTCCTGGGCGATGCACTCGAAGGCGCGCGTGAAATATTCGATTGGCGGATTCGGTACTTCGAACAAGTTGATGTCGAGCGAGAAGCATTCGCCAGCCGGAATCGTCTGCCCGTCCAGGTGAGCGACGCGAAAGACAAAAGGGCGAGGCCGATCCGCAAGCCCGCTGGGTCCGGTCCCGGAAGATTCAGGTTCAAAGATCCGGGCGTATGCACACTCGGCTCGATGCGTCCCGCCACAGGAGCAGGCGGTTCTGCGTAACGCATGGCCTAGGGCGCCGCGGAGCATGTTCCCGGGCTTGCCTGCCGGAAAATGAATTACTTTGCGGACTTTGAACGTGAAGCGGAACGAATACAGTTCGAAGGTCACTTAGGCGGGAGTCTGCTTCATCGCCTTCGGGCGGAGTACTTCGCTGATCTTATGCGCGAGTTCTTCGGCGGTGAAGGGCTTCTGCAGGAAGGCGGCTCCGCCGTCCGTATCGACCGGATCGCTGTATCCAGAAACAAACAGCACGCGCAAGTTGGGACGCGCGGTGATCATGTGCTCCGCCATCTTCCGGCCGCTCATGCCAGGCATGACCATATCCGTGATGAGCAGGTCGATGGTCCCGGAATGGCTCTCGGCTACGGCGAGCGCGTCGGCGGGAGAAGGCGAGGCCAGCACCTGATACCCGCGACGCTTCAGCATCGTTTCTACCACGCGCCGCACTCCGTCCTCGTCTTCGACGAGCAGTATCGTTTCCGATCCGCGGACCGGAGCGACTTCGCGAGGAACCTCGGGTTCACCGCGCGACTCTTCAGCAACCGGCAGATAGATCCGGAACGTGGTGCCGGAGCCGGGCTTTGAATCCACCCAAATATCGCCGCCGCTCTGTTTCACGATTCCATAGCTGGTAGAGAGGCCGAGTCCGGTGCCGTGATCTTTGGTCGTAAAGAACGGTTCAAAGACGCGCGACATCACCTGCGGCTCCATGCCCACGCCCGTGTCGCTGATCGACAGGACAACATAAGGGCCAGGCAGGGGACCAACGTGATTCCGCCGTAATTCCTCCGTGATATTGAGATTCGCCGTCTCGATCACGAGCTTGCCGCCTTGCGGCATGGCGTCGCGCGCGTTGACGGCAATGTTCAGCACTACCTGCTCTATCTGGCCGGCATCGACGCGAACGGATTCGAGCCGTGGAGAAAGCCCTGTTAGCAGCTCAATATCTTCGCCGATCACGCGCCGCAGCATGCGCTCCATCTCCTGAACCAGGGTATTCAGATTGACAACCGTCGGACGGGCGACCTGACGGCGGCTGAAAGCAAGCAACTGGTTGGTCAGGTCCGTGGCGCGCTGCGCGGCCTTGACGATCTGATCGAGGTCGCCGCTGACGGGGTCGCTTGGATGCATGGCATCGAGCAGCATCTGCGAGTAGCCGGTGATGATCATCAGCAGATTGTTGAAATCGTGTGCAACTCCGCCAGCCAGACGGCCCACTGCTTCCAGCCGCTGCGAATGATGAAGCTGCTCTTCCAGCTTCTTGCGCTCGGTAATGTCACGCGAGTTGACCACGACTCCGGAAACGCCCTGCACGTGAGACAGATTGCGTCCAAAAGATTCCAGCACGCGCCAGGAGCCGTCTTTGTGGCGCCATCGGCACTCGAACGAAGCCGCGCCGTTGATCTGTGCCATCGCCGCGCGGGCGTCGGCCACATCTTCCGGATGAATCAACGAAAACAGATTCTGCCCCACCAGGTCCGTGACGGCGTAGCCGATGATACGTTCGTGGGACGGACTGGCGTAACGGATCGTGCCGTCGACATTGAGAATACTAACCAAGTCGAGCGAATTCTCGATGAGCGCGCGATAGTGTTCCTCTCGACGTTCCAGGGCCTCCACAGCGCGCCGGCGTTCGGCGGCATAGCGCATGGAACGAACCAGGAGGTCGCCGTTTACGCGGCCCTTGATCAGGAAATCCTGAGCTCCGGCTCGAACCGCCTTTACGGCCAGGGACTCGTCGTCCAGCCCGGTCAAGACCACAATGGGGATGTTCGGCGTATGGGCGTGGACCCGCGTGATCGTAGCCAGACTTCGTTCGTCGGGATGCGACAGGTCGAGCAGCACGACGTCGAAACGCTCGGCGCGCAGCCGTTCCAGGGCGCTCTCAAGATTGGGAGCGTGCTCCAGCTTCACCTGACCTGCGCCTGAATCCCGGACCAGCTCGAGCAGGAGCCGGGCGTCTCCGGGATTGTCCTCCAACAGCAGGACCCGGATTCCTTCAAGATTCATCGCCTGCGTTTCACCGTTACACGAATCACCCCCAGATTCTACCACCCGCATTAAGGGGCTGAGACGGATTATTGCTGCTGCTGCTCTGCCGCCGCGCGGTCGATTTCGGCCCTTTCCTCTTGCAAAACCTCCTGCCAGTCGCCGGATTCCAGTTCGACTTCGGGCGGGGGCGGGGTGTCGGACGGAACCACTCGAACAGCGACAGTTAATTCGCTGGAAGCTCCACCTTTGAAGACCCCCTTGGCAGGAGGGACATCGGCATAGTCGCGGCCGACTGCGGTGCGCACGTGACTTTCACCAGCCTGGATATTGTTCGTCGGGTCGAATCCCACCCAGCCGAGGCCTGGCAGGTAGGCCTCCACCCAGGCGTGCGTCGCGCCCTCACTCGAACGAACCTTGGAACCGGCTTTGTGGAATAGATAGCCGCTAACGTACCGGCAGGGAATACCCATCCGTCTGACGAGCGCAATCATGATGTGGGAATAATCCTGACAGACGCCTTGCCGGTTCTGGAGCGCATCGTCGACTGGCGAATCGACGCGCGTACTTTTGGGAACGTAGGCGATCGTGAAATGCACAGCCTTATTCAGTTCGTTGATCAGGTGCAGCGCGTCGCGCTTGCGCGCCGCCTCTCGATCCGGTGCATCGATTTCCTGGGCAAAGTCTTCTATCCGATCGGTCCACTGTGCGAACTGGCTGGGCATGAGCATCTCCCAGAAGTCGCCGGACGACATCTGGTTGTCGAGCTGCTGCCAGGCGTTGGACGAGAGGCTGGCAGGTAGCGTGGGAGCGGGAGCCACATCGACCATGGCTTCGGCGACGATCATCAAATGACGGTGCGCGCTGGGGACATCGAAATGGTGTACGACGTTGCCGAGATAATCCTTGTACGATTGAACGCGCGTGCGCGGCGTAATGGTGACTTGGAAGTTCAGGCAGCGCTGCAACCCTTCCGATCGCGGGTGCATCCGCAGCTCCATGATGCTCTCGCTTACCGGCGATGAATAGCGGAATTTCGTGAGATGACGGATAGAGTAGAACATCAGGCCTCGATAGCAGCCTCGATCGGATAACTAATGTACACCTGATAGATGCCGGAGTGGATGTTGCTGCACAGCCGCAGTATGTTCAGCAGGAATTCGTGCAGGTTCGACATTATCTCTTCGATCGGCGTGTAGCTCAGCGATGAGGTGAGCCGGCCGGCAAGCTTGCCGAGCCGGTCTGACTTGCGACCGGTTGCATCGTTGGCGGCTTCAAGAGATCGCCGCAGATGATCGACCGCAAATCGGACCGAGTGCGGGAACTCCGGATTCAGCAGCAGAAACTCGGCAACGCGCTCCGGCCGCATCTCCGCGGTATAAACTTTGCAATACGCCTCGAACGCGGTGCAGCTTCGCAGCAGACCGATCCACTCCATGTGCTCGGAAGCGGTCACTTCGTTATAGTGCAGGCCGATCAGGCGCGCGGTGGCCTGCACCCGCTCCATGAAGCGGCCGATTTGGATGAATTGCCAGCCCTGGCCATGGATCATGGTCGAGTCGGTTACGCCTTGGAACTGATGTGAGCTTTGGGTGACGGTGAACAGCAGATCGTGCGGCTGCGCCTCCCAGAAGCCGGGCGTGCCCATGCGTTTTGACTCGTGATAGAGACGGTTCAACTGCTCCCACATCTCCGAGCTGATCTGCTCGCGGACTTGGCGGGCGTTTTCACGAGCGGCGGTGATAGCGGTCAGGATCTGGTCGAGCGCAAAATTCTGCGCGGCCGCAAAAGAATCGCCGTCAACCGCTTCTTTGTTGCCCAACGAAGCAAGAACGCGCCACCATCGCCGGCTTTCTGACGCTGGCTCGTCGAGCATCAGGTTAAGATGCACGCCAGTAACGCGCGCGGTGTGTTCGGCGCGTTCGAGATACCGGCTCATCCAGTAGAGGCTGTCAGCGACGCGGGAGAGCATTTAGTAGGCCGGTCCTTCCTGTGGGGCATGCCCCCGGCCTGTGGCCGACACCCACGTCGGCCAATGTCGAATTACAAATACGCAGGTCGGGGACCTGCGCCACCTTAATGCAGGACCCATGTATCCTTGCTTCCTCCGCCTTGGGATGAGTTGACCACTAGCGATCCCTTTCGCAAGGCTACGCGGGTCAAGCCGCCCGGGACGATGGTGACTTTGTCGCCGTAGAGAATGTACGGCCGCAGATCGACGTGGCGCGGCTCCACGCTGCCGTCCAAGAAACAAGGCGCGGCCGAAAGCTGCAGCGTCGGTTGTGCAATGTAATTTCGCGGATCGGCGAGAATCCGGCGGCGGAACTCCTCGCGCTCCTCCGCGGTACTGTACGGCCCGATCAGCATTCCGTACCCACCGGATTCGCCCACAGCTTTCACCACGTATTCATCCAGCCGCCCTAGAACATGGTCTCGCTGCGCGGCCTCGCTGCAGAGAAAGGTCGGAACATTGGCCAGCACGGGATCTTCATTCAAGAAATAACGAATGATCGCCGGAACGTACGCGTAGAGCGCCTTGTCGTCGGCGACGCCGGTGCCGAGCGCGTTCGCCAGCGTGACGTTCCCGGATCGATAAGCATTGAACAATCCCGCGACGCCGAGCGATGAGTCCGGCCGAAACGCGAGCGGATCCACAAAGTCATCATCCACGCGCCGGTAGATGACGTCCACGCGCCGCAGTCCAGCCGTGGTGCGCATATAGACGGTGTTGTCGTGGACGGCGAGGTCGCGACCTTCAACGAGCTCGATCCCCATTTGGCGCGCGAGAAACGCATGTTCGAAATAGGCGGAATTATAAACGCCGGGCGTGAGGAGTACGATGTTCGGCTCTTGACGGCCGTGCGGCGCGAGGGTCCGCAGCGTCGAGAGCAGCGCTTCGCTGTAGTGGTCGATCGGCCGGACACCCGCCGTACGGAACAGTTCCGGAAAGATCCGCTTCATTACGGCGCGCGAGGTCAGCATATAGGACACTCCGCTCGGTACGCGGAGATTGTCCTCCAGGACCGCGAACGAGCCATCGGGAAGGCGAACGAGATCGGTTCCAACCACCGTAATATAGATATTTTTCGGAACGGTGAACTCGCGCATCTGCCGACGGAAGTGTTTGCAGGAGAAAACGATCTCGCCGGGAACAACGCCGTCGGCAAGGCAGCGGCCCTCGTGATAGATGTCGTGGAGAAACAGATTGAGCGCGGTAATCCGCTGCGTCAGGCCGCGCTCAATGGTCTCCCACTCGGCGCTAGTGATAATCCGCGGCAGCAGGTCATGGGGGAAGATGCGTTCGGTTCCCTCCTCGCGCCCA
>Ga0335069_10005574_pt1 | contig 18476 bp, 20 predicted proteins | sample Lox_Sample_11_FD_206714 | JGI IMG/M metagenome (GOLD analysis project Ga0335069, IMG submission 206714) | Soil microbial communities from Loxahatchee National Wildlife Refuge, Florida, United States - Lox_Sample_1.1 | ecosystem: Environmental > Terrestrial > Soil > Wetlands | place: USA... | reverse complement strand
AAGATGAACCAGAAGCTCTACGCCGCGCTGAAGCCAGGCGGCCGCCTCGTCGTGATCGATCATTCGGCGCTCAAGGGCTCCGGGATCAGCGCCGGGAAGACGCTGCATCGGATCGACGAGGAAGTCGTTTTGACCGAGGTCAAGCAGGCGGGCTTCGTCCTCGACGCCGAGGGCGATTTTCTGCGCAATCCCGCGGATTCGCGCACCGAGTCGTCGAACCAGCCGAAGGTCCCCACCGACAAGTTCGCGCTGCGATTCGTCAAGCCCTAGCCGGGTCGCTCGCCCGCGCCGGCGCGCGAGCCGGGACATCGGTGCAGGCCGCGCCGTTCGGGCGCCTTGGCGCCGGTGGAGCGCGAGCTACGGCTTGATATACGCGTAATGCTCGACCGCCTGCAGGTGGGCGATCTCGACGACACCCGAAGGCACGAAGCTCGGGCCGAGGATGAACTGCTCCTTCTTGAGATTGCGGTTCTTCAGCGTGATCTCGCAGATCTCGAACTTGACGCCGCGCGCCTCGAGGTCGGACACGAGCGCCGCAAACTCCTGATTGTTCGTGGTCTTCGCCCCCTCCATCAGGAAGTCGACGCCCTCGGCGTGCGCGACGGCGACGATCTTCGCCTTCGGATCGACGTCGAGATGGTTGCGAATGTTGCGCAGCCCCTTCGTCGCCTGCGCGAGGCCGCTGTCGAAGTGGTAGACGACCTTGTCCTGCGCTGCAGCGCCGAACGAGAGGACCACAAGGGCCAGAACCACGACGATCCGGACAGCGCTTTGCATCGAAATCTCCTCGTTCGTTCGGAAATTCTGCGGCGCGCCTCTAGCCTTCGCGCTTCTTGCGCCACTGCACGTAGGCGGCGCGCGTCTGCGCGTCGGGCGGATACGTGCCGGGCAGTCCGGCGCCCGCCTCGATGCGCTCGAGTACGAACGCCTCGAGGATCTCCTGCTCGGCGGCGTCGGTCGCGACTTCGTCGGTGAGGTGCTGCGGAATGACGGCGACACCTTCGTCGTCGCCGACGATGATGTCGCCCGGGTAGACAGCCACGCCGCCGCAGCCGATCGGCACGTTCAGATCGACGGCATGATGGTGGATCAGGTTGAGCGGTGCGCTGCCGCCCGAGCAATACACCGGAAAATCCATCGCCGCGATCGCGCCGCTATCGCGAAGCGGACCGTCGGAGACGAGCCCCGCGGCGCCGCGCACCTTGAGCCGTGTCGTGAGGATCTGGCCGCCGGAGGCCGCGCGCGTTTCGCCGCGGCAGTCGAGCACCAGCACGTGGCCGGGAGGCACGACCTCGATCGCCTTCCTCTGCGGGTGCTCGGGGTTCTCGAACACCGTAATGACATCGAGGTCCTCGCGCGCCGGGATGTTGCGCATCGTGAACGCCGGACCGACCATGTTGCCGCTCGAGGGCTTCGTGAGGCGTGCGATCCCCTGGATGAACACGTTGCGCAGGCCCCGCTTGAAGAGCTGCGTGCAAACGGTCGCCACGCTCACGTGGCGCAGCTTCTCCAGCGTTTCGGGCTTGACGGCCATCGGCCCCGCGCTCGCAGCCGGGTCAGCTTGCCGCAGCGGCCTCGGCGACAACCGTTACGGTGATGTTCGCGACGACATCGAGGTAGAGGCCGACGACGAGCGGAAACTCGCCGACGTGCTTGAGCGGCCCCTCCGGCATCCGGACCGAGGCTTTCTCGATCGTGATCCCCTTCGCGGCCAGCGCTTCGACGATATCGACGTTGGTGACCGAGCCGAACAGGCGTCCGTCGACCCCCGCCTTCTGCGAGATCGAGAGCTGCATGCCCTCGATCTTCGCCGCCTGTTCGTGTGCGGTGGCGAGGCGCTGCGCCGCGGCCTGTTCGAGCTCGGCGCGCTTCTCCTCGAGCAGCTTGATGTTCTCCGGCGTCGCACGCTTCGCCTTTCCCTTCGGGATCAGGTAATTGCGTGCGTAGCCCTGCTTGACCTTCACGACCTCGCCCAGGTCGCCGACGTTGACGACCTTCTCGAGAAGAATGACTTGCATGGCGATCTCTCCGGTCAGTGCAGATCGGTGTAGGGAACGAGCGCGAGGAAGCGCGCGCGCTTGATCGCGACGCCGAGCTGGCGCTGGTAGCGGGCCTTCGTGCCCGTGATCCGCGCCGGCATGATCTTGCCGTTCTCCTGGATGAAGTCCTTGAGGACCTCGATGTCCTTGTAGTCGATCTGCTTCACGCCCTCGGCGGTGAAGCGGCAGAACTTCTTGCGCTTGAACAGATTGTTCCCGCGCTCGCGCTTCTTGCCATCCTTCTTCTTTCCAAACCTGCTGGTCGGACGAGGCATTTCAGTTTCCTTCCAATGCGTTGTCTAGCGTTTCGAATTCGCTGACGTGGAGCCGCAGCGTGATTCCGGTTCGATAGCGGCGGGCGATAAATCCCGTGCAGCGGAGCGGCGTTCCATTCGGCACTCTCGCCAGCGCGATCGCCCGTTCACCGAATGCCACTGCCGCGATCTCACACTCGACCTTCCGGTTGCCGTCCGCTTCCCGCTGCGTCGACGCGTGCCTCAGCACGCACTCGAGCGCCGGAATGCCGGCCGGCGTGTAGCGAAGTCCGCTGCATTCCGCGAGTGTCGCGTCGATCGTCAGCCGGTTGGCGCCGGGCACGTCGACCTGCGTCGATCCCGATCGTCGAGCCGATGCGTCGTTCAGGCGGTGGTCGTCGACGCGCCGCCCGGCGCGGCCTCGGCAACCGTCTCGGCCGCAGCAGGCTTGGGCGTGCGATCTCCGCGCTCGCCGCGGTCACCACGATCGCCGCGGTCACCGCGATCGCCGCGGTCACCGCGATCGCCACGATCGCGGTCGCCGTCGCGCGATCTCGACTTCTCCTCGCGCATCATCGGCGAAGGCGTGACGACGGCTTCCTCCATGGCGACGATCAGGTGACGCAGCACCGCATCGTTGAACTTGAACGCGTGCTCGAGCTCGTCGAGCGTCTCCCCGTCGACCTCGATGTTCATTAGCACGTAGTGCGCCTTGTGGACCTTCGCGATGGGATACGCGAGCTGGCGGCGTCCCCAGTCCTCGAGCCGATGGATCCGGCCGTTCTTGCCGGCGATGCTCGTGCGATAGCGCTCGATCATCGCGGGCACCTGCTCGCTCTGATCGGGATGCACGATGAAAACCACTTCGTAGTGACGCATGCAGAACGCTCCTTGTGGACTTGGTTGAGGCAAAGCGCGAATCGAGATCGCTTCGCCGGGCGGCCTCCCCCGTCTGCAAGGGGTGAGGCAAGGAAATTTGGCATTTTAGCGGAATTTGGCCTGCGAAACAAGCGATTACCGTTCCGCCGCCTTTGTGAGCGCGACCTCGCGCTCGGCTTTGGGTAGCGCGGCCAGCAGCTTGACGCGCTCATAGAACTGCGGGAGGTCCCCCCCCTCCTCGTCGAGTATCGCCTTGAACTGCGGCACCCGGTCGGCGTAGAGCCCCGCCGCGGCGATGCCGGCGTTGTTGGCGCCGGCCTCGAACCAGCGGTCGAATGCCGTCGGGCCGCCCGAGGCTGCCCTCCGACGCTCGTTGTCGGCGCGCATCCCGGCGAACACGGCGGCCTTGGACGCGCGCTTCTCGTCGTCGCTCGCCGGGCTTGCGTAGATCGCCTCGAGGCGCTCGCGCGCGGCGGCGATCGTCGCACGGAACTCGCCGCGCGTCTGCTGGCCGCGCTGGAAATCGGCGACAAGACGGGCCGCGTCGGCCGGATCGCGGCGCTTCGCCGCATCGGCGAGCCAGCGGGCGACGCCCTCCTCCTCGACCGTCACCGCGAACGATTCGTTGAACGACGTGTCGTCCTTGACGTAGACGACCTGGTGGGCAAGCTCGTGGAAGATCAGGCGGGCGAGCTCGACTTCGCTGTAGCGCGCGAACGTCGACAGCACGGGATCGTCGAAGTACCCGAGCGTCGAATACGCGGGGACGCCCCCGACATGGACGTCATCGCCTCGGGCGGCAAGGCGCGCCGCCTCGGCGCGCGCATCGGCCTCGGCGAAATAGCCGCGGTAATTGACGCACCCGGCGACCGGGAAGCACCACTGGCGCGGCGTCAGCGAAAGCGCCGGCGCCGCGAAGACATTCCACAGCACATAGGTACGGCCGAGATCGGCGTAGCTCGTGTAGCTCTTGTTGTCGGGAAGCGCGAGCTCGCGGGATGCGAACGCGCGGATCGCCTGCACGCGCTCGAGCCGGTTCTTGAGCGCCGGATCGGCAGTGCCCTCGATGACTTCCGGGATCGGCTTCGCTTTGGCGAGGAGATCGACCTGGCCGGTGACGCCCTGCCAGTAATACTCGACGCCGCACCCCGACAGCGCGAGCACAGCTGCGAGCGCGCCGATCGACGCGTAGCGACGCATCGCGATCATCGACTGCCGACGAAGCGTCGCAGCCGCTCGACGCCGTCCTCGAGCTTCGCCATCGCGATCGTATAGGCGAGGCGAACGTGCGCTTCGGCGCGGTGATGGCCGAAGTCGAGCCCCGGCGTGATCGCGACGCCGACGGCTTCGAGCAGATCGCGACAAAACATCTGGCTGTCGGCGGCGAACCGCGAGCTGTCGGCATAGACGAAGAATCCACCCGTCGGCATCACGGGGATCCCGAACCCGAGCTCGCGCAGCGCCGGGACGAGGTAGTCGCGCCGCTCGCGGAACGCGCGCCGGCGCTCCTCGACGAGCGCGATCGTTTTCGGGTCGAAACACGCGAGCGCCGCGCGCTGCGACACCGTCGGCGGCGAGATGTAGAGGTTCTGCGCGAGCTTCTCCAGGTCGCGCACGTGGTGCTCGGGGGCAACGACCCAGCCCAGCCGCCAGCCCGTCATGTTGAAGTACTTGGAGAAGCTCGACACGACGAACATGTCGTCGGCGTGCTCGCCCGCGATCGAGAGCGCCGACCGCGGTTCCCCGTCGTAGCTCAAGCTCAGATAGATCTCGTCGACGACGAGTCTTCCGCCGAGCCGCGCGACGGACGCGGCGATCGCCCGCAGCTCGTCGGGGGCAACCTGCGTTCCGGTCGGATTCGACGGCGAAGCAATCAGCGCGCCGCGGGTTCGCGCGGACCACGCGCGTTCGATCAGGGCCGCGGACAGCTGGTAGCGCGTGGCGGGACCGACGGGGACGCCGACGGGCGCGCCTTCGAGCACGCGGACGAAATGCCGATTGCACGGATAGCCGGGATCGGACATCAGGATCTCTTGGTCGCGATCGACGAGGAGCGCCATCACGAGGAGCAGGGCCGCCGACGACCCCGCCGTCACGATCACGCGGGTCGGCGAGATCGCCGCGCCGAGGTGCTCGGCGTAGTGGCGTGCGATCGCTTCGCGCAGCGCGGGGAGGCCGAGGGCGGAGGTGTAGCAGATGTCGCCGGACGCGATTGCGCGCTGCGCCGCCCCGACCACCGGTTCCGGTGTCGGGAAGTCCGGTTCGCCGATTTCCATGTGCACGACGCTGCGACCGGCGGCTTCGAGAGCGCGTGCGGCCGTCTGCACCTCCATCACGTGGAACGGCTCGATCGCGGCAACGCGCGATGCGGTGGCAATACGGGTATCCATCGAGCGAGGTACTCCGGGCCGGCGCGAAAAGCGTTATGGTAATGCCTGCGCTGGAGCCCACAGCTGCCGGCGGTCGGAGCCTTCGATGAACCCCGAGACGCGCCTCGCGCTCTGTGTGTTCGCTGTCGCCGCGGCGGCGCCGACGGCGCGCGCCGACGTCTACAAATGCTCCGGCAACGGCAAGGTGCCCATCTACCAGGAGGAGCCCTGTCCGAAGGGAAAAGAACTCCGCAACTTTCAGGTCGATCCTCCCGAGATCACCGTGCTCCCGGCAGCGCCGCGTCCCGACGCCATTCCCGCCGGCAAGGCGCCGGCCAAGGCTGCGGCGAAATCCAACGACGCCAAGCAGGGCAAGAGCACGGTGGCCGGCGATGCCTCCGAGCGCAAGTTCATCCGCACCGGGATGACCGAGGCCGAGGTGCTGGCCAAGCTCGGCCAGCCCGACATGACGGTCGGCGGCAAGAACGGTAATCCGGCCCGCTGGACGTACATGCCGGCGCCGGGCGATCCGGAGATGATCACGTCGGTGACCTTGACGAAGGGAACGGTGACCGAAATCGACCGCAAGGCGGTCAGAAAGTGACGCGCTTCACGGAGTCGACGCCGCGCTCGCCATGCGCGCGCTGATTCAGCGCGTTCGCGAAGCGTCGGTCAGCGTCGCCGATCGCGTCGTCGGCGCGATCGGGCCGGGGCTCGTCGTGCTCGTCGCCGTGGCGGCGGACGACGCCGACGAAGACCGCGACTGGCTCGCGCGCAAGGTCGTCGCGATGCGGATCTTCGACGATGCGGGCGGCGTGATGAACCGCTCGATCGTCGAGGCGGGCGGCGCGATTCTCGCGGTCAGCCAATTCACCCTCTTTGCGTCGACGCGCAAGGGCAATCGACCCTCGTGGTCGGGCGCGGCGCCGCCCGAAATCGCGAAGCCGAAGTTCGACGACTTCGTCGCCGCGCTCGCACGCGAGCGCGGACAGCCGATCGCTACCGGAGTCTTCGGTGCGATGATGCAGGTCGCGCTCGTCAACGACGGGCCCGTGACGATCTGGCTCGACTCAAGGGAGCGCAGCTAGTTGTCGGAACGGCCTGTTACGGCGAACCAGCGGGTACGCTCGTGCTTATGATGAGGTAGGCGCTACTGCCGCGAACCCGCTGGCTCGCCGCGGACGCTTGTCCTGGCTCCGACCGGCACAACCGCCATGGCGGGGTGGCCACTCCGTTGCGCGCGCATGCCTCACCCTAAGCGCGCAGCGGAGTGGCCATCTCGCCAAGCAAGCTCAGGGCAGATCGAACAGCAGGATTTCCGCGTCGTCGCCGTGATCCACGCGCACCGTCGGCTCGCGCTCGATCTTCGCCGCATCGCCCGCCGATAGCGCCGCCCCGTTGACGCGGGCGCCGCCGCGCACGATGTGCACGTACGCGCGGCGGCCGGGCGCGAGCCTGTGGCTCGCCGTCTCGTCGCCCGTGACTAGCGCCGCGTAGACGCGTGCGTCCTGGTGAATGCTCACCGAGCCCTCGGACCCGTCGGGCGAGGCGATCAGGCGCAGCCGCCCGCGCTTCGCGTCGTCCGGAATCCGCGTCTGCTGGTAACGCGGCTCGACACCCGTTACGTTCGGCTCGATCCAGATCTGCAGGAAATGCGTCGCCTCTGCGGGCGACGGATTGAACTCGCTGTGCCGGACGCCGCGGCCCGCGCTCATCGCCTGCACGTCGCCCGGTGCGATGACCGATCCCGTGCCAATGCTGTCCTTGTGCTCGAGGCGCCCGGCCAGCACGTAGGTGATGATCTCCATGTCGCGGTGTGCGTGCGTACCGAAGCCCGTCCCGGGTTGCACGCGATCCTCGTTGATGACGCGCAGCGGCCCGAAGCCCATGTGCCGGGCATCATAGTAGTCGGCAAACGAGAAGCTGTGGTACGAGTCGAGCCAGCCGTGCTGGGCGTGCCCGCGCTCTGCTGCGCGTCGGATATCCATCCGGCCAGTCTACGCGCCCGTTTGTGCGACGAACACTGCGAGCGTTCTGCGCACGCCGTCGCGCATCAGCGCGCCGACGTCGCGCGCGACCGCGCCGCGAAATGCTGCGTTCTGCGTGAGGTCGTCGCCGAAGACCGCGGTGAGGGCGAGGAAGCCGTCCGCGAGCTGCGACGCGTTGCCGCGCGCGTGGGCGGCGATTGCCGCGAAGCGATCGGCGAGCGGGTCGGCGACGCTGATCGAGCTTCCCCGATCGTCCGCCCCGCTCGCGTAGCGGATCCATCCGGCGATCGCCAGTGCGAGGTGCTCGATCGAGCCGCCGCCCTTGATCCGGTCGCGCACCGTCGCGAGCAGGCGCTGCGGAAGCTTCTGCGAGCCGTCCATCGCGATCTGCTGCGTCCGATGCGGCAGCGCGGGGTTGCGAAACCGCGCGAGGAGCTCCCGCTGGTACGCGCCAAGATCGACGTCCTTCGGGACCTCGAGCGTCGGAGCGACCTCGAGCGCCATCATCCGCTCGACGAGCGTACCGAGCAGCGGATCGGATGCCGCCTGCCACAGGTATTCGTGGCCCAGCAGGCAGCCGAGATAGGCGAGCGTCGAATGACTGCCGTTCAAGAGCCGCAGCTTCATCGCCTCGAACGGCGCGACGTCCGCGACGACGCGCGCGCCGGCCTCCTCCCACGCGGGCCGCGGCGCGCCGAAGCGATTCTCGATCACCCACTCGCTGTAGGGCTCGGCGACGACCGGAACCGCATCGGCAACGCCGAGCAGACGAAGGGCCTCTTCGAGGTCGGCGTCCGTCGTCGCCGGAACGATCCGGTCGACCATCGTGCAAGGGAACGCGGCGTGGATGCCGATCCAGTCGGCGAGCGCGGGATCCATGGCCTGCGCGAAGGAGGTCACGAGCCCTTCGACGGTGCGGCCGTTGTGCGGAAGGTTGTCGCAGCAGACGACGTTGACCGGACCGCCGCCGCTCGCTCGACGGGCAGCGAGGCCCGCGACCAGCACGCCGATCGTCGACACGGGCGCGTGTCGCTGCGCGAGGTCGTGCACGATCTCGGGGTGGCCACGGTCGAGCTGTCCGGTCGCAGGGTCGTGGCAATAGCCTTTCTCGGTCACGGTCAGCGACACGACGTGCACCGCCGGGTCGGAGAAACGGGCGATCACGCCCGCCGGTCCCGCGCCGAGGAATCGCGTCTCGCGCACCGCGCCGATCACGCGCGCCGAGGTGCCGGTCGCGCCCTTCTCGAGAACCGAGTAGAGACCGTCCTGCCGCGCGAGCGCATGGGTCACGCGCGGCGTCTTGAGGCTCACGCCGCAAATGCCCCAGCGCGGGTCGCTCTTGAGCACGGTGTCGGCATAGACGGCCTGGTGCGCGCGATGAAAGGCGCCGAGACCGATGTGGATGATTCCGGTGGCGACGCCGCCGACCTCGTAGGCCGGCCGCGCGACCCAGAGCGGAAGGGAGGCCAGGGCCTCGCGCGAGAGCGCGATCACTGCGGCACTCTCGCGCCGGGCGCGACAGGTTCGTCCCAGCGCCGCTGGAATTCACGCACCACGCGCTCGAGGTGACGGTGCATCGCCTTGCGCGCAGCGTCGGGATCGCGCGCGGCGAGCGCCGCGACGATCGCCTCGTGGTCGTCGAGCGTCTTGGCGCGCAGCGCCGCGGTGTGGAAATGCACCTCGATTCGCGACCAGAGCTCGCCACGACGCAGATCCCAAAGGCTCGCGACCGCATGGGCGAGCGCGCCGTTACCGCTTGCTGCGGCGATGCGCACGTGGAACGCACGATCGGCGGCGTCGCGTTCCGCGGTATCCTCGGCGTGCTCGTGCATCCGTGCGATGGTTTCCCGCAAGGCGACAAGATCCGCCCTTCGCGCATGCTTGGCCGCGAGCGCAGCGGTCTCGCCCTCGATCACGGCGCGCGCGGCGAGAAGCTCGAACGGACCCACACCGCTATCGGCCACCGTCGGCCGCGCCGCCGGGGCCATGTGTGCAGGCGAACAGGCGACGAAGATCCCGGTCCCCACGCGCACTTCGACCCGCCCTGAAATTTCGAGCGCGATGATCGCTTCGCGAACCGAAGTGCGCGACACGCCGAGCAGCCCCGCAAGCTCGCGCTCGGGCGGAAGGCGCGAGCCTGCCGCAAATTCGCCGCTGTCGATCAGGCTCATGATTTGATTGGCGATCTGCCGATACAGCCGCGTGGTCTCCACCGCTCGCAATGGCAATTGGGCTCCCCTCCCGCTCCCGATTCGAAACCTTCGGCCCCTGCTTCAGACGGCGCCCTGGGGGTGCTCCTTGACGCGCGAGACGAGCTGCGTCGGGTTGACGAAGCGCAGCGCGATCAGCAGCCACGCGAGCGTGACCGCCATGTAGATCATCGCCATCGCATCGACCGATTGCGGTGCTCGCACGCCGGCAGCGAAGACCGCGTAATAGAGCGCGACGACGAGCGTCTGCGAATCGGAGCCCGCCGTCAAGAACGTGAGCTCGAACATCGCGATCGTGCGCACCAGGACGAGCAGCGACGCGGCGAGGATCCCGGGCGCGAGCATCGGAACCAGGATGTGCCAGAATATCTGGCGCGTCCGCGCGCCGAACACCCGAGCCGCCGACTCGAGATTGGGATCGATCTGCTCGATGAACGGCGTCATCACGAGGATCACGAACGGCGCCGCCGGAATGAGATTCGCCAGGATCACGCCGTAGATCGACCCGGCGAGCTGCACCTTGTAGAGCACGGTCGCGAGCGGGATGCCGTAGGTGATCGGCGGCACCATCAGCGGCAGCAGGAACAGCAGCATCAGCGCACGCTTGCCGGGAAATTCGCGGCGCGCGAGCGTGTAGGCAGCCGGCACGCCGATCAGCAGCGCGAGCAGCACGACGGCGAACACGACCTGCACGGTGACCCACAGCACCGAATCGAGCTGGAACTCCTTCCACGCCGCCGTGTACCACTGCGTCGTCCAGCCGTCCGGAAGCCATGTGCCGAGCCAGCGCCGCGCGAACGAGCTCGTCGCGACGGCGGCGATCATCAGGCCGATGTTGACGACGAAGAGCGTCATCAGCCCGAGCAACAGTGCGCGCCAGGAGCGGTCGACGAGCTCGTGCTGCCCGCGCGTCATCCCTTGCCTCCTACGACCGGGCCGCGATAGAAGAGGTTGCGCAGCCCGAGCACCGCGACGACGATGATCAGCTGGACGAAGCCCATGATCATCGCTATGGCGGACGCGAGCGAATAGTCGTATTGTTCGAACGCGGCCTCGTACGCCGCGATGGAGATGACGCGCGTCGGTCCGGCCGGCGAGCCCAGCAGCACCGCGGACGGGAACACGGAGAACGCCTGCACGAACGAGAGGCAGAAGCACATCGCGAGCCCCGGCGCGAGCAGCGGCAGGTAGATGTAGCGGAACTGCGCCTTCGGATCCGCACCGAGCGTCGCCGCAGCGCGCGCGAGCCCCGGATCGATGCCGGTCACGTACGAGAGGATCAGCAGGAACGCGAACGGGAAGCCGGAAACCACGAGGGAGATCAGCACGCCCGTGTAGTTGTGCGTGAGGCGGATCGGGCCGTCGTAGAGGCGAACGAGCTGCAGGAACTGCGCGAGCCAGCCCTTCGGGCCGAAGTAGGTGAGCATCCCCTCGGCGATCAGCACGGTGCCGAGCGTGATCGGCACGACGAGGATCGTCGTCACCCAGCGCTGGTAGCCCGTCTTCACGCGCATCTTGAACGCGATCGGCAGCGCGAAGCCGACGTTGATCAGCGTCGCAGGAAGCGCGAGCCGCAACGTCGTCCAGATCGTCGGATAGAGGTTGTCGGTGGTGAAAAAATGCTGGTAGTTCGCGAGCGCGCCGCCCTCCTTCGGCGCGAACGACAGCCACAGCCCGTAGAGGAACGGGTAGACGAAGAGCAGCAGCATGAAGGCCGCGGCCGGGACGACCAGCAGCTTCGTGCGGTCGAATGGCTCGCGCGCAAGCGGCTCGGCGGCGGCGACGGCCATCGCTACTCCGCGGGATAGACGAGCGCGCGCTCGACGGGAATCTGGACGGCGACCGCTTCGCCGAGAGCGGGCTGGCCGGCCGAGCGCGCATGGAGCAGCGTGCCACCCGGCGTCCTCACGTCGATCAGCGAGTCGCGGCCGCAATACTCGACGTTCGCGACGTGTCCCGTGATCGCGTTCGTCGCGAGTCCCGGCGCGACAAGGCTCGCCTCCTCGGGACGAAAGGCAACCGCGGCGCGCTTGCCGGCAAGCGGAACCTTGCGCGTTCCAGTGATCCGGATGTCGGGCCCCGACAACGTCACCCTGTCGCCGCTCTCGCCGTCCACGTCGAGGGCGAGCACGTTGCGGAATCCCATGAAACGGGCGACCGAGAGATTGGCGGGCTGCGAATAGACTTCGTTCGGGGGGGCGATCTGCTGTGCGACGCCTTCCTTCATCACCACGATCCGGTCCGCGAGCGACAGCGCCTCTTCCTGGTCGTGCGTCACGTAAATCGTCGAACGCCCCATCTCGACGTGGATTCGCCGGATCTCGGCGCGTGTCTCGATGCGCAGCTTCGCGTCGAGGTTCGACAGCGGCTCGTCCATCAGAATGAGCGGCGGCTCGATGACGATCGCGCGCGCAATCGCAACCCGCTGCTGCTGGCCGCCGGAGAGCTGCCCGGGAAGCTTGTGCTCCTGGCCGGCGAGCTGGACCATCTTGAGCGCCTTGGCGACACGGGGCGCGATCTCCGATGGCGAGACGCCGCGCATCTTCAAGCCGAAGCCGACGTTCTTCTCGATCGACATGTGCGGAAAGAGCGCGTAGTTCTGGAACACCATCCCGAAGCCTCGCTGCTCAGGCGGCAGCACGTCGATCCGCAGGTCGTCGAGCTTGATGGTGCCGCCCGAGAGCTGCAGCAGCCCTGCGATGCAGTTGAGCGCGGTCGATTTACCGCACCCAGAGGGCCCGAGCAGCGCGATGAACTCGCCGCGCTTGATCGTCATCGTGAGCTCGGCCAGCGCGTTGAACGCCTTGCCGCCCGCGCCGGCGAAGCGGCGCGTAACGGCATCGAGGCGTAGCTCGCTGAAGTCGTGCTTCATCTTCGGATCACCATCGCGCAAGGTCTCGGCAAGGAAACGCCGCGTTGAACGGCGGCGGGGCCGACGGTCGAACGCGGCGAGGTATTGCGCCGCCCCGCATGGGCGACGCAACGACGCTACTTCGTCTTCTGCGCGCCGACCTGCTGGTCCCAGATGCGGAAAGCCTCGACCTGCGCCTTCGCCTCGAGCGATTGCGTGTGCGGAAACTCCTTGAGCCACGCTTCGTACTCGGGGCGGCCGTACTCCTTGATTGCGTCCTGGCTCTCCTTCGGCGCCATCGACAGCGGCACGTTCTTGACCGCCGGGCCCGGATAGAAGTAGCCCTTGTCGTACGTGTACGCCTGCGCTTCGGGCGTCAGCATGAATGCCATGATGTCGAGGAGGACGGCGACCTTCTCCGGCGGAACGCCCTTCGGGATCACCATGTAGTGCGCGTCGTTGACCCACGTCATCCCCTTGAACGGCGCGACCTTGAAGTTCTTGGGCACGATGCCGAGCACGCGCGGGTTGATGTCCCAGCCGGTCATCGTCACCGTCATGTCGCGCGAGCCTTCGCCGAGCTCCTTCATCACCGCGCCGGTGCCGGTCGGGTAGTACTCGATGCAGCCGTTGAGGTCCTTGAGGTACGCCCAGGTCTTCTCCCAGCCGTTGACCGGATCCTTCGGATTCTTGTCGCCGAGGATATAGGGAAGTCCCATGATGAACGTGCGCCCGGGACCGGAGTTAGCCGGCCGCGCATAGATCAGCTTGTTGGGATTCGCCTTGCACCACGCGAGAAGCTCAGCCGGCGTCGTCGGCACCTGCTTCACCTTGTCGGGGTTGTACTCGAGCAGCGGCCCCGCTGGCATAAACGTCACCTCGATGCCCTGATCCTGCGCGAGCTTCTGCATCTCGGCCGCCGCGGGCTGGTAGTTCGCCATCAGGTTCGGGAATTTCGCCGCGTACTCGGGCAGAATCTTGAGGAGGAGGCCCTGCTCGATGCCGGCAGCCAGAAAGTCCGTACCGGTCAGAATGAGGTCGTAGTCGCTCCGGCCGGCGCCCTGCATCGCCTTCAGCTTGCCGGGAATCTCCGGCGCAGGTGCCTTCGTGAAGTTGAACTTCGACACGAGGTTCGGATTCTTCTTCGCGTAGAGCTCGAACGCATCCTGCGTCAGCGCCAAGTTGCCGGCGGGGTCCACGACGTTGATCGTGACCGGGCTCTTCGGCATCGCGGGAACCTGCGCGAACGCGGGCACGGCGCCGAATCCGGCAAGCGCCGAGGCTGCGGCTCCGGCGAGGGCCAACTTGAGTGCGGAACGCCGGAACGCGCGACGCCGCTTCGCTTGCATGTCCATGGGTCTCCTCCGGGTTGACTGCCGGAATGCGTCGCGTCGAAGCGCGGCATTCGGCAAGCCGGCATCATAAGGGTTGCGACAACGCGAATCCAGTCCGAGAGCGCTGCTCGGGGACGGGCTTGGCCGCTCGCCCCTCCGGCACTGGCGCGAAGCTCAGGGCGAACGCAGCACGGAGGGTTCGCCCGCGGGTCCTACCGCCCGGCTCATCCCACTTTGAAATGGCCGGACTTGCCTCCCGACTTCTCGGTGAGGCGCACGCTTTCGATCCGCATCGCGCGGTCGGCCGCCTTGCACATGTCGTAGATGGTCAGCAGCCCGACGGCGGTCGCGGTCAGCGCTTCCATCTCGACGCCGGTCTGCGCGAGCGTCTCCGCGGTGACTTCGATCCCAATCGCGCTCGCCGCGGGGTCCGGGACGAACTCCACGGCCACACGGGTGAGCGGCAATGGATGACAGAGCGGAATCAGCTCCGCGGTGCGCTTCGCCGCCTGGATCGCGGCTACACGAGCGACGCCGAGTACGTCGCCCTTGCGCGCCCCCGCGCTGGCGATCAGCGCGAAGGTCGCCGGTTGCATGACAATGCGGCCCGCGGCCCGGGCGACACGCCGCGTGACGTCCTTTTCGGCGACGTCGACCATGTGCGCCTGACCGCTCGCATCGAAATGCGTAAAATGGGGATGTTGTGCGGATGGCGCGGGTTCTCGCCGCCCCTTCGCCGGGAGGCGCTCCGTGCCGGAGGATGTCTTCCCTTTGCTGTGCCCTGCGCGCGCCACGGCAACGCCTTCCGCCTGAACTTCGCCTTTCGCGACGAATCTTAGCATTGCAGTGAACGGCTCTCGGCAACCTCTGACGCGCATCCGGTCGATTCCGGGGGAAGCGACGCAGCCAATTCTCGGCCATTCGGTGGGCAAGCGGCTGATCGCAGTGATGAGCGCTGCCGGGCTCGTTATGCAACCGCTTGCGCTTGGCATCAGGGGCGCCGGCGTCGCGTATGCCCAAACGGCGGTGCCGGCGAAAGCCGACGCGGGCGGTACGTACTCCGGTTCGGTTGCGCCCGAGGTGCGTCCCCCGGGCATCTTTTCCGGAGCGGGCCTGCCGACGCAACCGGCAACGAGCCCGCCGGGTCACTCGGGGCTCCCCGATCTCGGCGACGAATCGCTCAGCATCTCGACGCCGACGCAGGAGCGAAAGCTGGGCGAATCCGTCGTCCAGCAGATCCGCGCGTCCGGCGCATACCTCGACGATCCGGAGGTCAACGATTACCTGAACGAGCTCGGGCACCGGCTGGTCGCCGCCGTCCCCTCTCCGGACAGCCCGTTCGACTTCGAGTTCTTCGCGATGGCCGATCCGGGGATCAACGCGTTCGCGTTACCCGGCGGCTTCGTCGGCGTCAACATGGGGCTCATCCTGCTCACGCAAAGCGAGTCCGAGCTCGCCGCGGTACTCGCGCATGAAATCTCCCACGTGACGCAGCACCATTACACGCGCTCGGTGGCCGCTCAGCAGCGCTCGCTTCTGTATTCGCTCGGCGCGCTCGCGCTCGCGCTCGCCGCGGCGAAGGCCGGCGGCTCCGCGAATGCGGGCCAGGCCATCGCGGCGGGCGTCACCTCGGCGCAAGCGCTCGCGATCCAGTCGCAGCTCAACTACACCCGCGAGAACGAATACGAAGCCGATCGCATCGGCTTCCAGCGCCTCGACGCGGCGAAGTTCGACGACAATGCGATGGCGACCTTCATGGAGCGGCTGCAGAAGTCGGGCCGCTTCAGCGAGGGCAACGCGCCGTCGTATCTGCGCACGCACCCGGTGACCACCGAGCGCATCGCCGAAGCACAGGCGCGCGCCTACGGAAAGCCCTATCGGCAGGTGCCCGACTCGCTCGACTTCCAGCTCGTGCGGGCGCTCCTCCGCAGCTACCAGGGCACGCCGAAGGACGCCGTCGACTACTTCGACGCTTCTCTCGTGGAGCACAAGTACAACAGCGAGGTCGCCGTGCGCTACGGTCTCGTCGCCTCGCTCTTGCGCGCCGAGAACTGGACGCGCGCGAAAAGCGAGCTCGTGACGCTCCAGAAGATCGCGCCGCCCAGCCCGATGATCGAAGCGATGGCCGGGCATGTCTACATGGAATCGGGCGATCTCGATCGCGCGATCGCGCTCTTCGAAGGGGCGCTCGCGAAGTACCCGAACAAGATGCAGCTGATATACGACTATCCTGAGGCGCTGCTCAGAGCGAAGCGCGCGAAGGACGCGGCCGCGTTCCTCGAGCGCGAGCTCGCGCGCTTCCCGAACAACGGGCCCCTGCACCGGATCGCGGCGCGCACCTACGCCGACCTCGGCAAGAAGACCCTCCAATACATGCACCAGGGCGAGTTCTATGCGTGGCAGGGCGACCTGCGCGGCGCTGTCAACCAGCTGGAGCTTGCGTCGAAGGCGGCCGACGCCGACTTTTACCAGTCCTCCGTCGTGGAGACACGACTGCGCGCGCTGCGCCGCGAGCTCGCCGACCAGCAGGCGCTCGCGAGGAACGGCTAACGGCGACAGCAGCCCGAATTTCCACCCGATCCCACCCGAGCGGGTTGGATTTGACGTCGGCAGAGCCCTCTTGACCATCAACCTGTAGCTTTCTACAGGTGTCGGCGCTCCTGCGTCGAGGTTAGTGTTCCCGCCGTGTCGGTGCCGCGAGATTCGCGGCGAACAAGGACTGACTTGGGGAGGGGGAACCCATGAAGATCCTGGTGATAGACGACCATCCGCTCGTCGTCGACGCGCTTGCCCAGCTTCTCGGTCAGGTCGAGCCGGAAATCGTCGTTCGCAAAGCGCTCGATCCGGGCGAAGCGATCGCTGTACTCGACAACGAGCCCGACGTCGCGCTGATTCTGCTCGACCTCGCGCTGCCCGGCGCCCGCGGCCTCGATTTCCTCGGCGACCTGAAGCTCGACTATCCCGGCGTACCGGTCATCGTCGTCTCGGCCACGCACGATCGATCGACGGTCATGGCCGCGCTCGGCGCGGGCGCGCACGGCTTCGTCGCCAAGACTTCGAACGGCACGACGCTCATCGACGCAATCCGCTGCGTGCTGGATGGCGGCGTCCACGTGCCCTCTGAAGCAGCGATGCCCGACAGCGACGGCGTGCACATCGATTCACGCGCGCTCGGCCTCACGGCGCGCCAGACCGACGTGTTGAAGCTTCTAGTCCAGGGCAAGCCGAATAAGCTCATCTGCCGCGATCTAAAGCTCTCCGAGGGGACGGTCAAGGTGCACGTGAGCGCCATCCTCAAGGCGCTGCGCGTACGCTCGCGCACCGAAGCGATCGCCGCGCTCGCGCGCCGCGGCATCAGCGTCGATACGCTCGCGGCGCGTCGGGCATCCGCCGAGTCGACGCTGCGCTGACGCGCGGAGGACGCCGGAAGTCGCCGTCGCGACGACGCCACGACGCGAGGCGCGGGAACCACGCCGATGCCGATTGCAGCGATCGCGCCGGAGCTGCTCGCGCATGCGCGCGCGGACCAGATCGCCTCGCTCTACCGGTCTTTCCATCGCACGACGCTGTCGATGGTGCTCGGCGCGCTGATTCTCTGCGGCGTCCTGTGGGACCAGGAAATGGGCTGGACGATGGGCCTGTGGTGCGCTGCAATCCTCGCCAACCAAGCATGGCGCGGGCTCCTCGCCCGCGCTTACCGCCGCGCGCAACCCGCGGTTGCCGAGGCGCCACGCTGGGGCGCGTACTGGGCGCTGGGCTCGACGATCGCCGGCGGGCTCTGGGGCACTGCCGCCGTCGCGATGTTCCCGGCATCGGCTCCCTATCAGGCGCTCTTCATCGTCTGCCAGTTCAGCGTGATTCTCGGCGGATTGAGCCTGACCGCCGTCTATCGGCCGTCCTTCTACGGCTTCGTGCTCGCCGTGCTCGTGCCGCTGATCGTCCGCGTCGCGCTCGAGGGCGATCGGGCGCACCTCTTCACCGCGCTCGTCCTCGTCGTCGTGCTCGGATTCGTGCTGACCTTCGGGCGCGAGGTCAACAACGTGCTGACGGCTTCCCTCGCGATGCGCTATGAAAATGTCGATTTGATCGGCGAGCTCAAGGCGCAGACCGAATCCGCGCTCGCGTCGCGCGCAGCCGCCGAGTCGGCAAGCCGCGCGAAGAGCCAGTTCCTCGCGGCGGCGAGCCACGACCTGCGCCAGCCGTTGCATGCGGTGGGATTGTTCGCGGCGGCGCTCGCCGCGAAGGCCCGCGATCCCGATGTGCGGCCTCTCGTCGCCAGCGTCCGCACGTCGGTCGAGGCGCTCGAAGGACTCTTCGCGCAACTCCTCGACCTTTCGCAGCTCGAAGCTGGGGCGCTGCATGCGGCGCCCGCCGCGTTCGCGCTCGAGCCGATCTTCACGCGGATCGCCGCGGACCTCGGACCGCAGGCGATCGCCAACGGCCTCGAGCTCCGCGCCGTGCGCACGCGGCTCGTCGTGCGCACCGATCCCGTGCTCCTCGAGCGCGTCGTGCGCAACTTCGTCACGAATGCCGTTCGCTACACGCGCGAGGG
>Ga0335069_10005573_pt1 | contig 18476 bp, 17 predicted proteins | sample Lox_Sample_11_FD_206714 | JGI IMG/M metagenome (GOLD analysis project Ga0335069, IMG submission 206714) | Soil microbial communities from Loxahatchee National Wildlife Refuge, Florida, United States - Lox_Sample_1.1 | ecosystem: Environmental > Terrestrial > Soil > Wetlands | place: USA... | reverse complement strand
TCGACGCCGGGCTCTCGTGGCGCTACGTATACACGATCGACGATGCGACTTACCGGCTGACTCCGAGTGCAATCAAGGGCAAGCCGCGGCATCTCTGGAAAAACTTCAAGCGGCACACATCGCGCCCGGGCGGACTGGCGAAGCTGATGTTGCGCAGCCTCTCGAGTGCGAAACCAAAATCGAACTCTCCTTCGATCCCAGGCGACTAAATGGCGGACCCTGCGCATTGGCCGAAGATCTCGCTGGTCACGGCTGTCTTCAACTCGGCCAAGTACCTGGAAGAAACCATACGCTCCGTGCTCAGCCAGCATTACCGGAACCTGGAGTACGTGATCATCGACGGCGGCTCGACCGACGGCACACTCGACATCATCCGCAAATACGAGTCGCAGTTGAGCTATTGGGTGAGCGAGCCCGATCGTGGCATGTATGACGCGCTGAATAAGGGGTTCGCGCGCACGACCGGCGATGTGATGGGATGGATCAACGCCTCGGACGCGCTGCACGTCGGCGGATTACGCATTGTTGGCAGCGTCTTCGCCCAGTTTCCCGAGGTGGAGTGGATCACGGGGCGGCCGACGATTCTGAACGCGGAAGGCATGACGGTCGCGGTGCTGAGCCTGAAGCGGTGGTCGCGCTTTCGTTTTCTGGCTGGAGCGAACCGCTACATTCAGCAGGAGTCGACGATGTGGCGCCGCAGTTTGTGGGAACGCTCTGGAGGACGCATCGACGATTCGTGGGGCATCCCGAGCGACTTCGGATTGTGGGTGCAGTTTTTTCGCTACGCTCCGCTTTACAGCGTGGATGCGCTCATCGGCGGCTACCGCCTGCACGACGATGCGCAAGGCTGGCAGGATCTGGAAGCCTCGCATCGCATTCACGACCGGATCATCGAAACCGAATTGAATTCGCTCACCGGGCACGCCCGGCTGCGAAAATTCCGCGCACTGAGCGCGGCGATCCAGCGCAATCCGGCTCTGGCCAAGCGCTGGCGCAAACTGGTTCAGGGCGCTCTCTTGAAGTGTCCAGGGTCCGATTTAATGCCGGTGATCCGCAGCCGGAAGAACACCTGGATCCAGAGCCCACGATAATCAGAAGACCAATCCGAAAGGCCTTCGGCGTAATCCGCGTGTACTACTGGCGCCCGGCGGCGGGCGCACCAAAGCGGCTTGCCCGCGGGTTTTGCATGCACGATCGTGTTAGCGGCGGTCGTTCTTGGACTACGCCGACAACCAATTTGCCCTAACAGGTGTCCAACTGATTATTGACAGGGCGCGCGGTGTTGCTAACATCGGCGCAAATGGCCTCCATGAAGAAGGCGGTACAAATCGAGAACGCTCTGGAACTGCGCGCCCTCCAGCGAGCCGAAGCACAACTGGATGCCGCCAACCGGGCATACCTGGCGATGCAGGTTCACGGCCTGCTGAATGCGCTGCGCGAAATGGAAGAGTTCACCGATCGGCTCAGCGATCATCAGTTCAACGGAGCAATCCGCGATGCGATCCTGGCGTGCGGCTTCGCCGACGAGGTCGATGCCTGGCAAGGCATCATGGAGCATCTGCGGTCGGGACCATGTAACGAGAGTTCCTGCCAGGAACGCTTCCCTATCGGTTAATTGAATCGGTCAGGTGGAGTGACTGCCTGACAGGCCGCATTACCGCGCGGCCGGAGTTTCTGCCCTTACTTGGCCTTCGCAAAATCCTCCACGACATACAGGCTGGAGCCGCGCACAACGATGCCGATGCCGACAATATCCATGTCGCCGTCGAGAATATTCGCGCGGTGAGTGGGCGAGTTCATGAATTGCGTGTGAGCGGCCGATGCATCACTGGCATCGACCACGTTCTCGGAAAGCCAGCTGTAATGTACCCCGGCCTGGGTGGCACGTCCGGGCAACGACGGTTCGCCGGGAAAACTGTGCGCCACCGCGTGCTGCGATGCCATGACCCCGGCATGCTGGCGTGCTGCCGCAGCGAGTGAATCATCCCAGCGCAGCGGAGCGAGACCGGCTGCGTGCCGCTCGCGGTTCACAGCCTGAAAAAGAGAGCGCTCGGCGGTCGAGGATTGCGCCACACAGACTGAAGCCAATCCCAGCAGGGTTACCGTCAAGACAAAAGCGTAAAAGGGCGACTTGGTCCGCATTTCATTCCCCCTGTGCTTGAACACTTCTTAGCAGAACTTGTTGTGCGGCACACCACGCAAACGGTCTGCGCCTTGGGTAACCGCAACGCTGCGCAGGCCAGGCACTCGATCCGTCGTCGCCAGCGGACTACAATGGCCGCAGAGGCCATTATGCCGAACCCATCTGCATCGCCGGATACGCCCCGTCAGCCGGAAACGGCGGCGGAACAGGTCACGCACGCGCACAACCTGCTGAAGAGCCTCGAGAAACGGGTGGGCGAACATCCCGAACTGGGTCAGGCGATTCACAAGCTGGAGATGGCACTCGCGATTCTTGGCGTTCAGACCGGCGGAATGTTGTAGCCAGATCCCGAAACAGCTCCCGCAGGCTTCTTCGCAGGCGCATTGCCGGTTTTGATGCAGACGCCTCCCGCTTTATTGAAGGGCACGTGGCAGGTTCCAGTGGCGAAGAATACTCACGACCCGCAAGGTGAAGCAGACTCCCGCGCCAATGATTCCCGACCAGGCGGTCGAAAGTCGTATGCGCCGCGCCATCACCATGCAGATTGAGCCGACGAGCGCGGCGGTCGCGTAAATCTCGTAGCGCAACACTCCCGGAATCTGCGCCAGGAGCATGTCGCGAATGGTGCCTCCGCCGACCGCGGTAATCGTGCCGAGCAGCACGGCGACCAGGCGGTTCATGCGGTGCAGCATAGCTTTTTCTGTGCCCGCGATGGCGAAGAGTGCCAGACCGGCGGCATCCAGGATCTGGATCAACGTCGGTGGAACCACTCGCACGTAGTGGTGAAGGAAGAACATGGCGATCCCGGCTCCGAGCACCAGGCTGGGATACCGGTAGTCGCGCAGCGAGGCCGGAGGCAGCGCGCCAAGCAGAACATCGCGAATGATGCCGCCACCCAGGGCGGTCGCGAAGGCCAGCACCATCACTCCGATTGGATCGAGATTGGCGTTAATTGCGGCCATCGCACCTTCAATGGCGAAAACCAGTGTGCCCGCGATGTCGGCGGCGAAGAGCAGTTGCGAAGCATTGTCGGAAGCGGGTCGCGAGGTGGTCAAGCGAAGAGACTCATTTCCTGCAGCCATCCTTCAGGCTCACGATTCTACCGGAGCGGAGTCATCCCGCCGCTGAAGGGCCTGCCGCTTCGAAGCTCGGCGTGCACTTCGGCAAAAAAAGGGCATCCGTCCGGCCCGGACGGATGCTCCATATTCAAAGCAGGGATTGCGCTCTACTTTTTGAAGGTAAACAGATCCATCAAGTCGCCGATGGCGGGCCGATTCGAGGGAACATAGGGGTTGCCCGGCGTCGGCTTCGGGTTTGGAAAGTTATCGCGGCTGCGGCTGCTGACGGGCGGCAATCCCCAGTTAGCCTCGATGAACTTCAAAACCGAAACGTGATCGCTGTACACGTGAGAGATCTTGCCCGGGGTGGTGAAAGGCGAGACCACGATCATCGGGATGCGCGTGCCGTCGCCAAAGTAATCGAGGGCCTGAACGTAGCCCGAGTCGTAGTAACCGCCACCCTCGTCGAAGGTGACGAAGATCGCCGTGGAGCCCCACAGCGCTTTGTTGGCCTGCACCAGGGTGACGATCTTCTTCACGAAGCCCTCAAACAGATTCAGCTTCGAAGAGGCCGGATGACCATCCAACCAGCCACTGGGCTTCACGTACGAAACGGCGGGCAGGTTGCCGCTCGCGATGTCGTCATACAGGTTGGCGGTGTCCTGCAGGTGAGCTGTGCGGACAGCCGCGTTGGTCATAATCGAAGTGGAATACTGGAATGGGTTACAGATGTTGCAGTACTGGTTGTTCAGCGCAACGTAGTTAAGATTGGGATTCTTGACGTAGGTGTTCCACTGGTCGCCATAATACTTCCAGGAGATGTTCGCGGCCAGCAGTTCATCGCCGATATTGCGCACGGACGATGGCGGGATCGTGAACACGGTCTGGGCGGGATTTCCGATGTCGGCGTAGGCATTCTTGCCGTTGCCGTAGTAGCCGGGGTTGTAGTTGTTCAGCAGGTAATACTTGCCCGGCTCGCAGCGCGAATTGACGAGATAGGGCAGGTCGCTCAAGTAGTTCAGGATTGGCGCAACGCCTGGCTGCGTGATATCGGAGCAGTTGGTGTAGCTGCCGCCGCCGTACGATGGCGATCCGTAAGAGCCGCCGCCGTAACCGTCCTGGGTGTAGAAGTTGTTGGTCCCGGGCTGCGCGTTGGGGTTTTCGATTTCATCGACAACACCCGCGTTGGGAGACCCGTCGGCCACCATCTGGTTGTGGGGCGGCCTGAGGGCATTGCCACTGCCGTCGCTGAAGTAGATCGCATCCCCTGTGCCCAGCATGATGTGGTTGGCGCCGGTGCCCCCGTTAACGGCCTGGTGGTAGTTATCGCTCATCGCGTAGTTATCCGCCAGAAACTTCAGGTAAGGAGCATCACCCTGCAGCACGTTGTAGAAGGCCATCGAAGTCGAGCCCTCGCCGGTGCTGGTCAAGTCGAATCCGGGAGGCTGCGGTTTTCCATTCGCACCCGCGCCTACAGTTACTTCTACCCAGGGAAACAAGTCATTCAGGCAACCACTCGGGTTTGAACTGGTGACGTAGGCTGCGTTGCAATCCATTTGCTGCCACATTTGATAGAAGCGATGCACCGGGCTGTTCGCATACGAGTCATAGGGCAGGCTGTGCGAAGTCAGCGGAAAGGGTCCGGGCGGCAGGTTACTCACGTTCGGGATGCGCGTGTCGGGCACGCCGTGCGGGAGACCCGTTCCGCCGGTAGTCATCAAAACGTAATCTTCGGGGAGCAGTCCGTTCTCAATCTTCTGCGCGACCGCAACGCTGCGGATATACGGCTTGGTCGGGCCGCCGGCGAGGGGAGCGGGCAAGTTCGAGAACAAAGTACGGCTTGATGGGCTGATCTGGTATTTGTCGGCACGGGAGTCGACGGCGGACCACTGGCTGCCTCCGAAGAAGTTCGGACCCGGGCTCCCGTCTTCGTTGATGATGCCTTTCGACAGGAGATTGTCGACCTTCTGCCCTTTCACGGGTTTGTAGGTAGCGAAGATGTGATCGAAGGTGCGGTTTTCACCGATGATCACGATCATATGCTGAATGGGGGTTTTGCTGGCCCCGGTCCTTGCATTTTGGGCTGGGGATAGAGCTGGCGAAATCATCTGAGCAACCAGGCTCAGTACGCTGGCCACGCCAGAGACGCGCCATTTGAGGGGTGTAGTTTGAAGCAGAGACATGCCAACCTCCAGTCGAGAATGGAGGCAGATTACTGGGAGTGATTCGGACTACCGTTACTCGAATTTGAATTCTTTTACACAGTTCGTAGTAGAAAACGGCGAAAACGTGCGGAATTTTGCACAGATTGAAATAAACGCGTGGCGGATTTTCTCGAGGCTACTGTGATTCGCGTAGGCGCCTAAGGCACACCACTTAAGGCGTGCTCCGGCGTCGGGAGGACGAGCACCCGTTTGGGACGCCTGCAACGCAACACGCATCGTATGTTTTGTTGACTTCACTCTTCAAATCGGGAACCGGTTTCCGGCAATCCTTTGAAATATTTCGCGTTCCATGACAAGATTCCGTGCTCGGCCAAATGAATATCTCGTCCTTGATGCTCACCCGAAAAAAGATGCCTTTCGCGGAGGGGGCTGACTCCCTCGCGCTTGCGATCCAGAAACCACGAGCCACCCTTCTCCTGTTCTGTCTGCTGGCCGTATTTCCGCTGCCAGCACGCTCGCAGAGCGCGGCAAAGCCGGTCGTCGTACAGCCCGGAGCTCCGGGGACGCCGACGAAAACGCTTCCCTCTTCGACGCACGGCGCCCTGCCTCCACGCTCGCGGGCGGATGTCGACTTCATGCAGGGCATGATCATGCACCACGAGCAGGCCGTCGAGATGACTGCGTGGATACCATCGCATACGCAGAACAAGGAACTGCGCGCCCTGGGAGCTCGTATCAGCAGTTCACAGAGCGATGAAATCAAGTTCATGCAGCGCTGGCTGGCGGCACGCGGCGAAACCGTCCCGAAGCCGATGCCGAGCATGCCCGGGATGACGATGGCATCCGACAGCATGAAGTTGATGCCGGGCATGCTGACGCCGGAGCAGATGGAAGCGCTGGGCAAGGCGAAAGACGCCGAGTTTGACCATTTATTTCTGGTGGGGATGATTCAGCACCACGAAGGCGCACTCACCATGGTGAAGGACCTGTTCGACACCGCGGGGGCTGGACAGGACGCGGAACTTTTCGACTTCGCGACCGACGCTGACAATACACAGCGCGCCGAGATCAAGATCATGCAAGGCATGTTGGAGAAAAAACCAGAGGAGAAACGATGAAGCACGTCCCGAAAGTTGTCCTGTGTGCATTGGCGGTAGCGCTGTTCTTTTCGTCCGCAGTGAAACCTGCGCAAGCGCAGGAGCAGCCCGCGGCGCAGCCACAAGATCAGGCGCAGAAGCCAGCCACTCCCGATGCCAATAAGGACAAGAAGGAAGAAGATGAAGGAGAAAGCCTCTTTGCACCCGAGCCCTCGCCGACGCTGGCTCCGGGCATGGTGGGAGCGGATGTCAACGATCCGCGCTACAAACTCACGCCCGGCCTCTACGATGCCGGTTCCACGTCCATGGGCATCGAGCACCTGATTCTGGTAAAGAAGCCCGACGCTTTTCAGCTCGGCACGGATAATCCGGACGATCCCAAGGTTGGCCAGGTGATGGAGCAGCTCGGCGTTGGCGGCAAGATGAAGGCCAAGATTCCCAAGCCGGCGCACCTGGTGCTCGCGCAGCTTGCCTTCGCGAATTCCGATCTCGCCTTTCAAGGCAATCACCTGTTCCAGGGAAATTTCTACGGTGTCAGCATCTATGACATCACGAATCCCGCCAAGGCCTCGCTGCTGACGACGATGGTCTGCCCGGGCGGGCAGGGTGACGTATCGGTGTACAAGAACCTGATGTTCATGTCCGTCGAGATGCCGAATGGACGCCTGGATTGCGGGGCGCAAGGATTCCCACCGGAGCCTGAACCGGCTGACGACAAGAACAAAGACGACAAAGACAAGGCGGAGAAGAAGCCGCACCTGCCCGCTGCGCAGAAAGACCGATTCCGCGGCGTGCGCATCTTTGACATTTCCGATATTCAAAATCCGAAGCAGATCGCGGCGGTACAGACCTGCCGCGGATCGCATACCCACACGCTGGTGATCGACCCCAACGACAAGGACAACGTCTACATCTACGTCTCAGGCACGTCGTTCGTGCGCCAGAGCGAGGAGTTGGCCGGTTGCTCGGGCGAGAAGCCGGATAAAGACCCGAACACTGCGCTGTTCCGCATCGACGTCATCAAGGTTCCGCTGGCGGCGCCACAGAATGCCCAGATCGTTTCGAGTCCCCGCGTGTTCATGGATGCGCGCACGGGCGCGATCAACGGTCTCAGCAACGGCGGCACACACGGGAAGAAAGGTCCAGAGAAGCCGTCCGATAGCAACCAGTGCCACGACATCACGGTGTATTCGGCGATTGGCCTGGCGGCGGGTGCCTGCTCGGGCAACGGCATCCTGCTCGACATAAAGGATCCGGTCAACCCCAAGCGCGTCGACGCCGTGAACGATCCTAATTACTCGTACTGGCATTCCGCTTCGTTTTCGAACGATGGCAACAAGGTGGTCTTTACCGACGAGTGGGGCGGCGGGCTCGGAGCGCGCTGCCGTCCGAACGATCCCAACAAGTGGGGCGCGGATGCGATTTTTCACTTGAAGGATGACAAGCTGACCTTCGCCAACTACTACAAGCTGCCGGCCGCGCAGGGCGATACCGAAAACTGCGTGGCGCACAATGGCTCGCTGGTCCCGGTTCCAGGCCGCGACATCGAAGTGCAGGCCTGGTACCAGGGCGGCGTTTCGGTCATGGACTTCACCGATCCCGACCATCCGTTCGAGATTGCTTACTTCGACCGGGGCCCGATTGATCCGAAGATGCTGGTGCTCGGTGGCGAGTGGTCGGCGTATTGGTACAACGGCTACATCTATGGCTCCGAGATTGCCCGTGGCCTCGACGTATTTCAGCTGACGCCCACCAAGAACCTCACGCAGAACGAAATCGATGCTGCCAAGGCCGTCCAGGTGTCATACCTGAACGTGCAGAACCAGCAGAAGATCGTCTGGCCCGCGAAGTTCGTGGTCGCGAAGGCTTATGTCGACCAGCTTTCGCGCTCGCAGGCGCTGCCGGCGGGAAAAATCGCGCAGTTGCAAAAGGCGATTCAGAATGCGGAGAAAGCTCCAACCAACAAGGGCAGGATGTCGAAGCTGAAAGGCATGGCGCCCGGGCTGGAGAAGAGTGCGGCATCTGCGAAAAACCCGACGGACTCGGCGCGCATGCGAGCCCTGGCGGGTGTTTTGCAGCAACTTTCCCCGACCGCATAACGCTCAACCATCATCAGGAAAATCGGCCTGCAGGCTTTGGGAACTGACTTCATCTAAAGCTTGCAGGCCTTTTTGGGTGGCTGCGAGCGCCTCACCCTGCAATCCAAACGCACCTGTCGGCGCCAGCGCTCAGCTCCAGCGCTTGGTAGATCGCTTCAGTTCGAGCGGGTCAACCTCAGTTCCTCGATTCCCGGAAGGCTGCTCAACGCATCGATCGCCCCCGGGATGTTGTTATCTGTATGCTGGCCTTTCCAGTCCACCTTCCACCCGAAGCTTCGCCTCACATCGTCAGGGCCATTCACAGAGATCGAGGGATCTCTTACAGAAACTCCCCCGCGGTTCAGCAAAGTTGCAATGTCATTCTGACTGGGACCTTCGGGCGAAACTGCGACATGGAGAACGCCGTAATGTCTCCGGGGAAGGTGGTTCTCCGCCTTTCGTAAGACGGTCAGGGTCACGAATCCCAATGCAAAACCGGCCAATCCGATCGCGAGCTGACCACCTCCAAAACACAAGCCCATGACCGTGACAAACCAGATGGTCGCGGCGGTGGTCACGCCGACCGCCAGTTCGCCCCGCTTCAAGATCGCGCCCCCGCCGATGAAGCCGATGCCGGAGAGAATGCCGAGCGGAAAGCGCATCGTGTCCATCACCACGAACGAATCCGGCGGCTTGCCCGTGGTGCTGTTCAACAAGTTGGCCTGCAGCATGGCGAGACAGGCCGCGAGGCCAACCAGCAGATTTGTGCGCAAGCCGGCCGAACGCCCTTTCTCGTCCCGGTCAAGGCCCAGGATTCCCGAACATAAGAAGGTGAGAATTAAACGTACGGCAATCATTTGCCAGGTCAGGTGAATCGGCATGATGTTCTCTCGTTCTGGGCACCGCGTGTTCTGCGGCGTAGCGCAATCAAGTCCTCTTGCGGGCGGCCAGATACTGCTAACCGCAAGATCGGCATCCCGGCCGACAATCACAACCTGATTTTGTTCCCGCATCCGCGTGAAGGCGACTTCTAGGCTGCCTTGTAACGCTGATCCGAACCAGCGTCATTCTGCGAAAGGTCGCTCTTCCCGGGCTCCGCCGGCCCGCGTGCCACGTCTGCAACATTGAACACGGCGTTCTGCCCCATGTGGGCGCGCGAGTTGGCGAGCAAATCTTCCTTGCGGTAAATCAGACCGGAAACGTTAAACGTCGCCAATTCGAAGCCGTGGCCGTGCGTAATGGCATCGGTCGGACAAGCTTCCACGCAATAGCCGCAAAAAATGCACCGGTTGTAGTCGATGTTGTAGACCCTGGCGTAGCGTTCCGCCGCGCTGATGCGATGTTCGGCCGTATTCTCCTCGGCCTCGATGTAAATGCAATTGGCCGGACAGGCAGCCGCACACAAGAAACAGGCTACACATTTTTCCAGTCCCTGATCGTCGCGCTGCAAGATGTGCATCCCGCGATAACGCTCTTCGAATTTCGCGCCCTTCAGCGGACCCGGCCCGTCAGGATAGTTCTCGACAACCGTGGGCTGAAACATCTCCCGAAAGGTGACGGATAACCCTTTAGCAATAGCGAATGCATTTCGAAAGATCTGCATGGGAGATTTACTTTCCGACTTAAGAAACCCCTTTTGAATTAGGTGCGGATCTCCCGTCATGGGTTGGGAGGATTCCGTGAACCTGAGCCGCGCTTTCTGGATAGGAGCTTTGGGCTGCGCTCGAGACTGCTCAAGATTCACGTGCGCTTACCGCAGAATCGTACTCGAGCTAGGCCCTTCGCAGTATTCGCCGCGACTGCCATTGATGCCACCATGAGCATGGAGTGCAACGGCATTCTGAGGAGATCGTATATGCGAGGGTTCTTTCTGGCAGCGGCGGTTCTGGCGATGGTGTGCGGCACGGCACTCGCACAAGACGTGCACACCGACTATGACAAGAAGGCGAGTTTTGGCGAATATCACACCTATTACTGGGCGAAGGTACAAACCTCGAATCCGCTCTGGCAACAGAGAGTCCAGGACGCAGTGGACAAAGACCTGCAAGCAAAAGGGTGGAATCGCGTAGGCTCCGGCGGTGACATCGCTTTGACAGCGGTGGGCTCTGCTCAGAACCAGAAGGAATATCAAACCTTTTACGACGGACTTGGTGGGGGCTGGCGGTGGGGTGGATTCGGAACGGAAGCCACGACCACAGTCCAAAATTATCGGGTCGGCACCCTGGTCCTCGATATGTACGACTCCAAAGATAAGCGCCTGGTATGGCGCGGCACCGCGAGCAATACCCTGTCGAATAACCCCGACAAAAACGAAAAAGGGCTCGACAAAGCGGTGGACAAGATGTTCAAGGACTTCCCGCCGAAAGAAAAAGGCTGAGACCTCACGGCTCGCTCTGGCAAACGGCTACCGGCACGATCATTTCCCGCTTGCTGATCGATCCGGCTCACGCTCTGGCCGACATTCGTAGCTTTTAACGGAGGAACCATGGCCCCTAAGAAGAAGAGTTCGTCCCGGCGTAAATACGGAGCAGCGTCCAAGAAGACGGTCGCCAGTGCCATGCGGCGACGGAAGAAAGGCACTTTGCGATCCGGCAAAGCAGGCAAAGGCGGCAAGGTAAAGAGCCGCAAGCAGGCCATCGCGATCGGACTTTCGGAGGCTCGCAAGAAAGGCGCAAAAGTTCCACGTCGAAAAGCGTCGTGAACCGCTCGAGCCAGGGCAGTACTCGATTGAAGCGAAGGCGCGGTGCCGACCAGAGTGAACTTGTTGCCCTGATCGGAAGCGCCGCGATGATCCCGGAACTCCGCAAACTCGCGGCCGGTTGCCGGGCTTGTCCGTTGTGGAAGAACGCGACGCAGACGGTGTTGTCCTGATTCTCGATTTGAAAAACAGGTTGCGCATTTGGCCAACATCCCTGCTTCCGGTTGAGGCATCCCACCCGCGACAAATTCATGAGAGAAGCAGCCCAACAGATCGAACACTCGCCTGGACTGCTGAGCCGACGCCGCCTTCTGAAGAAGGCCGCATGGACCGCTGCCGGCTGCCGGCTTCGGGCTGCAGGGACTTTTCCGGGCAACGTCAGATGCGGCTTCGTCACACAACGCTGAGAGAGAAGGACACGACGCAATGAACACTCATGAAACTGTTTCCGCTTCCTGGCTGAACCGCCAAATCGGTTTCCAACTCGCCCACGAGCAATTCACCGTGCCGGAACTGGTCGAACTGGGTTCTGCCGCCGACGAAGCAGGTTTCGATCTGCTCGCGGTCAGTGATCACTTCCAACCGTGGCAAGCCAACGAGGGACACTCGGGCCAAGCCTGGATCACCATGAGCGCGATCGGGCAACGTACGAAGCGGATCCGGATGGGCACCACCGTGACCTGCCCAACCTTTCGCTACAACGCCGGCGTGGTCGCGGAAGCATTTGCGTCCTTGAGCCTGCTGTACCCGGGCCGTATTTTTCTTGGCGTCGGCTCGGGCGAGGCTTTGAACGAAGAGGCAGCGACGGGTCTCTGGGCAAAGTGGCCCGAACGCTCCGAGCGCCTGGTCGAAGCCACCGGCATCATTCGCAAGCTCTGGACCGGAGAACAAATCGCGCATGCCGGAAAGTACTACAGCCTTAACGCCAAGTTGTACGATCCGCCCGCGCAGCCGATTCCTTTGCTGATGGCTGGCAACGGCCCTAAAGCGATGCGGCGCTGTGGCCAGTATGCCGACGGCCTCATCACCGATCCCAAGACGTGGAAAGAACACAAGGCCGAGTTTGAGAAGGGGGCGGCGGATGCCGGCAAAGACGTTAAGAAAATGCCGGTCTTTATCGAACAGTATGTTGTCGTCGGAGACAAAAAAGACATGCAGGAAGCGGCGGAGCTATGGAGATTCGGGCCGAAAGCCTGGAAGCCCTATTTCGATATCCGCGACCCACATGAAATTCAGCATCGAGCGAATGCCGAAGTGTCCATCGAGCAGGTCACAGAAGGTTGGCCGGTCGGAACCGACGCCGAGGCTCACGTAAAGGTGTTGTCGGATCTTTTCGAAAGCGGTGCCACCGGCGTGCATATTCATTCCGGCCAGCGCGATCAGAAGAAAGTAATTGATTTTTACGGGAAGGAAGTCTTGCCTCGAGTACGCAAGACCGTGGCAAAAGCGGCGTGACCCCTGTCAGCCGAGTTCGCTGACCAGACCGAATGCACCCGTAAATGGCCGGGCCGCCTGGCACTCGCACCGTCGCAGCGCCCACATCGCGCTATCTGCTACTCGCGCGTCATCAGCAGCACGCTCTTCCGAGCCTCTATACCTTGCTTCCCAAACCGATGGAGATCTGCGCCCCACGCAGCGGACAGCGACCGCGCGGTCAATAGTGCAAAGCAATTATTGACCGTGGCTGTAGAGTAAAAGCTTGGTCGCTGCCCACTCAATGGGGAAAGAGAGGGCGCGCTCCACGATTCGAGAAGCCCGTGGGGGGCTGGTAATTGCAAATAGAATCTGAATCGATGTCGATTGCGGGCGAGGCTGCGCCCAGCCGGCGTTCCCGAATGCTGCGCCCCGCGCTGGCCGTTCTCTGCGCAGCGCTTGCGGCGTTTGCTCTTGCGGCGTACCCCATCTACGTCATCCGACCCTTCCGCGAACAGAAACCTGACGCGCTCCGTCAGGCACTATGGGTCCTTCTGCACAATAAGCCCCTGGTGTTGCTGTTAACGCTCGCCATCGCCGTCTGCGTGCTCGCCTTATGGCGAAGTTCGGGCTGGATCGCCAAGTTGCTGCTGGGGAGCGCTGTGACCGTCAGCCTCCTTGCCACGGTCGGCACCTGGATCAATCCCTATGAGCAGATGTTCCATCCCATGGGCGATCCGAGATTCATCAGCATCGATCAAGCCACCATCGATCCGAATGACATGGTGATTGCTGTCACCATCAATGGCGAGAGCCGCGCCTATCCGATCCGGGAGATGGGCTACCACCACATCGTGAACGACCGCCTGAATGGTCTCCCGATGGTCGTCACTTATTGAACGCTGTGCCACACGGGTCTGGTCTGGACCCGCACCATCAACGGGCGCGACCTGCACTTCCATCTCGCCGGCATCAATAACCAGAACTTCATCATGCGCGATGAAGAGACAGGCTCCTACTGGCAGCAGATCACCGGAGCCGCGATTGCCGGCCCGCTTAAAGGCGCCCAGCTCACCTTGTTGCCACAAGACGAACTCTCGTTCGCGCTCTGGAAGCAAGAGCAGCCCAAGGGCACTGTGCTCGCGCCCGTGCCGCGCTACGCCGCAAAGTACGAGAAAGCCACCTGGGAAACAGAAATCGGGAAATTGCCCACCGTCATTCATGCGACCAAGGGAACGCTTCCCGATCGCGAAACGATCATTGGTATCGAACGGCACGGATCGGCGAAGGCGTTTCCGGTCGCAAAGCTGACGCCCCAGACTTCCGTCTTGCTCGACACCCTCGGCGGCGAACCGATCATGCTCGTCCTCGGCCCGGACGGCAAATCCATCCGCGTGTTCTCTCGTCAGATCGGCGGCCAGACCCTGGAGTTCTACGGTCCCAGCGGCGCCCAACCCGTGGGCCCGTGGCGACTACTCGACGGCGTCTCGGCCAGTGAATGGGGATTCGACGGCTGCGCCCTGTCCGGCGAGATGCAGGGCCAGTGTCTCAAGCGCATCGATGCTCTAAGAGATTTCTGGTTTGACTGGCAGCACTACCATCCCGACAGCGCCATCTTTCAACACTAGTCCGAATCGGGCGGAGTTTCCCTTCTCGACCGCTGCCTCGGATTTCGCCACCCGTTGCTCCGGAACTGCGCCACAGGAGCCGCCAAAGCAATTCCAAGTGAACCCGGCGCTTGCCGAGTCCGCCTTGGGACGCACCACTGTCGTCGTCAGAACTACTTGGGCATGGGGATCGATCGAACCTTGCCGGCGCCCCGTTCCGTAATCCAGATCGTATCGCCAGCCGGCTCGACTCCGGTCGGTGTGCTGAGCCCTTCCTTCAGCACCGTGACCGTTGCCTTGTCGCCGTGCACGGTGAGTGCGGAGATTTTGCCGGCGCCATTTTCTGCGAGCAGAAGCTTGCCGTTGGCCGCGCGCATACCGTCCGGCCCTTTTACCGGCTGGTCCATCCAGATATCGACCGGCGTTCCCGGCTTCCCGTTGGCGTCCACCGGAATGCGATACAGCTTGTTGAAAATCACATTGTTCACGTAGAGCACGCCATCGAGAAACGTAATGCCGTCGACGCCCCTGAGAGTCGGATGCTCCAGATAGAGTTCCGCGCTGCTGGCTCCGGGCGCCAGCCTGAAAATCCTGCCGGGATTTGTGTCCGTGATGTAGAGCGCCTTATCCGGACCCATGGTGAAATCGTTGCATACATTGCTGTCTCCTGGCAGGTTCCAGCGGATCTTTGCCGCGCCCGTCGTGAGATCGAAACTTCGCAGCGCGGTATGACGTTGCGGCGGAGTTGTGTTCGGCACCGGCGTCAGTTGGCATGTCCACAAGGTATTGGTGGACGCATCCGCGAGCATGCCGAAAAAGAACGTTCCCGGCGCCTCGCTGCTGGCGTCGATAAATTTCTCTGCCGTGGCAGAACCCGGCCGCACCCGATACACGAAAGGCGAACTGGCGCTTCCGACGATCAGCACACCGCCCGGCGCCAGCGTCAAACTCTCCGGTTGTGATTTCGCGTCTGCGATCAGCAACTCCTCGGCTGCGGAGGCAGATTGGATCATGCTTATGACCAGGGCCATGGAGACAACGAGGCGTCGAAGGGTCGATCTGGACATCTTCAAATCTCCTCAGCGTTGAACCTTCACAACACCGATCGCGCCAACGCATTTGCTGAATACGCTTCCGGTTATGGGCATCGAATGCGGATGTGTTCCACCAGCATTCTATCCGCAGCTTACTTGCGGGTAGCTGGCGTGACCCTCAGACGCCTCGGGAAAAGGAATTCAGAAGCACACAGTGTGGGCCACGCCGAAGTATTCAAGACAGTATAGAAACGGATGGATGAGAGCAGCCGCGTAAGCTGTTGAAAAGATGGTGGAGCTAGTCGGGATCGAACCGACGACCTCATCGTTGCGAATTCTCTACCCCGACAGAGATGACACAACACCGAAGAAGGGTGAGTGACATTGAGTACTAGTGTTAATGCGAGTTTAGCTGCTATTCGCGGCCTCAGGCATGAGCACGAATGACACCGAGCGATACCGGGTGACATGGGTAGGGATGGCAGGGTTACGACACAAATCACGACACAAGTTTCGGTCCGACTCGCTCAACCCAACGGGGCAGGGTGCCGGTCAAGGGGGTGGGGGCGGTTCCAGGGTATGACTTTTTTGCGGCCAGATGTTCGCAGAACTTTTTCGTCCACGGAGGTGTGACTTCACAAATTTGTGATTCCCTGCCCTCTACAATCGCGCCATTTGATTCGCAAGCTGGGGAGTAGACTCAGCCCGTCCTCGGCGGATTCGGGAATAGGTGAAGTCTAAGGGCTGCCTCGGCAGGGATCGGTTGTTTGAGGGGTTGGTGTGCAGGGACGGCAAAATGCTCCCTCCCGGTGGCGAGAAGATCCATAAAAAATTTCAGCTCATCGGGTCCTAATCGAATGCGACCTTGGATTTCCATCACCGCTTGTCGGGCTTGCTCTCGAATGATCCTGGTCCACAATCCAGACACGCCCTCTCCACGGGCCATGCGGTTATCGTAACGGATGTAGGAAGATGCATTACGATTTGAGGGTTGACGGACCGAGGAACTTCGACTTTTTCCAATTCATACTTGTACGTCACGGAAAACGTACCCTTAGCACCGGATGCAAATCTCCAGGTCCGGACATTTTCGGTTGCAGCAGCAACAAGAGGTTCGATTTGCTCTTGCGTTTCCGGCTCAGCCTTCGTCACAACGCCGTTATCCACGAGCACATGAAGGTGCACGACGCCACTAACGCGCGCTTGGACTGCGAGTTGGGGATAGAGAGGAACGTCAGCGTGAACAACGATATCTGAATGCGAACTTGTCAGCGTCTCATATCCTGCACCGAATCGGGGTTTCTGCTGATTGCTTTGGGAATAGGAGGCCGTGAGCCAAGCACCTAAGCTCACTACCATGACAATTATTTTCGCTCGCATACTAAACCTCCGTTATTCCTTAGCGAACCATCGGCAGACCAAGCACATTTTCGAAGCTTCCCTGACCAAACCCTTCGTCTCCCGGCGAAAAAGACCTTCTGTAGTTCCCATCCTCAACGAACTCGTTATAGCCGTTCGCCGGATTTGAGAGCAGGATCATTGTGGTTGCGTCGATTTGTTCCGTCGTCATCCCTGGACCATAATTGCACTGGCCTCCACCGCATTGACCATACGAAACGGTGTTGCCCGACGCAGCCCAGATAGACGCTGTAATTCGATACGCTTTCATCTCCGTTTGAAAGTGCGTTAAATCTTTCGACATGTCACTCTGACCGCCATTTATCGTGCTGAAATAGCCCTGCGCATCTTCAACATGAGACCCTTCATGCCCAACCGTCGCATCCAATGCGGTTCCTGATAATCCACTCTTTATGGTCACGTCTACCTTGCCATGGAACTTGCCGTCCGCGTAGACGACACTCGCCGACGTCGATCCGTCGTGTCCTTTCCCTGGGTCTCCAAACTTGACGGTAACACCATTGTCCTTCGTCGGGTCGCCGTAAGCTTTGGCAGCGGCGACAACGGCAGGGTCTTTGGATCTTAAATCTCTTTGCCGAGCGTTTTCAAAATCCTTATACTCTCGAGACTTGCATCTATTATTATCCAAACACATATACATTCCGGTTGGGTCAGTGAAGCGCAGTGGGTTGTTTCGAACGTAAGCGTACATGTTCCACTGCTGCGGATCCACGATTTTCTCCTTCATGATGTGTACCGGATCGGGTGTCATGAAGCGCCCAATGTTCGAAGCGTTGTACCTTGCTCCCATATTGTCTAATCCGGATTCTGCATCACGTTCTTTGCTGGTGAACTTATAGTTTTGTGCCACGGTTGCACAATAATCGTGTTCAACTCCACCATAAGGGTAGAAGTCAATGTCCTGTTCGCATGCGCTACCATCTCCGCTCTCCACCATCGCGTGAGAACCCAAATGGTCTGAGAAGTAGTAGTGTACCGCCCCGCCACCGTTATCGCGGCGCGCAACCCGCTTGCCGTTGAAGAAAACGTATTCTTCTACTCCAGCACCTGTTAAGTCTGTTTCGAGAATCGTATCCCCTCCTATGCCGGTCCAATACAATGTGCCAGAAGTGCAGGTGGAATTGGAACACTTCTTGACGCGCTTGCCATCGCCATCGTAGACGTACGAATACGTTCCTTGGAAAACGCTTAACCGATTCTCCGCGTCATACGCATACGAAATCGAATTGTTGCTCGTCATGTTTCCGGCAGGATCGTACCCAAAGCTGATAAATTGATTGTAGACGTTTGCTGCAACACTTAGATTCTCGCCCTGATTTATGTAAGGCTGAATACTTATAAGATTTCCCCAAGCATCTTTTCCGTAGACCTCACCCCAGTTCGTCCCAGTGGTATAGGCGTGCTGAAGTCGATTCAAGCCATCGTAATCAAAATGCTGACTTCGATTGTCGTCGCGACAATTTGTAATTCCGTGAACATTACCATTATCAGAAGTTCCCCCAAATCCGTAGATTCGGCTGATGATCGATGCCGTCACAGTAGGGCAGCTTTGACTCGCAAGCTGATTGAGTGTACTCATCGAGATTGTTCCCGTTGTTGCATATATCTGAAGAGGACGCAAACGAGAGTTGTAGGTGAAAGCTTGCTGAATGTAGGGGCCATTCTGGAAGCTTGCGAGTGAGCCTTGAGGTGCGTAAGTGGCGTTCGTAACGTAATTATTTCCAGTGGTAGTGTCAATGCCGCTTATGGGTTGACTTAGTCCAT
>Ga0335069_10005571_pt1 | contig 18477 bp, 21 predicted proteins | sample Lox_Sample_11_FD_206714 | JGI IMG/M metagenome (GOLD analysis project Ga0335069, IMG submission 206714) | Soil microbial communities from Loxahatchee National Wildlife Refuge, Florida, United States - Lox_Sample_1.1 | ecosystem: Environmental > Terrestrial > Soil > Wetlands | place: USA... | reverse complement strand
CATGTCGGTTACCCGGGTGATCATGATCTGCATCGTGACCCTTACGGTCATTCTCGCCGTGCTGTTCTTCTTTTTGGCGCGCGAATATGTCGAGCTGCGGCATGACCAGCTCGTCTCGATGCGGGAGCTCAGGCTGTCGGCTTTGTTCGAGAAGCATGGGCCGCCGACGATCCAGGACATCGTCTTCATCAGGCCGTGGATGACGTTCACGTATGTCGATTCGCTGTTCCGCCTGCCTGAGGATTACCTGCGGACGAACCTGCCCGTCGCCGATCCGCGCTATCCGCAGATCACGATCTCGCGCTATGCCGCCGAGACCGCGTCCGATCCGAACGAGCTGCTCGTCGCGGTCCAGCACCTCGTGCGGCAGTATCTCATGCAGGCCGCGACGTCCACGGCGCCTCGGGCGGCATCCACGACCTCCAAGGCCTTATGAACGCCCTGCTTTCGCCGCTCCTTTCGTACGTACTCCTTTATAAATACGTCGCGATCGGGCTCATCGTCTATATAAGCGCGGTGATCGCGCCGCTGCCCACGAACGCTATGCTCCTCGCCGTCGGCGCCTTCGCAAGCCAGGGCTACGTGAACTTCTGGATCGCGCTGCCGGTCGCCGTCGTCTCGAACGTGCTCGGCGACCTCACCGATTACGGCCTCACGCGCCGGTTCGGCGGCCGCGTGATCCGCGTGCTGCGGCTCCGCAACGTGCGCTTCTTCAACCAGCTTGCCGAGGAGCTCCGCACCGACGCCGGCATCACCGTCTTCATCACGCGCTTCGCCGCGAGCCTCAGCCCGATCGCGGCGCTCCTCGCCGGCCTCGTCGGCGTGCCCTTCGGCACGTTCCTGCTCTATGACTTCCTCGGGAACCTCATCGAGCCGGGCGCGGCGCTCGCGATCGGCTATGTCGTCGGCGACTACTGGAGCGACTTCTCGGACGTCCTCGGCCTGATCGCGGCGATCGCGGCGGCGGGCATCGTGCTTTTCGTGCTCGTCCGCATTTACCGGCGCATCACCCGGCGCTATACTGCAAACAATGAGAGCGAATAAGCGGACGACGTCGTGGGATCAGGCTGCCGACTGGTACGACCGGCTGCTCGAGTCGGACGAAGGCGCGGGAACCTATCAGAAGGAGCTCATCCTGCCGAACCTCATGCGCCTCATGCGGGTGGCTCCGGGCGCCCGCGTGCTCGACCTCGGCTGCGGCCAGGGGTTCTTCTCGCGCGCCTTGAGCGACGCGGGCGCGCACGTCCTTGGCATCGACGCTTCAAAGCGGCTCATCGAACTCGCGCGAACGCACGCGAACGCGAAGCAGGTGCGGCCGTCGCTCCGGGCAGGTCGCGGCGGCACGGCCGAATTCCGCACGGGCGACGCGGCCTCGCTTCCCTTCGTGCCGAGCGGGACGACGGACGCGGTCCTCATCGTGCTCGCCCTGCAGAACATGGAGCGCGTCGCCGACGTCTTCGCCGAGTGCGCGCGGGTGCTTAAGCCCGGCGGCGTCCTGCACGTCGTTTTGAACCATCCGGCGTTCCGCGTCCCGCATGCGAGCAGCTGGGGATGGGACGAAGCCGCGAAGGCGCAGTACCGCCGCATCGACGCCTACCTGTCGGAATCGAAAGAGAAGATCGTGACGCATCCGGGCAGCCGGCCGGCGGACTACACCTGGTCGTTCCATCGGCCGCTACAGTTCTATGTGAAGGCCCTCGCGAAAGCCGGCCTCGCCGTCGCCGCGCTCGAGGAATGGAATTCGCACAAAAAAAGCGAGCCGGGGCCGCGCGCGAAGGCCGAGGACCGGGCGCGCAAGGAAATCCCGCTCTTCTTATATATGGCGGCACGAACGGCAGGCCGGGACGTCGTGCCCCAAGAGGGTGCGGCAGGGGCTGCTACGCGTCGATGACGCCTTTGCGTTCCCAGCGCTGCCAGGTCGCCTTGCGGCCGGTCATGACGGCCCAGAGGGACTTGAGCATCGCGTTGTGCTCGATGAACGTCGAGACATAGAAGAGGACCCAGCCGATCGGCGCGAGCAGCACGAACGACAGCCGCCGTGCGTCGCGCTCGTTGAAGACCTGTACGATGAACGATGTGCCGACGACGATCATGCCCGATATGAAGATAGAGAAGTTCGCCGTCCAGAAGGAATAGAAATAAAGGAAGGCGATGAAGAAGAGTTCCGTGAAGAGCTGCACGTCGCCGAAGACGGCGAGGGGGAGCGTGATCCAGCCGACGAGCCGGTTGCCGTCGCCGCGCCGCGCGAAGAAGAGCGACTTGTATTTGGCGAACGTCTGCACGCGGCCATGGCGCCACCGGTAGCGCTGCTTGCGCAGGCCCGCCGCGTCGTTCGCGCCTTCGGTATAGATCACCGCGTCGTCGATGTAGACGATGCGCATGTCGGCCGCCTGGATGCGCAGGGTGAGCTCCATGTCCTCGGTGATCACGTCGGTCGTATAGCCGCCGAGCTTCTCGAACACCTCGCGCCTGAAGGCGCCGGCCGCGCCGCCGATGATATAGATCATGTTGAAGAGGGAGTCGGCCTTCTTGCAGTAGAACGCGAACAGGTACTCGAGGTACTGCACCGTCCCGATGAGCGTGCGGGCGTTGCCGATCTTCACGTTGCCGACGGCCGCCATCACGGTCGGGTCGGCGAACCAGCGGACGACGTTCGCGATCGCGTCGGGCGCGACGAAGCAGTCCGCGTCGATCGACATGACGATGTCGCCCGAGGCGAGCGCGATGCCGGCGTTCATGGCGCGCGCCTTGCCGCCGTTCGGCTTGTACTGATAGACGACCGACTTGCCGGGATGGAGGTCCGCCTCGCTGCGGTAATCCTCGAGGAACCGCGTGATAATGGCATCCGATTCGTCGGTCGAGCCGTCGTTCACGATGACGATCTCGACGAACTCATAGGTGTTGTCGAGGATGGACCGCACCGTGCGCAGGATGCCGACCGCCTCGTTCCAGCAGGGGATCACGACCGACACGCGCGGGCGGTACATCGAGATCGCGCGCGCGTTGCGCGTGAGGTGCCGCGCCTTCACGACGTCATAGATCGGCGAGAGCATCATGTACACGAAATACTTGACGAGCAGCACGGTCGCGAAGACCACGATCACGTCGCGCACGGCCGGGAAGGACGGGCGGCTGTTGCCGTGCAGGAAGAAGGTCGAGACGATGATCGCCGCCGTCAGGCCATAGAGCAGGATATAGGCCGCGATTTTCGCGGATGAGCGTTGCGCATGCATGGGGCGGGCGTCAGTGGGTGACGCACCACACGACGTATTTGCTGACGACGTTCGCCGTTGCGACGGCGGTGATGAAGCAGTCCACGAGCTCATAGGACACGTTCCCGGTGCGCGTGACGAAGTACCACGCCGCGACGGCGGCGCCGATGCAATAGAAGACGAAGAGGATCGTGAAGAGCACGTGCCGCGCGACGAGCGAGGCATAAGCGAGCCGCGACGCGGGACGTGCCGGCGCGTGGACGGCCGGGCGCGCCGCGGGAAGCCCGGCGGTCGGGAGCGTGCGGGGATAGAACGACTGAGGGTGTTTCAACGTATCGCTTTTCATGGCGGTGGCTTTTCTCTAGATACGTATTGCGCCACGCCGTTCGTTACCGGGATTGTGCATGCGCGATCCAGCTCTCAAAAGAAATATTTGCACCCTCCTGCCGTAGTAAAGGCAAAGGTCGCACAACCGTGATGAAACGCATCCAAACGATGAATCGTTCTATTAAATTGTTCGCCCTGGCGCTCGTCCTCGTTTTCGGCGCCGTCGGCTTCATGACCTTTGCGCACGCGCAGACGTCGACCGGCGCGACTGGTACCGATCTTGGGACCGGCACCGCGTCCGGCACGACCGGCGTCGGCGTCGGAACAACCGGAACAGGAACCGGCACGACGGGCACGAGCACGACCGTTCCCGGCGTCCCCAATACGGGAGCCGGCGGCGCAGCCCCTCTTAACTGGGTTTTGCTCGCAGGCAGTTCGGCCGTGATCGGAGTCGGCGTGCTCTATTTATTGAAGGAAAGGGGAGTCCGGGCATAGTCCGAAATTCCGATCTGTCCCATGACCATGAAACGGCTGGCCGTCATCGTCATGATCGCCGCAGCGGCCGCGGTTTTCACGGCGACCGCCATCCGGGCCGCCTGGTATGCCCCTGAGGAACCGCAGGCACCGCCTTCCGGCGGTGCCGTTGCCGCGCTTGCGGACGATCCGCCGGTGCGGCTCGTGATCCCCGCGCTCCATATCGACGCGGGGGTGCAGGACCTCGGCATGAACGCCAAGGGCAACATGATGGCCCCGAGCACGTTCACCGACGTCGGCTGGTACGATCGGGGGCCTGCGCCGGGATCGTCAGGCACGGCGGTGATCGACGGCCATGTCGACAACGGTCTGGGGCTGGCGGGCGTGTTCAGGAACCTCGCATCCATCGCGACGGGGACCGATATCTATGTGAGGACGAGGAGCGGCGCCACGCGCCGCTTCGTGGTCATTCGCATCGAGTCCTATCCTTATGACGCCGCGCCGGCATCCCTCATTTTCGGCGCCGGCGGCGAGGCGGCGGCAGGTGCCGCCCTCAACCTGATCACGTGCGAGGGAACCTGGGTTCCCGGCGGCGACACCTACGACCATCGGCTCGTGGTCTTTTCAACCTATGTCGGCAGCTAAAAAAACGCGCGGATGAGCCGCGCGCTTTCAATCAACCGTTGAACGCGTCTGCCGTTCCTTAAGGCTGTCCGCTCCCTTCGCCACCCTTTCCGCGCCACGTCGACTCCTTCCAAATATCATAGATGTGCGTCGCCGAAACCTTGAACCTGACCGCGAGCTCGCGTGCCGTGAGGCGGGGATTCTCGCGCTTCAGCTTGCGGATCATCGCGACTTCGTTCGGCGTGAGGCGCGACGCGATGCGATGATAGCGGCGGCGCTCGTCGACGCCGGGCGGCGCCGTTTCTGCCTTCGACGGACGCCACGAAAGCCCGTTCAGGATGTTCCGCATGTGGCTTACCGAAACCTTGAACCGGTCGGCAAGCTCCTGGGCGGTAAGGCCCGGATCGTCGGTCTTCATCTTGCGGATCGCGGCGACCTCCTCTTCGTTGAGGCGGGACGGAATGCGCGGGTATCGCCGGCGCTCGTCCTGTTGTTCTTGCGGAGTCATTGTATCCATAGTACCATGCTGTATCATACTTGTTCAGCGCTGTATTTGTTACATCCAAGGATGTTCAGCGAGCCAACCATCAAAGGGGTATTCATGCGGAGCCATGTGAAGGCCTTGGCCCGCAAACGCGGGGTTGCTGCGGTTGCGGAACTGCAGGCCGCGTTCGGCGCCCCGCTCGATTTCGGCGATATGGACGACGTCTTGGTGCGCGACGAGGTGCGCCTGCTCGAGCTGGCGGTACGGCTCATGAAAGACCAGCCGATCGCCGACGGCGACGTGGCCCTCGAGGCCGGCCGCCTTCACTTCGACAATTTCGTCTCGACACCGCTCGGCCGGCTGACCGTCCCTTTTTTCAAAAACAACTTCAAGTCGGTCATCATGGGCGCGCGCTATCTCGCGGGCCATATCTTTCGCGGCGTGAAGTTCTCGAGCGAGGATCTCGGGCCGTCGTCGGTCCGGCTCATGATGAGGAATGCCGACTATCCGCTCGACCACTTCAACGGGTTCCTGGCGGGCTGGATGTCGTATTGCGGCCTTCGTGGTACGATTGAGGCACAAGAGCCCGAGTCGCGGGTTCGCATATATACCATCGCATGGCAACAACCGGACCGTTGGACGACCTCGAAGCCTATAAGCGGTATGTCAAAGAGCGCCTCGCTTCGTTTAACGGCATCTTCGCCAAGGCGTCGGCGGGCGACTATTCCGAAGACGCGATCGTCGCGCACAACGGCGATAACGACGAATTCGCCGAACTGGCCGCCGGCATCCAGGTGATGATCGACGTGATCCGCGGACGGATCGGCGAGCTCGAGGCCGAGATCGTCGACCGCAAGGTCGCCGAAGAGAAGCTGCGCCATCAGGCCGCCCATGACCCGATCACCGGCCTGCCAAACCGGCACTGGTTCGACGCGTGGCTCGGCGAAGCGATCGCCAAAGAGGCGGCTGGGGACGGCAAAATGGCCTTCCTTTATTTCGACATCGACCGCTTCAAGCAGGTGAACGACGTCTATGGCCACCAGGTCGGCGACGTCCTGCTCAAGGAGTTCGCCGAGCGCATCAGGGGCTGCATCAGCCCGCGCGACGCCATCGCGCGGCTCGGCGGCGACGAGTTCGCCGCGGTGCTCACGGGCGTGCGCTCGCGGCACGACGTGACGCGCACGATCCGCCGCATGACGAAGGCCCTCGAGCCGGCGATCCCGGTCGAGGAGCATTCCGTCTTCCTCTCGGCGAGCATCGGCATCGCCATGTTCCCGCAGGACGGCCGCGACGTGCGCACGCTCATCGCAAATGCCGACGTCGCGCTGCTGCAGGCGAAGAACGAGGGACGCAACCACTTCACGTTCTATCAGCCGAAGATGAACCGCGAGCTCGCGGCCCAGATGAGCATGGTCCACGAGCTGCGCCAGGCGATCGCGGGCAACGAGCTCGAGCTCCACTATCAGCCCATCGTCGACGTGCACACCCGAAAGAACATCGGCATGGAGGCGCTGCTTCGCTGGCGGCATCCCACGCGCGGCCTGCTCGCGGCGGGCGAGTTCATCCCGGTCGCCGAGCATCACGGCGTGATGCGGCGGCTCGGCGAAGAGGTCCTGCGCACCGTGCTCGCCCAGCAGAGCGTCTGGCGGCGGCAGGGGGCGCAGCCGCCGTTCCGGGTCGCCGTCAACCTCTCGCCCCGCGAGTTCACCGACGACCGGTTCGTCGACCGCGTGAAGCGCCTGCTCGCCGAATACGACGTGCCGCCGCAGCTCCTCGAGTTCGAGATCGTCGAGAGCCTCGCCATGGAAAACGTCGCGCTCGCGCGCGACCGCTTCAAGGCGCTCCGCAAGCTCGGCATCACGATCTCGATCGACGACTTCGGCATGGGCTATTCGTCCCTCAGCTATCTGAAGGACCTGCCCGTCGACAACCTGAAGATCGACCAGTCGTTCATCAAGCGGAGCATGACGAACGAGCAGGACCGCGCCATCGTGAAGACGATCGTCTCGTTGGGGCACAGCCTGCACCTGAACGTCATCGCCGAGGGCGTGGAATCCGAGGCGCAGTTCGGGTTCCTGCGGGACGTGGGGTGCGACTGGGTGCAGGGCTATCATATCGCCCGGCCGATGCCGTCCCGGCAGCTTGCCCAATGGGCTTCGCGGTTTTCACCAATCGTCTAGGATCCCCGCTAGGCCAATAGTGTAAAATAAAGGTATGCCCCGGAAAGGGTTCACCTTGCTTGAGCTTGTCGTCGTGGTTTCGATCATGGTCGTGGTCGGGGCCGCCGTTGTCGTCGATTTTTCGGGCAGCAGCCAGGAAGCCGACCTGAACAGCGCCACGCGCCAGATCGGCACGCTGCTGCGGCAGGCGCAGAGCGATTCGCTGTCAGAGAAGCAGGGCGCGCGATGGGGCGTCCATTTCGACAACACGAATCCCAACACCCCGTTCTATTCGCTTTTCTATACCAGGAACGGCAGCTATCTTTCGGGCAACGAGGTCGGCCATTACGCGCTGCCTTCGGACATGTGCTATGACTCGTCGACCGTGCCGACCGGCGGAACGCTGAACGTCATCTTCAGCGCCGTGTCGGGCGCGACCACGTCGACATCCGTGACGCTCAACCTGAACGGCTGCGGGACGGCGGTGATCACGCCGGGAAATCCAACCATCTCGGAGACCCAGGGCGGCCAGATTTATTCGGACGACTTTAGCGGATACACCCTATGAAGCGCCTCATCATCATCGCCATCGTCGGACTCGCAGCGTTCTTAGGGTTCGCGGCCGGCGCGCCGAAGGCCCACGCCGCGGCCGCGTTCGTCCAGGTGGTCTCGACGACCCGCAGCGCCAACGTGAAGACGAAGACGGTCACCTTCGGCAAGAACGTCACGGCGGGGGACCTGCTCGTCTATGGCATCGATTCGACGCAGTCGCCGTCGTCCGTGACGTCGAGCTGCACGAACGGCAACATGACGATCGTCTCGAGCACCAAGAACAGCACCGATTACGCGACATGGGGTTACGGCTATGCGGCGGTGACGGGAGGCTGCGCCGTGACGGTGACGTTTTCGGCGACTTCGTCAGAGACGGCCATCCAGGCGATCGAGGCGACCGACGTTGAAACGGTCAACGGCCTCGACGCCTGGGCCCAGGCGACCGATACGTCGGTCACGGCCCATGCGACCGGCAACATCACGACGACGTCGAACGGCGACTATGTGATCGGCATGTACATGACGACGGGCGAGAACGCCGGCACCTATACCGCCGGCGGCAATTATGCGCTCGAGGCCCAGACCGCGAACGGTCTCATGATGGAGGATCAGGTCCAGAACGCTTCGGGAACGATCAACGCGTCGACGACGTCGTCCGGGAACATGACGGGCGTCATGATCGTCGCGGCGTTCAAGCCGTCCCTGGTCTATCAGGTCCACCAGTCGGTGGGCGCCATCAACACCTCGACGACGCTCACGACGACCGTTTCGTCAACCAACGCCGGCGACCTCCTGGTGCTTTTCGCGATCGACCGCGGTTCGTCCCTGACCGGCACGCCGACCAGTTCGAACGGCAGCTCGTTCACGTTCGCCGCCAGTACCACGGGGTCGAACACGAGCAACATCTATCTCTATTATCTTCCGAATACCGCGTCCGGCATCACGGCGGTGACCTGGCGCAGCGCGGGTTCGGCAACCCTCTATACCTATGTCGCCGAATTCGCGGGCGTCACGACGACCAGCCCGTTTGACCAGAAGAACACGATGCCGGCCGGCGCGAGCAGCACCTCGTGGACCGCGGGGGGGGTGACGACGACGGCGGCAAACGAGCTCATGGTCGGCGGCCTGCGCGCCGACAATTCGGCGTCGGGATTCACATTCAGCCCGCCCTGGTATGCGGAAGATAACAATGCCGACGCGCTCGCGCACGGCTATCATCACTTCCTGATGTACGAGCCCGATGCGGGCTCCGCCGGGGCGAACAATTTCACGGGGACGCTGTCGTCGAACGTTCCGTATGGCGCGATCATCGCCACGTTCAAGCCTTCGCCGCCACCGGCGCCCGATGTCACTGCGCCGACCCCGAACCCGATGACCTTTTCGGTGGCTCCCGCCGGCGCCTCGGCGACATCGATCTCGATGACCTCCACGGTCGCGAGCGACTCGTCGACGCCGGTGAGCTATCTCTTCATCTATTCGTCGACCTGCGCGTCGGACAACGGTACGGGCGGATCTTCGTCAAGCTGGCAGGCTTCGACCGCATTCACCGATTCCGGCCTTCAGGTGAACCAATGCTATGCGTATACGGTCACGGCAAAGGATAATGTCGGCAATACCGGGACCCGGTCGACGACGTCGACGGCCTATACGCTCGCGAACACGCCGGGCACGCCGACCTTCTCGTCGACGACGGCGTCTACCATCAGGCTGTCGAATGCGGCGAACAGCAACCCGGCGATCACGCTGTTCGCCATCCAGGTGACGTCGAGCTCCCCGGCTGACGCGAACTGGGTCGGCAAGTTCGTGACGGCAAGCGGCACCGCAAGCTCGAGCGCCGTGTGGCTCACGAACGCGCAGCTCACGAACATCACCGTGTCCGGCCTTCATTCCGGGACGAAGTATTATTTCGCGTCCGAGGCAAGGAACGGCAACAACGTGACGACCACGTTCAGCACGACCGGCAGCACGACGACGCTCGTGAGCTCCAATCCGCCGAACGCGCCGACGCTTACGTTCCCGCCGCCGCCGCTTTCGGCATACGTCTATCCGGAGGGCATCGCGGGAGCCCCGACCTTCGTGCTCTCGACGACCGATCCCGACGGCGACAATGTCGAATACGACATCTCTGTCTACGACGACCCCGCATGCGGAGCAAGCCATCTGATAGCCGATTATAACCAGTTCTATGATGAGACGTACTGGTCGGGGCAGGATGGGACGATATCGACCCCCAACGATTCCTATAAGTCCGGCTCGACGGCCTATTTCACCCCAGGCGCCAGCCCTTTCGATTACGGCGCAACGTATTATTGGCAGGCAGAGGCCATCGATCCGGGAGGCAGCAACACCTGGGGGAGCCTGAGCGCGTGCAATATGTTCGTTGAGACGGATGGCAACTGGTGGGCCCTTTCCGGCATATGGATGACGAGCACCACGGCGAACGGTCCGGCTGCCATAGCCTATCTCGACAAGGGACAGTTCGGCGAGCTGTTATACGCCGGTTATAACGGTGACGCGGTGGCTGATTTCTATGGGAAAAACCCCAACGGAGGATTGATGGGAGTGATTGCCCGTTCCGACGGGGTGACGAGCAACGGCTACCTGATCGGTTTTGCGAGCACGACGGCCGTAACGGCCAAGACCCTGATTTCAAACGCCATGAGCACGTTGGCGACGACGCCATATACGGTGAGCAGCTCGTCGTTCTATAACTACCGGGACATTATCAGCGGAACTTATCCGACGGTCCTCGACGGGCTGGTGAACGGCGACGCCGAAAGCGAGGCGACGGCGAACGATTCAACGGCGTCTTTGCAGACCGGAAACTACATCGGCCTCGCAGCCACGTCGTCGAAAAACGGCAGCCAGTTCATATTCGAGGGTTTCAACCTCTACGGCTCGACCATCGTCCAATTGACCGACCTTCCCGGGGGAGCCTCGTGGGCGATCTACGATCCTGACGGCGACCTGCTCGGCTGTTCCTACACCAATCAGATCGACCTTAAGAATTACAATGGCGTTCTGCCGCTCAACGACTTAGGGGTAAGTGGCATAGCGGTTTGGACGTCGAACGACTCCTGCAACGGGAATCCGGATGTCTATACCACGTCCGCGCAGATCGACGGCGGCGACGTCTGGGACTACGGTACGTCGGGCGGCAGCGTGGCGGTTTCGGGGGCGACCACGCCGACGGCATCGACAACGATCTCGATCAGCGCCACGGGCGCCGTGACCTATTGACCTCATGAACAGCCGGGGACAGTCCCTTGTCGAAGTGCTCGTCGCGACCGCCATGGGCGCCGCCTTCATCGTCGGTGCGGCATCGACGATCGCACCGGCGCTCCGCGCGAATACAAGCGTTTCCGAAATCCAGATCCAGGCCGAACTCGGCCGCGAGATCGCCATGAACGCGCAGGCCTGGGCGGCGTCGGGCTGGAACAAGGTCCTGGCCGTCGCAACCGGCAGCGCGAACACCTATTACATCAACGCTTCGACGTCGCCGTTCAGCGCGGCGACCGGCACCGAAACGGTCTCCCTTACGGTGAACAACGAGGCCGAATCGTTCGTGCGCTATTTCTATCTGAGCGACATCTATCGGATGGCGAACGGCGCCCCGTCGTCCTCGGCGACGAGCACCTCGTATGACCCGTCCGAAAAGCTGCTCACGGTCGTCGTGAGTTCCACCTCGTCCCAGGCGCCCCAGGCAAGCTATGCGACCCTGCTCGTGCGCGCGGCGAGCAATGCGTCGCCCGTGAGCTGGTCGACGCTCACGCACCTCACGCAGTCGGCGGCCGGCGTCCTCACGGTTTCGAACCTTCCGGCGTCGACGACCCTGTATGCTTCGGGGACCGCCCTTTCGTCGGTGTTCGATACGGGCGTCGCGTCGGGCAGCGCGTTCGATTCGCTCGCCTGGTTTGGGCCGCTCACCAATCCGACGAACACCACCGTCGATTATCAGGTCGCCATGAGCAATGCGTCGACCGGACCATGGACATATCTCGGCCCCGACGGGACGGCCGGAACCTATTTCACGGCGGGAGGGGCATGGACCTGGATGTCGCCGACAGGCTCCGGCCTGAAGGCCCTGAGCGGCTACCGGTTCATCTCGCTCATGCTCTATCTTTTCACCGATCCGACCAATTTGATCACGCCGATCGTTTCGAGCACCTATCTCACCTGGAGCCCCTGACCGCGGGGCCGGCCGCGGCGCGGGCGGGGGACTGGACTTCCCGCGCGCCGCCTGCTATCATGGGTGGGCATGAAAAAGGAGGATATCGATAAAAAGGAATACGAAATCTCGTTCCTCGTCGCAAGCGAACCCGAAACCCAGGGCGTCTTGGCGCTCATCGGCCAGCATGGCGGCGAGCTCTCCTCGGAACTCAAAGCCCGCAACCTCGCCCTCGCCTATGAGATCAAGAAGCACCGCGAGGCCGTGTTCGCCTATGTGAATTTCAAGGCCTATCCCGAAGAGGCGAAGAGCCTCGAGGGCGACCTGAACGCCCGCCAGGACGTGCTGCGGTTCATGGTCATCGCCTCGCCGGCCGCCGCCGAAAAGCCCGTCATGCTCGGAGGCCCCATGCGGCATCGCCGTCCGATGCGCGGTGCGGCTCCTGCCGCCGACGCTCCGTCGCGGCCCCAGGCTCCGCGTCCGCTTTCGAACGAGGCGCTCGAGAAGAAGATCGAAGAGATCCTGCAATAGCCGCTGCGATATCGGACCGCCCCTCAGGGGCGGTTTTTCTTGATATAATCAATCCATGCCCTTGAAGCGCTTCGCGTCGCTTGTCCTTGTTCTGTCGGGGGCCTTCTTCGCGCACTCCGCGTTCGCCCTCGCGACGCTTCCTTCGACCCTTGCCCAAGGTTCCTCGGGAGCAGGCGTGACCTATCTTGAGCAATTTCTGACAGCCAAGGGGTTTGCGCCGGCCGGAGGCTTCACCATCGGTTCCTATGATGCGCGCGTCGCGGCTGCCGTCGGTTCGTACCAGTGCTCCCGGAACGTCGCGTGCGCGGGCGACCCGGGCTATGGCAGCGTAGGGCCGAAGACCAGGGCGGCCGTGAATGCCGAGATCGAAGGGCTTCCGGTGCCGGCAAGCTCCAAGAAGCCGCTGACCCGCGACCAGATCATAGCGCTGATCCAGACCCTCGAGGCCGAGCTTCTTGCGCTGCAGCAGAAGCTTGTCGCGCTGCTCGCGGCGCCGGCGACGCCACCGACGCCGGCCCCGGCCCCGACACCGGCCCCCGGTCCCGTTGCCCAGCCGGTGCCGAGCCCGGCTCCCGTTCCGGTTCCGGTTCCGACGCCTTTGCCCACCCCCGCGCCTTCTTCTCCGACCGACACGGCCCCGCCGACCATCGCCGTGACCGCGCCCGCGGCGAATGCGACGGTCCAGGGCGCCATTACGCTCGCGGCGGCCGGGCAGGACAACGTGGGCATCGTGAGCGTGCAGTGGATGCTCGACGGCCAGCCGCTCGGCGCCGCCGTTCAGGCGAACCCGTTCTCGACCGCCTGGGACACGACGAAGGCCGCGAACGGCAACCACTCCCTTGACGCCGTCGCTCGGGACGCCGCCGGCAACCAGGCGGTGAGCCCGACAGTCACGGTCACGGTCCAGAATCAGGTGGCCGTCACGCCCACGCCCAGTCCGACCCCGACGCCCGCGCCGGGGAACGCGATCTATGTCGCGCAGGCGGGTGCCGGGGCCGGCGACGGGACGAGCTGTGCCAATGCGCGTCCGGTGTCATGGTTCAACGCGAGTTCGAGCTGGGGAACGGCCGCGGGCCTGATCGGCCCGGGCGTCACCGTCCATATTTGCGGAACGATCACCGCGTCGGCAGGGACATCGGGCCTCGTCGTGCAGGGGAGCGGCACCGCGTCGTCGCCGATCGTCATCCTTTTCGAACCGGGCGCCGTCCTGCAGTCGCCGGCATTCGGCGCGTCATGGAACACGGGCTGCTTCAACATCAACAACTGCCTGGCCGGCATCGAGGTCTATAAGCAGAACGATATCGTGATCGACGGCGGCGTGAACGGCGTCGTGCAGAACACCGACAACGGCACGCACCTCACCTATGCCTCGAGCAGTACGGGCGTCTTCTTGAGGGGGGTCAACCTCATCGTGCGCAACCTCACAGTCCGCCACATCTATATGAACGACCAGTCGACGGCCGATACGAAAGGGCAGAATACGGCCGGCATCACGACCGGCGGCGCGGCGGCCGACACGCAGAACGTGACCGTGTGCAACGACACCGTTACGGATTCGCGCGTCGGCATCGCCCTGCACGGCTACGGCGGATCGCCGCCGACAACCCTGCCCGCGTGCTCCTCGAATGCCTTCGCGAGCGGATCCAGCATCTTCAACAACACGACCGACTACCACGGCTGGCAGATCGCCGTGAGCGGCTCGGCGGGATCGGTCGTCAACATCTATCGGAACGACGTCGGGGGTGCCGACACCTGGGCGAGCCCGACCCTGGGCAACGCCTATTTCCATACCGACGGGATCATCTCGTTCGGCGACCCGGGGGCGGTCCTCACCGAATACATCTTCGCGAACGACTTCCATGGCGAAGGGATGAACACGGCCCACGTCTATTGCACCTATGGCGTCGCGGGCAGCGGCAGCGGATCGGCATGCTATGTCTATAACAACATCTTCGAGGGGACAGGAAGGTCGTTCAACGACATCTGGCTCCTGTCGTTCGGGAACGGAACGTCGACGAACCCGCTCGGGCCGTTCTACGTCTATAACAACACGTTCGTGAACGGCACGCCGCTTCTCTTCGGGGACGACCTCGGGCTCACTGTCGAGAACAACGTGGCGACCGCGGGATCGGTGCTCCTGCTCACGAAGGAGTACGGGACCACGCCGCTCGCCGCGATGCTCGCGGGATCCGACCACAACCTGTGGTTCGGCGGACGGAGCGCGCCCTTCTGTGGCAGCGGCTGTTCGACATTCGCGGCGTGGCAGGCGCAGGGATTCGACGTCCATTCGACCTCGACCGATCCGCTGCTCGGGGCGAATCACGCGTTGTCCGCCGGTTCGCCGGCGATCGGCTTGGGGACGAACCTTACCGGTCTGTTCATTCCCCAGCTCAACGTGGGCGCGCCGCAGACCTTCGGGGCGGGCGGCAGCTGCGGCACCGGCTGCGTCGTGCGGCCGGCTTCTGGCCCGTGGGATGCCGGGGCCTATCCCTATCATTAGAGGGGCTTTCGGGGCGGAATTCCTTTAATCTTCCCTTAATCCCGACTGTGGTACAATGGAGCCAAAGTCAACAAACCAACCATAGAATCCATGGATCTCAACAAGGTATTCCTCGTCGGCCGCGTGACCGCCGACCCCCAGGTCCGTTCGACGCCCGGCGGTCAGTCCGTCGCCACGATCGGCGTCGCCACGAACCGCACCTGGACCGATAAGAACAACCAGCGGCAGGAAGAGACCGAATTCCACAACGTCGTGCTTTGGGGCAGGCAGGCCGAGATCGCTGGCCAATACCTCACGAAGGGGGCGATGGTCCTTATCGAGGGACGCTTGCAGACACGCAGCTGGACCGACAAGACCGGCGGCCAGCGCAAGACCACCGAAATCGTCGCCGACCGCCTGCAGCTCGGCCCGCGCCCGCAGGGCGGCGGGGGACAGGGCGGCGGGTTCCGCAGTCAGTCCGGTTCCGGAGCTGCCGGTTCGTCAGGCTCGTCCGGCTCTTCGGCAGGATCCCGCGGCGCGGCCGCCCCCAGCGGGGTTTCATCGAAAGACGACGCTCCCGCCGTCGAGGAGGTTCCCGTGATCAGCCTCGACGACGAAGAAGAGATCAAGCCCGAAGAGATCCCGTTCTAGCGAAGCTGCTTAGGCCGGCAGCCCTTGATTTTCGGGCGTCGGTCGGCTATCATGTCGAGACATGGCCAAAAAGGTTAAAACCATATTAAAACTGCAGCTTTCCGCGGGTGCCGCCACGCCTGCGCCGCCGGTCGGTACCGTGCTCGGTCCGCAGGGCATCAACATCCAGGATTTCTGCAAGCAGTTCAACGACGCCACGCGCGAGATGCACGGTGACGTCGTTCCGGCCGAGATCACGATCTATGAGGACCGCAGCTTCACGTTCAAGCTGCGCACCCCGCCCGCCGCGGCGCTTCTCAAGCGTGCCGCCGGCATAGAGAAGGGCGCCGCGAACCCGCTCACGACCAAAGTGGGCACGGTTAAGCGCGCCGACGTCCGCGCGATCGCCGAGCGCAAGCTCGTCGACCTCAACACGACCGACCTCGACGCCGCCGAGCGCATCATCGCCGGCACAGCGAAGAATATGGGAATCACTGTTGAGGGCTAGTACGATCTAAAAATCCAGTAAAAATCGAGATTCCCCAAAAATTATCATTGGGTCTCGAATGAAAACCGCTCAGAAGTGAGCGGTTTTTCGTTGCATCCAAAGGTCGGCAAAATAATCGCCCTTATGAGATGCAAGGAGATAAACAGTATTACTACCGTTGGGAAACTTGTGTGCGATGCGAAAAGCGGACGCGGAAGCGTTGTGAATTTGGACGTGAAGGCGAGCTTGTCGGGATTCTTTGCAACCAGTGTACGAGGGAATTGAGAACAAAAAACTATGCAAGGATTTACCCCTCTCGCCGGAGTGTCGAGCATGGCTACGCGATCCGTCGAACTTCGTCGGCTCACAGATAAACAGACGCGAGTATACCAGGCATTTTTCGAGGAGCTTGGCAATATTCGCGTGCCAAAGATTGTCGAGCTTACAAAAATATCCCGCAAGCTGGGGATCAGTTATAAGGCCGCCCGGATAGCCAAAAACACCCTCGTTAAAAAAGGATTTCTTGAACAGTGGACCACCACTTTCCGTGATCCAAAAAAAGGTAATGGCTTTTTCCGCAAAGCGACGTACTACAGGGTTAAATTCTAGGCAAGTTTGTCTTTAACTTTTCTTTAACATGCCCGTGCTATAAGGGAGGTATGGAAGAAAACAAAAAGGCCGGTTTGTCGGACAGGGAGATTGCAGAGCTCGTTGCGAAGATCGCTGATGAGCTCTGCGAAATGGCTCTCCTGTTGGTTAGGATTATGGGAGAGAATGGGTTTTAAAGAATTCCGCCGGACGACCCGGCGGTTTTCTTTTGGGGGATAGGGGCAAATATATAATTAATTTCTTAATTAATTATGATTTGCCCCCCTCATCGTTTTTTTGTGGTAATTCCGCGTCTTCTTTTCTTCGTAGCTTATATGTATATTTGCCCCTTTTGGTTTTTATTTCCAATTCCTATCTGTTGATAACGGCAGTTATACACACATAGGATAGGAAACAATTTCGCCGCCGCTCAAAAATGGAAACATGATCGATTGCTCGATTTGTTCCAATAGCGACTGGTGCGACGATGATTGCGATTGCGCGTGCCATGAAGACGATTGGGATGATGACGAGGACGATCTGGACGACGATGACGAAAATGATGACATCGAGCCCGAAGAAGATTAGGCCACCACCATGACGCCAATCCTTACCATACTCGGCTTTTTAATCCTTTATTGGCTTGCCAAGCGTCTTGTTGTGATAAAGCAAGATTCGCAAATGGGATTTCATGCGCCGAAAAAATCTATCTGGGAAAAATTATTTGGAAAATGAACTGGGATTTTTTCATCGGCTATTGGATTGGTTGCGCGGTGTCGGCGACGATCTTCGCGGCGTTACGATCGGCGGACAAGCATCGCCACGACGACGATGATGACGATTACCACTACGAATATTTGGACGACAATCACATAAAACCCATATGACGTTCCAATATTTCGTGGCTTTAATAATCGTTACGTTCGCCCTTAACTTTTTTATCGTGGTTCTTTTGGAGGGAGTGATTGGCATGTTCGTTCACGCGGTTGGCGGGCATAACATCAAGGTCGTGGTTAAAAATGATGGATTGAATTACTAATGCTCGATCAAATATTTTCCCAATGGGCCGCCGTAATCAATCCGTCTTGGATCCTCGCGTTATTCGCTTCGACCACGCTGCACGCTTTCTTCTTTACCCTTATCGAAAATTGGCTATGAAAAGGTCGATAAAAATAAAAACATCAAACACATGGTGAGAAAAATCTCTTTGTGGGTTTCGGGTGCCGGAGCCGCTGTCGTCGGAATGGTGATGACGGTTGCCGCGCACGCGCAGACGATCCCTGCCGGAGCGTTGACGGTGCCGTCCTCGACGGTTACGTCGCTCTTGGCCTCGGTGTCCAACATCTTCACTGATCCGGGCATCTTGGGTCTCGTCGTGATCGCCGCAGCGATCCCGCTCGTGTTCTACTTCGCGCGCCAGGTCATCGGCCTGCTTCCGAAGTCGAAAGCACGCACCCACTAAGCGCAGCTTTGCCGCCCCGCTTAGGGCCTATAGGCGAGGGGATGCAGTGAGGACACCCCTTCGCGTATGCGCATGAAGAAAATATTTATCACAATTTCGCTCGTCATTCCTTTGGCATTTTCCGCGTTGCCTGCTTTTGCCGCGCTTTCTACGACGCCCGCGAGCTCGGCTAACTTTAACGATTTACGGATCAATGTTTCGGGCTTGGATGACTGGCGCGTGATTCTCGTAGGCCCGAATGGGCTTGTTATAGGCGATACGGAAACGACGAATGGTTATCCGTTTCCCGCTACGGACGGC
>Ga0335069_10005570_pt1 | contig 18479 bp, 12 predicted proteins | sample Lox_Sample_11_FD_206714 | JGI IMG/M metagenome (GOLD analysis project Ga0335069, IMG submission 206714) | Soil microbial communities from Loxahatchee National Wildlife Refuge, Florida, United States - Lox_Sample_1.1 | ecosystem: Environmental > Terrestrial > Soil > Wetlands | place: USA... | reverse complement strand
GACCCCGAAGAGCACCGCGCCCCACCGCTTTCGGAACAGGAGCAGCGTGGCGGCCAGGATCACCACCACCCAGAGGAGGAGGATGTTCGGAATGGCCAGCGTGCGGCCGTTGCCCAGCGCCTCCAGCAGCGCGGGGGCGGATCCCCTGGGGTAGCCCCCGGTGTAGATCAGCGAGAGCCCTTCCACGACGCTTGCCATGGCGAGCGTCATGATGAGCGGCGGGATGCCGACGTAGGCGACGCCGATCCCGTTCACCATCCCAATGGCAAACCCGGCGGCGGTCGCCCCGAGGATCGCCGCGGGGATATTGGCGTCCTTTCCCAGCAGCAGGGACGAGGAGACGCAGACGCCGAGGGACAGCACCGATCCCACGGAGAGGTCGATCCCTTCTCCGCCGGCCATGACCACCAGGGACTGGCCCAGGGCAACGATGCCCAGGAACACCGACAGCCGCAGCACGCTCATGAGGTGGCTGAAGCTGAGGAAGCCCGGGGCCATGATCTCGCCGAAGACGAACAGGGCAACGATGGCGAGCACCGCGATGGTGAGCTGGTTGGCGGCCAGCGTCTTGACGCGGGAGGAAAGCGGGACGGCCTGCGCGGGACTGCTCACGTGCCCCTCCTATCTCTGCGCGAGCTCGCGCCGAAGGCGCGGCACCGCCCCGAAGAGCAGGGCCACGATGATGATCACGCCTTTCATGAACTCCTGGTAGAAGGAGGTGATGTTGGCAAAGTAGATGATGTTGATCAGCAGGCCGAGGATGACCCCGCCGATGACCGCCCCCACGTAGTTGCCCTTGCCGCCGGAGAAGGCGATCCCACCGATGACCGCCGCGGCCACCGAGTTCAGCGTGAACCCCTGGCCGCTCCTGGCGTCCCCGGTGGCGGTCTGGCCCACCAGGCACAGCGCGGCGAGCGCCATGAACACGCCGCTCACCAGGAACGCGTAGACCTTGATCCAGCTCACCCGGATGCCGGAGGCACGGGCCGCGCGCTCGTTGCCGCCCACGGCATACAGGTGGCGGAACGACCGCGTGCGCCCCAGGAGCACGCAGATGAGCACCGCGAAAAGGACGATCAGCACCGGCACGGGCAGGAACCCGGCGATGGTGCGGCTGTACAGCGTGTAGAACGACTCGGGGATGTACCCGCCCGGGGTGGGACGGACCAGGAGCGCGATCCCGAACCACATCGTGGAGGTGGCGAACGTCATGATGAGCGGCGGCGGCCCGATGGTCCCGATGAAGAACCCGTTGAAGAAGCTCAGGAAGAGCGCCAGGGCCACGCCCAGGAGCAGCACCAGCACGATGGACAGCGGCGAGTCGGTCATCAGGGAAGCCATGACGCAGGTGACGAGCGAGATCCCCGCGCCAATGGACAGGTCCACGGCGCCCACCAGGATCACGGTGGCCTGAGCCAGGCTCACCAGGATCAGCGGGGTGAACGTCATGAAGTTGATGCGGAAGACCTGGAAGGAAAAGAACCCCGGCTGCAGGATGGCGTTCACGATCACCAGCAGCACGAGCATGAGGAAGCTCGGGAAGGAGGAGTCCTGCATCAGGCCTCGAAGGGCCCGGGGCAGGCGCGCGGCCCGGGGGGCGTTCATGCGCGGCCTCCTTCCGATCCGCGCGCGTCTTGCGCAGCGGCCGCGGGGGCTTTCTCGCTGTGCTCCACGTTCAGGGAAGAGACCACCAGTGTCTCCTCGCTGAGCTCCGAGGCGTCCAGCTCCTTGCAGATCCGGCCTTCGAAGACGATCAGCACCCGGTCGCAGTTGGCGATGAGCTCCTCGTTGTCGCTCGCGTACAGGATCACGGAGGTGCCGTTCTCCGCGAGGCGGGAGACGATGGCGTACAGGTTCTGCCGCGTGCCCACGTCCACGCCCTTGGTCGGGTCGTTGAGCAGGAGCACGCCGGGGTCCAGCGCGAGCCACTTGCCCACCACCACCTTCTGCTGGTTGCCGCCGGACAGGGCGGAGACCACCAGCCGCGGGTTGGGCGGCACCAGGTCCATGGCCTGGATGGTGTCCGCGGCCACCTTCTGGAAGCGGCGCCGCGGCAGGAAGAACGAGCCGCGGTGCATGGAGACCTTGGGGTACAGCAGGTTGGCGGACACCGTGTGTTCCAGGAACAGCCCCTCCTTGTGCCGGTCCCCGGGGATCAGGGCAACGCCCCGGCGGATGGCCTGGCGCGTGGTGCGAAGCCCGTGCGCCGCGCCGTCCACCCGGATCTCGCCGGTGTATCCCTTGAGGTAACCGGCCAGGATCATGAGGATTTCCTCCTGTCCCTGGCCCTGCAGGCCGCCCAGCCCGAGCACCTCGCCGCGGCGCAGCTGCAGGCCGACGTCCGTGAGCCGCCCCGGCAGGGACACGCCCCTCATCTCGACGGCGGGTCCGCGCGCCGCGTGGCGGGAGATCTCCTGGCCGCGGACGCTCGCCTGCTTGCGCGCCACCTCGCGCGCCTCCTGCCCGGTGATGAGCGGGATGATGAGCTTCTCTTCCCGCGGCTGGACGGAAAAGTCCAGCTCGCCCACCGTTTCCCCGTTTCGGAAGGCAACCAGGCGGTCGCAGATCCTGGCCACCTCCCACATGCGGTGGGAGATGAAGATGATGGCCACCCCCTTCTCCTTCAGCCCACCCACGGCGCGGAACAGCGACTCCACCTGGTGGAAGTCCAGCGAGGCGGTGGGTTCGTCCAGGATCAGGATCTTCGGGTCCTTGGCCAGCGCCTTGGCGATCTCCACCAGCTGCTTCTCGTCCGCGGAGATGTTCTTCACGCGCTCCTGCACCGGGATGGCCACGTCGATGCTGCGCATTGCCTCCTCGGCCTGCTTCACCGCCGAGCGGTTGTCCAGCAGCCGGCCGCGGCCTACCGCTTCCCGGCCCAGGGCCACGTTCTCCCAGATGGTCATTTCCGGGACCAGGCTGAGGTTCTGGTGCACCATGGCCATGCGGGCCTTCTCCGCGTCCAGGTGGCTGCGAAGGTTCACCGGCGCGTCGTACAGCCGCAGCTCCCCGCCGTCCGGCACCAGGAGCCCGGAGATGATCCGAGCGAAGGTGGTCTTGCCCGAGCCGTTGGCCCCGACCAGCCCGCACACCTCGCCCGCGTTCAGGGTGAAGGTGGCGTCCGAGAGCGCGCGCACGCCGTCGAAGCTCTTTGTGATGTGGGTTGCCCGTAGCACCGTCATGTGTATCGCACCGTCCTGTGGGTCAGCGTCCGTGCAAAAAAACGGGGAACCGCGGCCGGGCCGCGGTTCCCCTGGGTTCACGCTTCTCCTACTGGAAGAGGGCGTCGATCTGCGCCTGCGTGTACCAGGTATTCACGTAGAACGAATCTTCCCAGTCCTTGTACTCGTCGTACACCTTGTCGATGTTCGTGTTGTCCACCTGGAGGGACGGGTGCGTCCAGATGGTCTGGGCGCCGGCGGCCGGGTTGCCCGTGGCCGGGTCGATCAGGACGTCTGCCTTCAGCTTTTTGCCCTGCAGCAGGCGGATGCCGATCCCGAGGGACGTGCAGACCGCCCCCGGGGAGTTCTCGATTCCCACCGTGGAGAAGCCCGTGGAATCCTTCATCTTCTTCCATTCCTTGATGAAGGCCACCTGGGTCTCGCCGGTGATCGGGGGGAGCTTCTTGCCCGCGGCCTGGAAGGCGCGGATGATCCCGAGGGTCATGCCGTCCTGGGTCAGCACGCCGTCGATGTTGGGGAAGGAGGCCAGGAGGTCCGTCATCTTCTGCTGGGCGGCGGCCTGGTCCCAGTTCCCGTTCTCCGTGGCGAGCAGCTTGATGCCGGGGTACTTGGCCAGCTCATCCATGGCGGCCTTGTCGCGGGCGATGTTGCCCGGCTGGTCGGCGATGCCGCTGATGTACACGATGTTGCCCTTCCCGTTGAGCTGCTTGGCCAGCCAGTCCACGAGCGGCGCCTGCCACCACACCTGGTTCATGTAGACGTTCAGCACGCCCTTGGGCGGGTTCACCGGCTGGTCGTACACGATGACCACGATGCCGGCGTTGACGGCCTCGGTGAGCACCGGGTTGAGCGCGGTGGCCGAGTTGGGGTTGACCAGCAGCAGGTTGACCTTGCTGGCAATGAGGTTGCGGATCTGCGCGATCTGCGTGTTCACGTCGGAGCCCGCGTTCTGCACGATCAGCTTGCTCACCAGGCCCTGCTGCTGGTAGTCGCCGAACTGCTTGTGCAGGGACTCGAGCATCTCCACGCGCCAGCTGTGCGTGAACGGCCCGTTGCTCAGGCCGACCACGAACCCTTTGCCGCCGCCGGCCTGCTCGCCGGCCCCGCCGGCAAAGGCTGCCGCCGCGAACAAGAGGCAGAACAGGATCACCAACCCGCCCCTTATCCAGCTTCTCTTGGTCATTTGGATACCTCCTCTGAGGATCTTGAAGGCGGTCTACGACCACCACGTGAAACCTGCTCACGGCGCGTCTCCCTGGGGCAGCCGGGCCGGGTCATGATTGAAATCCAACACGTTCAGAGAGATTTCACACGGGAGAGGGCTTGATTCTATGGTCCGATGAGCGATTTGTCAAACATTATCTTTCGAAACACGCAAAAAAGCCGGGTTGGTTCGCTTGAAGACGATCGACCCGACTATCCGAGGGATCTCCAGGCAGGCGCGAGCCGGGCATTGACCCTGGCGATGACGGCAGCGGCCTCCGCGGACGGGACCGGGCTGCCCTCGTGACCCGCGGCGGACGCCGCGTTCCCGCCCTCCCCGGCCAGCGCGCCGATTACCGACGTCACGCCTTCCGCCAGCGCGTCCAGGCGGTAGCCGCCTTCCAGCGCGAACACGAGCTGCCCCGGGCAGCAGCCCTCGGCCAGGTCCATCAGCATGTGCGCCAGGCGCGCGAAGCCGGGCCCGGTCACCAGCATATCCCCCAGCGGGTCCCCGCGTGCGATGTCGAACCCGGCGGACACCAGGATCAGCTGCGGCGCGTATTCCCGCGCCACGGGAAGCAGCACGCGGGAGAAGATGGCCGCGAAGTCGGCATCACCCTGGCCCGGTGGCAGGGGGACATTCACCGTGAAGCCGAGGCCATCTCCCGACCCGGTCTCCTCCACGCGCCCCGTACCGGGGTAGTGGGGATACTGGTGCGTGGAGAAAAACAGCACGCGGTCGGTGCCGTAGAACGAGTGCATGGTCCCGTTGCCATGGTGCACGTCCCAGTCCACGACCAGTACCCGCTCCAGCCCGCGGCGGCGCAGGGCGTATTCCGCGGCCACGGCGACGTTGTTGAACAGGCAGAACCCCATGGCCCGGTCCGCCTCCGCGTGGTGGCCGGGAGGGCGCACCAGCGCGAAGGCCCCGGCCAGCCCGCCCTGCGCCACCGCTTCCACGCACGAGATGACGCCGCCGGCCGCGCGCACCGCCGCGTCGAAGGAGCGTGCGTTGGTGGAGGTGTCCGGGTCCAGCACCGTCCTGCGCGCTCCCCGGGTCCGCTGCGCGGCGGTGAGCCACGGCTCCCGGTGGACCCACGCCAGCTCCTCCCGTGCCGCGTCGCGGGCGGGCAGGTCGACCAGCTCGCGGGTGAACCCCCGGGAGGAGATGGCCGCGTCGATGGCCCGCAGCCGGTCCGGGCACTCCAGGTGGTCCCGGTCGTTCTCGTGGAGGAGGAACAGGGGATCGCGCAGGATGCCGACTCGGTTCACACCGTGGAGGGTACTGCACGCGGCGGCCTCCCGCATACTATGATCCCCGCCATGTCCGGAGCGCCCGTTCGAGACGAGTCACCTGCCGTGGGGGGGGAGTTCTCCGTCACGGCCCGGTTGCCCACGCTGGCAGACGTGATTGCCTTCAAGGAGGGCACCTCCTCCCCGGACTTCGGCTACTACCGCTACGTGTCCCATCCCTACCTGCGCGCCATCCAGTCCGAGCTGGAAGGCCGGTTCGGCTGCCGCCACTGCCGCCTGGCCGAGTCCCCCCAGGTTGCCCTGCTCGAGCTGCTCCTGTGCCTTGGGGATCCCACCGGCACCACGCGGCTGCGGATCCTCGCGGTGGAAGGGGCGCCGCCGCCCCTTTCGGACACGGGGTTCTTCTCCGCCAACGACGCCGCGGGGTTCCGTATCGCCGCCGCCGCCTCCGAGCTGCAGCGGGGAGACGTGCTGGTGCTGGCACTCCTCCGAGGTACCGACGTGCCGCCGGCGGCCGGCCAGGAAGCCCGCCGGGCCGCGGAGGCCGGCGCGTCGGTCGTGGTGGTGCTGCCGGAGCCCTTCGAGGGGATGCCCCGCGTGGAGGGCGCAAAGTTCTGGGTGACGGGGCTGGGCGGCGAACGCCGCGGGGGCGCGGTGCTCGGCGCATCGGACCGTGTGATGGGTCGGCTCTCGGAAGCCATGAGGCGCCGGGGCCCCTACCTCTCCGCGCGCGAGGCCGGACCGCGCCGCCTCTCGGATGGGGATCCGCGCGGCGCCTGCGCCCGGGTGGCGGATGCGCTGAGCGGTCTGGAGGGCGGCCGCCGCTCGTTCCTGTATCCCACCGGGATGACGGCCATCACGCGCGCGCTGGACCTGCTGCGGCGGCCGGGCAAGTCCCAGGTCATTGCCGTGGGCCACCTGTTCAACGATACGTACCAGGCGGTGCGCCTCGCGCCGCGCCGTGACGGAGAGGAACCCAACGCGTTCCTGGGCGTGGACGAGCTGGACCGCCTTCCCCGGTGTATCGGGAAGCAGACCGCCGTGATCCTCACCGAGACGGTCACCAATCCCCTCAACGACGTGCCCGACCTTCCGCTCCTGGCCCGAGCGGCCCGGGAGCACGGCGCCGCCCTGGTGGTGGACAACACCATCGCCACGCCGCTCCTGTGCCGGCCGCTGTCGCTGGGCGCCGACATCGTGGTGCACAGCACCACCAAGTTCCTGAACGGGAGAAACGACCACGGCGGCGGCGCGCTCGTGGTGGCACGCCCCGAGCACGCCGCGGGACTGGAACAGATGCAGGCGCGCTGGAAGGACGAGCTGTCGCCGCTGGAGGCCGCGGCATTGGAACGCGGCATCCGCACGCTCGCGCCGCGGATGGCGCGGTTCACCGCCAACGCGCGGCAGGTGGCGGCATTCCTCTCGGGCCACGGCGCCGTGCGCACGGTGTGGTCCACCGAGAGCCCGGGACACCGAAGCTTCGACACCGCCCGCCGCATGCTCGGCGGGCCCAGCAGCGTCATCAGCTTCACGCTGCGCCGGGACTCCCTGGAAGGGCTCCGCGCGTTCTACGATTCACCGCTGGACGGGCTCATCAAGGCGCCCAGCCTCGGCTCCGACCTGACGCTGGTCTGCCCATACACCATGCTGACGCATTACCAGGATACCGACCAGCAGCTTGCGGAGATCGGCCTGCCCCGGTTCCTCGTGCGCGTGGCGGTGGGATCCGAGGAGGCTATCGAGCCGGTCATCGCCAGCCTGGACCAGGCGCTTCAGAACAGCGAGAAATAGGCAATCCGCGGCGGACCGGAGGGGAGGGGCACGCCCAAGAGAAGCCTGACCCGCAATCCCTGTCTCCCGCGCGCGGTCACATCCCTCGGTGCAGGCTGGCTTCCGTGAGGACCAGCTCTTCGCTGAGCCCCCGGCGGGTATGGACGCGCAACCTGGCGTAGATGTGTTCGACGTGCTTCTGCACGGTCCGCGTGCTGACGCATAGCCGATGCGCGATTTCCGAAGCCGTGAGCCCGGCACAGAATAGGACTGCCACCTCCTGCTCCCGCGGCGTCAGGCCACAGACGGCCGCCGCCCTTTCCACGAGGCGCTTGCGTTCTGTTTCCGGGCCCAGAATCAGTGCGTACAGGTTATGCAGGTGGGGAAGCAGCGAATAGCAGGCGGCCTTTTCCCGTTCCGTGAACTCCGCGCGCCCGGCTCGATGCAGAACGACAACGAATCCTGCCTCTGGCGAGGCCGGGAGGTTGCTCAGGGTGACGGAATGCTGCGTGCCGTACTTGCTCAGGAAATCCCGGGAAAACTCGTCCTCCCGCCCTGCCCACTCCACCGTGCCCCGCCAGCTCGCCGGAAGCTGAGGCAGGCATGGATCGATCGAGATGTAGCGCCCGAAATAGTCCCGCAGGAGACCAGCAGGGGTGTGGAGATCCAGGAAGATCCGGGGAAGGTGCGGAGTGCCCGTGCTGGTGACGGCGGTAAATCCGAAGTCGAACGGAAGCACGCGCTCGATCTCCGAGAGCAGCCGGCCCGCAAGCCCAAGCAGCGTTCTCTCGGATCCCACCGCCTCAAGGAAGTCGTTGATCGCCTTCCACGGCACCGATTCGAGCAGCCGCAGGTCGACGCTTGCATTCCCGCCCCGCAGGAAGTCCTTGTAGGTGAGCCCTGTCGGATATTCTGGACCAGCCGTTGTCATCTGGCACTCTTCCCTGGCGTTGAGAAATCTGGACGCGATATCTCAGCCCTGCCTCTATTACGAACAGCCGTTTGCCTAGGAGCCAGAATTATCTTACAGGAGCTTAGTCCACTTTACCACAAAGAACAACCATAAAAGTTGAGCGAACAAGTCAGGATAGGCCGCTGATGGAAGAGTATGAACGTTGGTTTCGCCGCCCCCCAGAGTGAAGCCGCCGCGCGGGAAAATACGTATCGGTTGCGTATTTTCGAGACAGGCGGTGTCGGTATCCTTCCACCGTGAGCGTGCGGGAAATGAAGGCGCGCCGGAGCGCACTTTCGCTGGCCTCACCGCCTGCAACACTGTCCGCCGGAACCCGCCGCAAAAAGGAGACTCGCATGAAACTCGGCACAGAGCGCCTGGGCTCGATTGCGCGTTGCGGCTTGGTGGTGGCGGCCCTCGCGGTGATTGGCGGATGTCCCGTTCCCGGCGGGACGGGAGTCACCGGCGCCATTGAAGGTCACGCCCGATACACGAGCCTGGCCGATGACAGTGGGATTCTCGTCAGTGCCGACGGCGTGGACGGCAGCGGCAAGACGGTCCTTGTCCGAGGCCTTCTGCGGGGAGCACGCGGAGCCTCGCGGGCTGTCACGGCACAGGCCACGACCGGTTCGGATGGGAGCTATTCGCTCAGCGACCTGGCACCCGGCACCTACACCATCTACGCCAGCAGCCAGAGCTCCCTGGAAAAGGCCGTCACCACCTCGGTGACGGTGGAGGCGGGCAGGACCGTGACGGCCGTGGACCTGAACTTGACGCCCACGGGCTCGATTTCGGGTACCGTGACGCTCAACGGGGCGCTCAGCGGGAACCTCGGCATCGTTGTCTTCGTCGCCGGCACGTCCTATTCCGCCATGACGGCGGATAGCGGCGGCTTCACCATCAGCGGAGTGCCGGCGTCGACCGGCTACACGATCGTGGCAAGCATGGCGGGCTATGACTCTTGGATCAACGACGCCGACGTCGTAGCCGGCCAGACGACGCCAGTCGGCCAGGTCGCCCTGTCTCCGCACGCCACGCCGGCCGCGACGGGCTCGGTGACCGGCGCGGCGAAGCTGAACGGCGTCAGCTCGGGGAACTCGGGGATCTTCGTCTTCCTGGATGGCACGGGGTACATGACGATGTGCGCGGACAACGGCACCTTCGCTATTCCGAATGTTCCTCCCGGCACGTACTCCGTCGTCGCCAGCCGGACGGGATACTCCTCGGCCTCCGTCGGCTCAATCGTCGTGAGCGCCGGCAGCGCGGCGGCTGCCGGGACGATGAACCTCACGTCGCCGGGCGGTTCGGTGACCGGAACCGCCCGCCGGGGAGGCGCGTCGAGCGGCAACACCGGCATCACCGTGAGCCTCATCGGGACCTCCTCGATGACGGTGACCGGTGACGACGGATCCTTCACCATCTCGGGCGTGGCGCCCGGCACCTACACCCTGCTCGCGGCCATGCAGGGGTACACCTCCTCGTATGTCGGCTCGATCGTGGTCAGCGCCGGCGGCACCGCGAGCGCGGGCACGATCGATCTCGCTCCGCTGGGCTACACGGTGACCACCGTTGCCGGGTCCAACCTCACCTGGGGGAGCACGGACGGCACTCGCAGCGCCGCACGGTTCTACACTCCCATGGGGGTGGCGACGGATGGCGTCAACCTGTACATCGCGGACGATACCAACCATTCCATCCGGAAGATCGTGGTTTCTTCCGGGATCGTAACGACGTTCGCCGGCAGTGCCGCCGTTGCTGGGAGCACGGACGCCACAGGGACAGCCGCTCGGTTCAGCAACCCCATGGGAATCGCCAGCGACGGCACGAACCTCTACGTCGCGGACACCGGGAACAGCACCATCCGCAAGATCGTCATCTCCACGGGAGCCGTCACGACCCTTGCGGGCAGCGCCCTGCTGTCTGGGAGTGCCGACGGCACAGGAGCGGCCGCCCGATTCAACCAGCCGATGGGCATCACAACGGACGGCACGAACCTGTACGTGGCGGACACCTACAACAACACGTTGCGCAAGGTGGTCATATCCTCCGGGGCCGTCACAACGATTGCAGGCAGTGCTGGTAGTCCGGGCTCAGCGGACGGTGTGGGTTCCGCGGCACGATTCAGCTGGCCGGAAGGGCTCGCCACTGACGGTACCAACCTCTACGTGGCGGACTACAACAACGCGACCATCCGGCAGGTTGTGATCGCCACGGGCTCCGTGACGACCTTGGCGGGGAGTGCCGGGATCCACAACCACGTGGATGCGGCCGGAGGCGCCGCACGGTTCTCCGCTGTACGGGGAGTCACGACGGACGGAACGAGTCTCTTCGTCACCGACGGTCAGACGGTTCGGAAGATCGAGCTCGCCACGGGGGCTGTCACGACCATTGCGGGGCTCTACGGAACCAACGGTTACCAGGACGGAGTAGGCGTTGCCGCCCGCTTCAACGCCGCCTGCGGGATCGTGTGGGGCGGCCCGAGCCTGTTCCTCACGGACATGAATGCCTACCTTGTCCGCATGCTCAGCCCGTGACCGCTCTCCCGCCTCGGCAAGCCGAGCCGGAAGGGTTCCGTGCGACGCCGCGGCCCTGAGGACAGGAATGACGATTCCGGTGGCGGAGGCCGCTCGGGGGCGACACGCTGATGGGGGCGTCGCGAGGCGGCGCTGGAGCTGGCCTAGAGCGAGAGGGCTTACCTTGGACTTGGAGTCCATCAAGGGCCAGGTGCGCTTGACCTCGGAAATGGTCCCCTGGCGAGCCGCCGATCCAGCGAACGAGCGGCTCGGGCGCGGCTTCACACGGCCATCGTCGAACGACCGTTTGTCAGAATACGTAGCCCTTACGTATTCCCCGACCTTGTACCCCGAGCTACGTTCCTTCTCGGGGTACTGGATGCGACGGGCATTTCCTGCGCTCGGGGTCTTCGTGCCGCTGATTGGCGCTCTCGTGGGGTGTCCCTTGCGGCCGGACCCTTCCACGGCATCGCTGCCGGTGTTCGTGACTTCCGTGAGCCCGCCGGAGGCGAGAATTGGCACCGAGATCGGGGTGAGCGGTGGAGGCTTCGGGGAAAGCCAGGGCAGCAGTACGTTGACGATCAATGGGACCGCGGTGACGGCCATCACGAGCTGGACGGCGACGGAAATCCGCGCCGTCATTCCCCACGGCGCTTCGACCGGTCCCGTCGTCGTCTCGACCGGAGGAACAAAGAGCAACGGAGGCCGTCTTGCCGTCCTCTGGGACAACGCAAATCCGCTGAATCAGGCAGTGAGCACCGCGGCTTCGAACCAGGACTCCTGCCAGGTCGCGTCCGACGGTGTCGGGGGTTCCGTGGTGGTGTGGGAGGATTCCCGGGGGGGCCTTCCATCTGTGTATGCACAGCGACTGAACGGAGCAGGCGAGCCGCAGTGGACCATGGATGGCGTACCCATCTGTACGGCGGCGAGCGACAGCACCGCCAATTGCCAGATCGTTTCCGACGGCCAGGGTGGCGCGATCGTTTCCTGGGAAGATTCACGCAGCGGCACTTCCGATATCTACGCCCAGAGAGTAGGTGCCTCGGGTAACGTTCAGTGGCCTGCCGACGGCGTGGCGGTCTGCAGCGCGACTGACGCGCAGTATTCCCCGAGGATGATCCCCAACGGTGCCGGTGGCGCCTTCATCACGTGGTACGACTATCGGTCGGGAACGAGTTACGACATCTACGCGCAGCGCCTGAACGGTGCCGGCGGCTCCCAGTGGACTGCCAACGGTGTCCCGGTTTCCGCGGCCGCGGGCAACCAGGCGTTCCCCCAGATCACCTCGGATGGGGCGGGCGGCGCCGTCATCTCGTGGGAAGATACGCGCAATACGAATCTCGATATCTACGCACAGCGGCTCGACGGATCCGGATCCCCCGCGTGGACTGTCGATGGAGTCGCGGTGTGCGTGGCAACGGGTGACCAGCGAACCCTGCACCTCGTCGGCGACGGCAGCGGTGGCGCAATCATCGCCTGGCAGGACTCCCGCGGGGGAGGGACCTTCGTGTACAGCCAGCGGGTGGATGCGTCGGGGACGCCCCAGTGGGCTGCGGATGGAGTGGCCGCGTCCACCGTTGGCACCAACGAGCAGCTGGATCAGGTTGTCACGGACGGGTCTGGCGGAGCAATACTCGGATGGCAGGACAATCGGTTCGGCACCACTTCCGTGCTCGCGCAGCGGGTAAGCCATTCGGGTGCAATGCTGTGGGGTGTGAACGGCTTGCTGGTAAAGAATTCCTCGGGCAGTCCTCGCGAAGGTCAGCTCGTATCCGATGGTACGGGGGGTGCGGAATTCGTGTGGTGGGAAGGCGCCGGGTACGGAGCTGTCGTCCTGGCACAACGGATAAACGCATCGGGCGGCTTCGAGTGGAGCTCGAATGGGGTCGCCGTATCGACCGGGGCGGGCGACCGCTCCGGATGCCAGCTCGCCTCCCTCGGCCAGGGAGGAATCGTGATCGCCTGGGTTGACTCCAGGAACGGGTCTTCCAATACCGACGTGTTCGCTCAAGGGATCCAGGCAGACGGGGCGGAGTAGCGCAGAACGGTCGCCTGGCCGGAGACCAACTGCGGCGGTCGTGGCCTGGGCGCCGATGGCGCTCGGCGCGGACGGCGCAGACGGCGGCGAGTAACGGTCCTTGTTCCCGGTGACGGGCTTGATATCTCAGTTCCGAGGAACAGCGCCAGGTCGCGGCCGTCGGTCCAGCGTACGTATTCGGTACGTATTGCGCGCCATGGTCATCGAGTATAGGATTCCTGATCATTACAGTCAGGATTTGCGGAGGGGGACCGTCGCCGAGGTGACGCTGGTGGAAGACACGTCGCGGCTTGAGTTCATTGACCTGATCCGCGGAGTTGCTCGGACGCTCGACCCGCGCCTGTGGGAAGGGCTGCCATGGAGAAGGATTGCCGGCTACGCGGAAGAGGTCGAGGCCGAGTGCACGGTGAACGGGCTGGCGTCGCACTCCATTGTCGCCATGGAGCGCCTGGTACCCTACGATCTTGCCTGCTCGGTCGTCACTAACGCAAGAGCCATCCACCGGCCGTCAGTCTTCCTGTACCGCCACACGCCGAGCTCTCTGGTCAGGGAGTATTTCGAGCATTACGTTTCGCAAGATCCGATGCTTCCACGTGTGCCTGCGATCAGGCGTGGACATGTCCACTGGCTCGCCGAAGGCAGCGAGTTCACGAGGGATTTCGTAGGCCGCCACGGGATACGCGACTCCGTGGTGCTCAGCAACCTCGTGGAGACCGGAGGCCTGGGGTTCGTGATCGTCCTGCACCGTGTGGGAACGGTCCCGTTCAGCGAGTCAGAGAAGGCAATCCTGGCTGCGCTCTTCCCCCACACGAACAACTTGTTCCGTGCAGTCGCGGCGCCGGGTCTCTGGCGCCAGGAGCGGCTGAAGCGTTCCGGGGCTGCGTTGGGGCTCACCTCCCGCGAGGTCGAGGTGGCCGGTCTGTTGACTGACGGCCTCTCGGCCCTCGAAATCGCGGAGCGCCTGGCCATCAGCCGCAGAACCGTGGAGAAGCACACCGAGCACATCGCTTCGAAGCTGAGGGTGTCGGGTGTCCGGCGGTTCAGGGATCGGCTTCTCGGTGGAGCGGCCCTGTCCGAGCTGGAGCGAGAGACCGGGGCTCACCGATGGGTAGGAGCGGTGGAGTGAGCGGTCCCGCCTCAGACGCAAAGGTATGCGTGGGCAGCTCCCACAGGACAAGAACGCCGGGCGTGGGGTGCGTCAGCCTGTTGTTGCTCGAGCCCGGAAAGGAAGACCCCGCGTGAAGCGACCGCTCGCGCCTTTCGCTGTCTTCGTGCTCTCGGCTCCGCTCCTGCTTGCGCAGGGTGGTCCCACGGCGAGCGAGAAGCTCATCGAGGCCATCAGGGACGGCGACACCGGCCGGGTCCAACGCATGCTGGAATCGGGCGCAGATCCAAACACTCCCTACGGGAACACGTATCCGTTCATCGGCCTTGCGACTGCCCGCGGGATCGAGCTCGGCGAGAAGCGGGCCTTGCTTGCTTCCATGCGGCAGCACGGGGCAGACCCGAACATCGTGGATCACTACGGACGCACGGCCCTCATGTACGCCTTCTTCAGCCACGAAAGGGAAGATGACGTCCTGGACCTCATGGACGCGATCCTGTCCGCCGGCGCGGATATCAACGCGGCCGGCACCGGTGGAAGGACACTGCTCTCCTTTGCGGCCAGCTACAGGAACCTGCGCGCCATCAACTGGATGCTCGACCGGGGCGCGAGCACCACGACACATGACGGAAGAGGCATGACTGTCCTGCACTCAGCATTCCAGGCGGATGGCCTGATCCGGGACGCGAACCGGACTCCGCAGGTGCTCCTGGAAGTGGTCCGTACCCTGGTTGTGCGCGGGGTGGATATCAACTGGCGCGACCAGACCGGCGCGACGCCGCTGGCCCTGGCCGACGCGGACGGCGTCGCGCCGCTCGGCGTGGCCCTCAACACGGGGAGCAGACTTGTCGCCGCGTACCTCAAAGCCGCCGGCGCGCGGATGTACGTCGGCGGATTCCCGGCTGGCAACACCGAGGAATCCTGCAGGGCGGTCCTCGCCGGCGACCTGGCGGCTGTGCGGTCGATTCCGCTTCCACGGTTCTCGGAAATGGTGGCGCGCACCTCGTCCGGCGTCCCCGCCACCGCCCTCCATCTTGCCGCCGAGCAGGGGACCGCGGAGGTGGTGGCCGCCCTGGTCGCCCGGAAGGCAAACTGGAACATCGGCGACCGGTACGGGAGGAGCCCGCTGCAGTTGGCGGCGGAGAGCAGGCGATGGGACATCGCCGCGATGCTGGTCAAGGCCGGGGCTGACGCGAACTTCGCGGACACGCACGGCAACACGCCGCTCGAGCGAATCCTTTTCTTGAACCCGCGGCTTTTCCAGGCCATGCTCGCCGACGGCATTGTTCCCAAAGACGACGCGCCCGCCGGCCAGGCAATCCGCCAGGGGAGTCTCGACCTGCTCAAGGCATGTATGCCCGCGGTCGCGTCGGTACCCGAGGCGCTCAAGTACGCTGCTGCCCTGGGGCAGCTGGACATCGTGCGGTACCTCGCCGCACAGCTTCCCTCCGGAGGCGCCGACCCGGCACAGGATCTGCAGTCGGCGGAGGACCACCGACGCCAGTTCGACGCCGCGGACGCGGAAGCATCGGTTCCCCAGGTGGTTCCTCGAACAACGGAAGGGATTTCCCGCAGGCGCGGAGCGTTCCCGTACACGCTGGAATCCTGGTCACCGTGGTTGCCCATGAAAGCGGACAAGAAGCTCAAGGACTTCCCCGTTGGGGTCTTTGTCCCGGACAGCTATGACGGGTCCCAGCCCTTCGGGCTCCTCGTCTCGATGATCTACGCGCAGTCCTCGAACCAGTTCCCGAGGCCGGACGTGGTCAAGGTCCTCACGGCGCATCACCTGCTCTGGGTGGGGTTCGATCCCTACAACGGCATCTACGTGCCGTTCCAGGACACCCACGAGTCCCTTGCCCTTGCCGCCGTGTACCAGATGATGCGCCACTTCGTCATCGATCCCTCCAGGGTGTACCTGGCCGGCTTCTCGTGGGGCGGGAGGCTGACGGGAGAAATCGTGCCCCGGGAGCCGAGGTTCTTCAAGGGCGGTATCGCCATCGGCGGGTTCTTCACGACGGGAGACCGCCTGGTCCCCGCACTCTCTTATGGACGGAGATCGGTATCGATGGTGGCGGTGACCGGGGACTATGACTTCAACCGGCAGGAGACCTTCGACGGCTACGATACCCTCGTGGGGCTCGGCTACCGCGCATCCTTCATCCAGCAACCGATGTCCGGACATTCGGTTCCTCCCGCCGCTGTCCTGGAGGCGGCTATCCGCTTCCTGGATGCACCCAGGGGCGCGGAGACCGGTCAGTAGGGGCCCCTTATGCGCACAGCAGCGGCAGTCATGATGGCACTCTTCGCGGCGGCATCGGTGTCGGCGCAGTCCGCGCCCCTGGACCGGGGGAAGACAGTCCGGGTGACCGCACAGGACAACGCGCAGATCAGCTACTCGCTGTACATCCCGCGGAGCTACGTGTCGAGCCGTCCCACGTGCGTGCTGTTCACCTCCTCGCCGGCCCGGGACGCCCCGGCGCTTGCCCTGTCGGCCTGCGAGAAGCTGGGGTGGTTGTCCGTGGGGCTTCCCTTCGAGTCCGCGGAGTTTGCCGCGGGACCCAAGGCCCTGGCGGTGGTGGCCGATGTCAAGCGCCGATTCCCGATCGAACGCCGGGGGCTGTACTTTGCCGGATTCTCCGAAGGCGCCTGGTATGCGGTGATGCTGCTGAAGACGGTCGCGCAGGAAGCAGGCGGATTCATCGACATCGACCTTGGCAGCGGCGGTACCGCCGTTCCCCCGGAAGTCCCCGTGATATACCTGGTGGCCAATCGCGCAGGCCGCGCGGATGGGAGCATCCCCGACATGCTCGCCACTGACATGCCGCGGCACGCACGCTGGTACACCATGAGGGTATTCAACGACATCCACAACTGGGGTCCACCGGCGCTGCACAACGAAGCGCTGCTGTGGCTTGCGTCGATCCGAACGATGGAGGGATTTCTCCCATGAGCACCGCGCGCCGGGTTGCTTTCACGGTCGTGAGCTGTCTCTGCTTCCTTCTCCCCGCCCGGGTGGTCCGGGCGGCGGACGTGTGCGTGGCGTTTACGCTGATCCAGCGGACGAGCGGCGACAGCATCTGGCATCCCGCCTTCTATCGCAACGGCAGCCTTGTCTTCCACGAGGGTGGCAACGCCGTCGTGCGCGCCGCCGCGGTGGTTGGCGGTTCGGTTTACCTTGCGGGGTCCGTGCGGCGGGCGTGGGGTGCCGAGGAAGCCGCGGCATACTGGGTGGACGGCAGACTGGTGCGCCTCGCGGATGACACGGCGCGCTCCGTGGCCACCGCGCTCACGGTAGCGGGCTCCGACGTGTGGTGCGCGGGGTTCATGAACGATGCCGCGGGTACAAGGCGGAGCGCCGTCCTCTGGAAGAATGGCCAGCCGACGCTGCTTGCGGGGAGGGGGTCGGACAGCGTGGCTACCGCGATTTCCGTCGCAGGACCGGACGTCTATGTCGCCGGTTTTGACCTCGCCCCCGCCACAGGCGTGGCCATGGCCGTCTATTGGAAGAATGGCAGCAGGGTCGATGTGACCGACGGCTCCGCATGGAGCATGGCGACTTCCATTGCAGTGAGCGGTTCGGACGTCTACGTAACCGTGCTGGGAGTCAACGCGGGCGTCGGGAAAGCGTGGTACTATCGCAACGGGACGCCGGTCGCGGTCCCCGGCTCTTTCGGCACCTGTACGGCACGGAGCGTTGTCGTCCAGGACCAGGACGTCTGGGTACTGGGCACTGACGGCACCCGGGGCGCGTACTGGCGAAACGGCGAGGAGCACTTCCTGAAAGACAGCGAAGGTACCCGGCGCTATGCGGGTCTGGCAGTCATCGAGGGAACTCCGTACAGCGCCGGCCTGACGCCCGACGGGCATGCCGTCTACTGGAAGGCGGAGGACCGGCAGAGCCTGCCGCTCCCCGGCTCACCCTACGACGTCGTGGGGCCGCTCGCCATCGCCGTGCAATAGCCGACCGGCGGCTCAACACGCAGGGAGCACCACAATACACCGCTCCCCCTGACTTCCAGGTCCATCCTCAAGACGGCTGCACCGCAGGCAGTTCAGTACTTCGCCATGGCGGGGTCCACTTCCTCTGCCCAGGCGTTGATCCCGCCGACCAGGTTCTTCACCTTGCGGAAGCCCACCGAGCGCAGGAACTCCACCGCCTTGGCGCTCCTGCCGCCCATGCGGCAGTGCACCACGATCTGGTCCGCGGTGTTGAGCTCCGCCACCCGCTCGGGAAGCTCGCCCAGCGGGATGAGGATGCTGCCGTCGATACGGGAGATCTCCGCCTCCTCGGGGTTGCGCACGTCGAGGACCACGATCTCGTCTCCGCGGGAAAGCCGCTCCTTGAGCGCCGTGGGCTGGATCTCCCACTCGTCCCCGAGGCTCTTCGCCTCCATCTCTTCCCCGCGGATGCCGCAGAACTGCTCGTAGTCGATGAGCTCGGTCACCGTGGGGTGCGCGCCGC
>Ga0335069_10005569_pt1 | contig 18484 bp, 17 predicted proteins | sample Lox_Sample_11_FD_206714 | JGI IMG/M metagenome (GOLD analysis project Ga0335069, IMG submission 206714) | Soil microbial communities from Loxahatchee National Wildlife Refuge, Florida, United States - Lox_Sample_1.1 | ecosystem: Environmental > Terrestrial > Soil > Wetlands | place: USA... | reverse complement strand
TCCCTCGCGGCTGCCGCGGCGGAGCGAATGGGTCGAGCGCTATGCGAAAGAATTCGCGCTTCCGGTCGAACAGCGTTCGAGCTTCGCCACGATCTGGCTCGACGGCGAGCGTCCCGTCGGCTTCTCGACCTGCAATCCCGTCTTCTTTGGCGATCGCGCACACATGCATCTGCATGTCGTCGAACCGGGACATCGGCAACAGGGCGTCGGCGTGCAAGGTGTCAAGCAGAGTGCTGCGATCTATTTCGAGCGGCTGAAGCTCAAGCGTCTCTTCTGCGAACCCAACGCATTCAATGTCGGTCCCAATCGCACGCTGCAGAAATGCGGATTCAAGTATCTGAAGACGCACATGACGGTTCCCGGTGCGATCAACTACCACCAGGCCGTGACGTGCTGGGTGATGGAACGCGCGCAATAATCGCTCATCGATCACATCTTCTGCCGGGGACTCGTTTCGTTCCTCGGGGGACGGACGAAATTTGTTGACATTAACCAGCTTTGGGGGTCTATTAACAAAAAATTAACCAATGAAGCCAGCCGACTCATTGGGACACTAAAAAGGCCGGCGGGGTGCCGATTGGGAAGCAGAGGTTCATTCGAAAGGATGGAGCTATGCAATCCAGTGGCAGAACAACAGACGTCTCACCGGATCGCCGCCCGCTCGTTCGCGAGCCGCCATTCGATGATCACCCTTACATCCGTGAGCCTCCGGACGAGGCTTTCCTGAACGGTTTTGCGGAGGAAACGAGGCGCCGACTGGCGCTGCGCACGGCCGATATCGTGCGGCATGTGTGTCTCGTCGAGGAACATCGCGACCTGGACGAGATGATCACATTCCTCTCCGCGGGTCCGACGCCGGATTTCGCCCTGATCACGCGCCTGAAGAAACGCAGGCTTTCGATCAAGGATGAGATCGCGCGGATCGAGAAGCCAGGCTAGCGGGCGGCGGTGCGCACTCGCGTGCGGAACGCGGGTGCGCGCCGCCGCCCTTGAAGAGATGTGTCATGCAGATTCCGGTTTTTGCCTGGCCGAATGCCGAGGTCAAGCCGCGCCATGCGGCACGCGCCGCCGCTCTTCTTGCGTTCGCGCACCGCATCGATGTCGAAGCCGTTCTCGGCTGCACCGGCTGGGCCCTGCTTGTCGTCGCGATCGTATATTCGGGAAACTGAAGACCTCCTCCCGTTTCGCGGACGAGAAAGACAATCGCACAGATTGAATTTTGGCTTTGCGCCGCCACTATGACGGCGCGGTTGACGTTCGCACATAGGCCCGTCGACAGATCCGTTCCTGCCCAGCTCGCAGCTTGCCGCTTGATAACCCGGCCGCTACAACCAAACGATTGGCCGGTCGCGCCGAAGCGTCTGCCGTCGGCGACCAGGAGCATGCGTGCGAACGATCCTCAGCCCTGCCGAAATGCTCGGACTGTCGGGAGCCGCTCTCGACAGCCGGATCAGAAACGCCTCGCGCAATGTCTCCGACGACACCTTTGTGAGGATTTCGGAGCGGCTGCGGGCCGACGCCCTCGCCGAGGACATCGTCTACGAGCGGGACGGCGCGCGCGAGGCGGTCCGTATCATGATGCGCCCGCTGCTCGCCCATCGCGACCAGATAACCTATGTCCACTATGTCTGCCTGCGCATCTGCGAGGCCCTGGCGCGGCTTCCGGCTCTCTATCTGGACGATGCCGAAATCCGAAAGATCGTGGCGGTCGGCACCGACGAGGAACGCTGGCTGCGGGACATCTGGACGCCGAACCACGGCCGCTACAATGCGGTCTACGGCCGGCTCGACGCCGTGTGCGACTTCACCGGCGCAAGCTGGCAGGACACGCTGAAATTCATGGAGCCCAATCTCTCCGGCGTGGGCGGCATTCACTATGCGCCGGTCACCGAAGCGCTCGTCATGCGGGACGTCGTGCCGACGCTGACCGCGGAGATCGTCATCGAGCTTCCCCAGGATCAGCGCGACCTTTTCGTCCAGCTGCTGATCGACCATGCGCGCGTCATGGGCCGGACGGCGTGCAATCTCTGCTTCGTCGAGCCGAAATATGTTCATGACGGGCCCGACGAGCAGTCTTCTTTGAGCCGCTACCTCGCGGCGCGGCACGGCTTGCGGATCACGCATGCCGATCCTTGCGAGCTGGAAGTCCGCGACGGCGACGTCTTCCACGAGGGCGAACGCGTCGACGTGGCCTATCGCGACTATGAGATGCGTGATCTGATCGCGCTGGAAAAGGAGCTCGGCCGGCCGCTCGACGGAATGCGGCTCCTGTTCCGCGAAAACCGCGTCGTCTCGTCGTTGGCCGGCGATCTCGACCACAAGAGCGGCTTCGAGATATTGACGGACCCCGCGCTCGCCGAGCGTTTTTTCTCGCCGGATGACTGCCGGCTTTTTCATCGCCACGTCCTGTGGACGCGGCTCGTATCCGACAGGATCACGTCGCTGCCCAACAATGCGACGGACAATCTCCTGAAATTTGCGCGCAGGCACCGCGACGAGCTCGTCCTGAAGCCCAACCGCGGCTATGGCGGGAAGGGTGTGGCCATCGGCGCCGCCACGACGCAGGCCGACTGGGACCAGCTTCTCGACGAAGCGGCGCGCCATGCGGCCGATCCCGACCGTTCCTGGGTCGTCCAGGCCGCGACGCGCCTGCCGGTGACGGAATTTCCCGTTCTCGGACCGAACGGCCGCGTGTTCAGCGAGCCGTTTTACGTCGTCATGGGATTTGCGCCGACGGACAACGGTCTGGGCGTCCTTTGTCGGGTCTCCCAGAAGCAGGTCGTGAACGTGGCACAGCATGGCGGCCTCGCCGCCGTTCTCGTGGCGGAACCGCTCCAGGATTTGCGCATACCACGGCGGCCGGTCAAAGCCGCGGTCGGCGTGCTCGAAGCCTTCCGGAAACGCATCGTCGAGCTGCGCCATCTCCGGCAGACCATCTCGCTGCTCGAATGGGACGAGGAGACGAAACTGCCGCTGCGCGGACGCCTGCAGCGCGGCGAGCAGATCGCAACCCTCGAAACCATTTGTCACGAGAGGCTCTCATCCGACGAGTTCGGCGACCTGATCGCGGAGACCGCCATCCTGAAGCGCGGCGATGCGAAATTCACGCGCGAACTCTATCTTTTGGGACGCGAGCGCAAACAGGCGATGGCGCTGCCGGAAGGCATCGTACGGAATTTCGCCAATGCGAAGTCGCAGGCTCTCGCGGCCTGGGAGGAAGCCAGAACCGCGAACGATTTCTCGATATTCGCCCTTCCCTTCTCGCAGCTTCTGACGGTCGTCAGGGACCGCGCCGACTGTCTGGCCGGCGATGGCGACAGATATGACGCGCTGCTCGACGAACACGAACCGGGCATCACGCAGGCGCGCCTCGAGCCCCTACTGCGAGACCTGCGCAACCGCCTCATTCCGCTGGTGCAACACGCGGCGGATCGCGCACCGCGCCCCGCTTCCGCGCCGTTGCACCTTGCGGTGGAGAAGCAGTGGGCATTGTCGCGCCGGCTGTTGCAAGCGATCGGATTCGATTTCGACCGCGGCCGCCTCGATGCCACGACCCATCCCTTCACCATCATGACCGGCGATGACGATGTGCGCGTCGCGGGCCGCGTCAGCGACGAGGACTTTTCCGGCGCGATATTCACCACCCTGCACGAGGGCGGCCATGCGCTCTACGATCAGGGCTTCAACCCGGACGATCGCGACACGCTGCTGGCCGACGGCTCCAGCTCCGCCATGCATGAGGGGCTCGCCCGCCTTTGGGAAAATCACGTCGGGCGCAGCGAGGCCTTCATGGAATTCCTGCTGCCGAAGCTGCAGAAGCTCGCCGGCAACGCGCCGTGGGGAGACGCTCGGAGTTTGTGGACGTCCCTCAACCAGATACGCCCCGGAGCGAATCGCGTTCGCGCCGACGAGATAACCTACCACCTCCATATCGCGCTTCGCTTCGAACTGGAGCTCCTGCTTCTCGAAGACGGAATGGCGGTAAGCGCTCTGCCGGAGGCGTGGAATGCGCGCAGCCGGCAATTCCTGGGCGTGACGCCCGCCTCTGACGGCGAAGGCGTCCTTCAGGACGTTCACTGGGCGGTCGGAATGTTCGGATATTTCCCGAGCTACACGATCGGCAGTCTTTACGCGGCGCAATTGATCGAGACCTATCGGATCCAAAACGATTTCGAAGGACAGATGCGCAAAGGCGACTTCGGGCCCTTGAGAATCTGGCTGAATGCGAATGTCTGCCGCTTGGGCAGTTCCCTGCCGAGCGAGGAGATCATCATGAAGACGACGGGCCGCGGTCTCGATCCGTCAGCCTTCGTTTCGTATGTCACATCGCCCGAGCGGGCATGGAATGCGGACTAAGCCGCCGCGGCGACGACGCGGTTTCGGCCGTCGTGCTTGGCTCTGTAGAGCGCCTGATCGGCGCGGTGGAGTAGCGCCGAGGCCGTGTCGCCGGGCATCCTGGATCCCGCGATGCCGATCGAGATCGTGACGTTCAGGTGATGGGGGGCGCGGCTGATGTCGAAGGGCGTGGTCTCCACGCTCTTCCGGAGCCGCTCGGCGATCGCATAGGCGTATTCGACATCGGTGTCGGGCATCACGACGACGAACTCCTCGCCGCCGTAGCGGCAGGCGAGATCGATGCCGCGCACATTAGAGGCGATGCGGCCCGCGAACTCACGCAGCACCTCGTCGCCGATGTCGTGGCCGTAGGTGTCGTTGACCTTCTTGAAATGGTCGATATCGAAGATCAGGAACGCGACCGGCTTGCCGCTCTTGGCGGCGCCCGCCATCAGCGTGTCCAGATGCCGGCTCATATAACGGCGATTGTGCAGGCCGGTGAGCTGGTCGGTTATCGCCATCTCCAGGCTCAGCTGCACATTGTGGCGCAGGCGATCCTGATAGCGCTTGCGGCGCAATTGCGTGCGCACGCGCGCAATCAGCTCGTTCTTGTCGACCGGACGCGTCAGATAGTCGTTGACGCCCATCTCGAGCGCCTGGCTGAGCTTGCGCCGGTCGCCGTCGCTGACGACCACGAGGATCGGCACATGACGGCCTTCCGGGAGCGAGCGGAGCTGCGAGCAAAGCCGCAAACCGTCGAAGGTCCTGAGACCGAGACTGACGATGATCAGATCGAAATCGCCGCCGCGCACGCGGACCATGGCCTCTTCGAAACTGTCGGCGGTCGACACTTCGTTCGCGGCTTCGAGCGCCGTCTGGAACCAGGCCAGCGACTCCGGCCGGTCCTCAATGATGAGAATGCGCCCTGTAGGCGCCGCCTCGTTCATGCTCTCCGCGGGATCGACGAGGCCCATGCTGTGCCCCGTCGTTTCGCGCATGCGCAATTCGTCGGTCATCATCTTCAGGCGCACAAGACTTCTGACGCGCGCGAAAAGCGCGGCATCATCGACGGGCTTGGTGAGAAAATCGTCGGCGCCCGCATCGAGACCGGCGACGCGATCGGAAGGCTGGTCGAGCGCGGTCACCATTACGACGGGAATATGCGCCGTCTTGGGATTGGCCTTGATGCGGCGGCAGACTTCGAAGCCGTCCATGCCGGGCATCATGACATCGAGAAGCACGATGTCGGGCGCGTGCTCTTCGATGCGGGCGAGCGCATCCTGGCCGTTGAACGCCGTCGCGACCTCGAAATACTCGGCCGTGAGCTTGGCTTCGAGAAGCTTGACGTTCGACAGGATGTCGTCGACGACGAGAACCCGCGCGGTCATGGCGTGCTAGCCAATAAAGCGGCGCACGGTATCGAGGAAATTCGTCACCGAAATGGGCTTGGAGATATAGGCTTCGCAGCCGCCCTGGCGAATCACTTCCTCATCGCCTTTCATGGCGAAGGCGGTGACGGCCACAACCGGAATGGCTTTGAGCGAATCGTCTTCCTTCAGCCACTTGGTGACTTCGAGCCCCGAAACTTCCGGCAGCTGGATGTCCATCAGGATCAGGTCGGGATGATGCTCGCGCGCGATATCGAGCGCCTCCATGCCGTCCTTGGTCTGGAGGATATTGTATCCGTGCGCGTCGAGAAGGTCGTGGAAGAGCTTCATGTTGAGCTCGTTATCCTCGACGATCAGAACCGTCTTCGCCTTCGCGTCCATCGCTTAAAGTCTCCAAGGTCCCCACTTCGCAGGCAGCCCAGCGGCCCCCGCGAACGGCAGAAGCGGCCTCTTGTCGTGTAGTATTAGGCTGGAACTCTTAACGCTCCGTTGATAAAGGCCTGACTGTGGACCCCATTAAGGCAGAAACTCTGGCGCTTAAGGCCTTGGCATATCTGGCGCAATCCGATGAGGAGCTGGAGCGATTCGTCGCAATTTCCGGCGTTACGCCCGCTAACCTTAGGGCGCGGGCGGGCGAGCCCGAGATTCTTGCCGCCGTCCTCGACTTCGTTCTGGCCGACGACGGCCGGGTCACCGGCTTCTGCGAAGCGGCCGAGATCGACCCACGCGAACTGCACGCGGCGCGGCGCGCGCTGCCCGGCGCATGAGCGATTTCCACACCGATGCGGCGACGGTGCCGATCAGGCCGGGGCGGCCGCTCCTGATCGTCGACGCCGACGAGGTGCTGCTCGCCTTCGCGCGCGGCTTCGACGTGTTCCTGCAAAGAAACGGCTGCTATCTCGATCTCGTCAGCTATCGCCTGCACGGCAATGTGCGTCGGCGCGACGGCGATGAGCCGCTCATCAATATCGAAGTGACCGCGCTGCTCGACGAATTCCGCGCCGAGCTGGACTGGCTCGAGCCGATCGACGGCGCCTGCGAGATCGTTGCTGGGCTGCGCGAGGCCCTGGACATTGTCGTCGTCTCGAATGTGACGCCGGAACAGGCGCCGGCGCGCCTCAGGAATCTCGCGGCACTCGGCATCGTCGCCCCGCTGGTCGCCAATTCGGGACCGAAAGGTCCGGCCGTGAAAACACTCGCGGCGCGCGGCGGCGCAGCGGCGTTCTTCGTCGATGACGTGCCGATGCATCACGCCTCGGTGGCGGAGCTGGCGCCGCATGTATTCCGCATTCACTTCGTCGGAGACGAGAGACTAAAGCCGTTGATGCCGCCGTCGCCGCATGCGCATCTAAAGGCGGATCATTGGAACGATATCGACACGTTCATCCGCGCGCGACTGGAGAGATAGGCAATGCGCATCGGCATCGATCTCGGCGGTACCAAAATCGAGCTGGTGGCGTTGAGCTCCGGCGGCGATGTCCTCTGGCGCGAGCGGGTGCCCACGCCGAAAGGCGATTACGAAGCGACAGTTCTCACCATCCGCGACCTCGTCCTTCGCGCGGAGGCCCAGCTCGGCGAACGCGGCTCCGTCGGTGTCGCAATTCCCGGTGCGATCAGCGCGCGCACCGGCCTCGTCAAAAACGCGAATTCGACGCAACTGATCGGCCATCCGCTGGACAAGGATCTCGGGGCCGCCATCGGCCGCCCGGTGCGCGTTGAGAATGACGCAGACTGCTTCACGCTTTCCGAGGCGACAGACGGGGCCGGTCGCGGCGCTCGCGTCGTGTTCGGCATCATCGCCGGAACCGGTGTCGGCGGCGGCATCGCAATCGATGGACAGACGCTTGGAGGAGCCAACGGCATCGCCGGCGAATGGGGCCACAATCCTCTCCCCGCGCTGACACATGCGGAGATTCCCGGCCCCGTCTGCTATTGCGGCAAGCACGGTTGCGTCGAAACCTGGCTGAGCGGTCCGGCGCTCGCGCGGCAATATGCCGAAGCGACCGGTTCCACCATGATCGCCACGGACGTCGCCGAAGCCGCGGAGAGCGGTGATCGCGCCGCGCAAGGTGTGATGGAAAAATATTTCGACCGGTTCGCACGCTGCATGGCCGTCGTCGTCAACATCCTGGACCCCGACGTCATCGTGATCGGCGGCGGGCTCTCCAAGATCGATGCGCTATATCGCGAATTGCCGGAGCGCAGCATGCGCTACGCATTCACGCCGGAGGGACCCATCCGCGTCGTCAAGAACGTCCATGGCGACTCTAGCGGTGTTCGCGGCGCAGCCTGGCTATGGCGCGAGGACGAACATGCGAAGGCGCTGGGATGAGTGCCTTCTGCCGCGACTGTCTGGCCGATGTGCCGGACGGAACCAGGCGGTGTTCGTCCTGCGGCGGCCGCCATCTCGTCGCGCATCCCGAACTGCACGACCTTTCGATCGCGCATCTCGACTGCGATGCCTTCTACGCCGCCATTGAAAAGCGCGACGATCCGTCCCTTGCCGACAAGCCTCTGATCATCGGCGGCGGCGTGCGCGGCGTGGTGTCGACGGCCTGCTACATTGCGCGCATCAAGGGCGTGAAGTCGGCGATGCCGATGTTCCAGGCGCGCCGGCTTTGTCCCGACGCGGTGGTGCTGAAGCCCGACATGGCGAAATACGCGGCGGCGGCGCGCGAAGTGCGCCAGCTGATGCGCGAGCTGACACCGCTGGTCGAGCCTTTATCACTTGACGAAGCCTATCTCGATCTCTCCGGCACCGGGCGGCTGCACGGTCTCAGTCCGGCCAAGATCATGGCGCGGCTGGCGCGGCGTATCGAGAGGGAGATCGGCATCACCGCCTCGATCGGGCTCAGCTTCAACAAGTTCCTCGCCAAGCTCGCTTCCGATCTCGACAAGCCGCGCGGCTTCGCCGTCATCGGCCGGGCCGAAGCGAAGACCTTCCTGCGCGACAAGCCGGTCGGCTTCATGCGCGGCGCGGGCAAGGCGCTGGTGGCAAAGCTGTCGAAGGACGGCATCACGCGCATCGCGCAAATCCAGGATGCCGATCCGAAAGATCTCGCGCGCCGCTACGGCTCGACCGGATTGTGGCTGTATCGCCTCTCCCACGCGGAGGATTCGCGGCGCGTCGATCCTTCCGGCGAGATGAAAAGCATCTCCTCGGAGACAACCTTTTTCGAGGACATCACGGCGTTCCCCGAACTCGAACGCATCCTGTGGCGCCAGGCAGAGCGCGTCTCGGCGCGGGCCAAGCGCAGCGAGCTCGGCGGGCGCACGATTGTCCTCAAGCTCAAGACCGCGAATTTTCAGATCCGCACGCGCAGTGTCTCGCTCGACGCGCCGACACAGCTCGCCGATCGCATCTTCCGCGTGGCGCGCGAAGCGCTCGTGCGGGAAGCCGACGGCACCGCCTACCGTCTCCTCGGCGTCGGCATCACCAATCTGTGCGCGGCGCAGGAATGCGATCCCGCCGATCTCGTCGACAAGACCAGCGGCAAGCGCGCCGCCGCCGAACATGCCGTCGATCGCTTGCGGGAAAAGTTCGGCGCCGAAGCCCTCGGCAAGGGCCGCGGGCGACGTTAGGCACGCCGCCCGCGAACACCGGCTAGTTCAATCCGACCTTCAGGACCACGCCGACCGTGCGCGGCAAGGACAGCTCCACCGGAACCGACGGGTATGGATTGTGCTGCAGAAGCATGTACGGATTGAGGTACTGGCTCTGGAACGGATTGGCAGAAACTTCGCCCCGCGAGTCGAAGACGTTCTTCAGATAGAGGTCGAACTCCATGTTCCGCGGAAGGAAGAAGGACAGACTCGCGTTGACGGTATTGTATGAAGCGAGTTTGTAGTTCGGCGCGCCCTGGAACAGCGTCTGCCCCAAGGGACCGACGTTGAAGGCGGAGTTGCGCGACCCGACATAGATGTCGCTGACATTCGCCGCGCCGGTATAGCCGCGCAAAGCTCCAGCGCGGCGACAAAGGCAGCCGCTGGTCGTTGCTGTAAACGCCCAGATAGGACTGCTCGAACGGCGTATTCTTGGTGAGGAAGGCATTTGTGTACGAGACGTTGCCTCCCAAGGTCAGATCCGTGACCGGGCGATAGGAAAACGAGGTCTCTGCACCTTCTACGCGCGCGTCGCCGGCATTGATGAGCTGGTTGATGCCGCCGATATTCGCCGTCGTCTGGATGCCCTGCCATTCGATGTCGTAGATGTCGAAGTCGAGCAGCGCCTTGCCGTCTAGCAATGTGGACTTCTCGCCCAGCTCGTAATTCCACAGGGACGCGGACTGGAATGTCGGCGGCGCCTGCGGACCGCTGGGGAGCACGAAGTTCGGTCCGCCCGGCTCGTAACCGCTCGACACCCTGGCATAGAGCATCGTGTCTTCGGTGATGCGATAGCGCGGATTGATCAGATAGGTCTCGGCGCTTTGGTCGGACTGGTAGACGCCGCCCGTATACGGGAAATGCAGGACCGTATCGGGCGTGGCCGGAAACAGGAAGGTCTGCAGATAGGACTGGAAGTTCTGGTGCTGGCTGCTGTAGCGCATGCCGAGCGTCAGATCCAAAGCGTCGGTGAAATAGTAGGTCGCGTCGCCGTAAATCGCGATTTCCTTATAGGTGCTGGGCAGTCTGCCGAAGAACGGCAAGGCCGGCCCGTTGGCGTTGGTCTGCGGCACTGCATAGCCGGGGAGCTGCCCGTTCGGCGTCTCGGCGTCGACCAGATAGATCGACTCGTTCGTGATCTCCCGCGTGTAGAACCCGCCGAACACCCATTCGAGATTCTTGTTGTCGGGAGAGGCGAGCCGCACTTCCTGGGTGAACTTCTTGGTCAAAAGCTCGGTCGGAAGAGTCAGCGGAATGGTCGGAGACGCTTCCGGAACGCCGGTATAAGAGTCCACGCCGTACAGGAGCAGAATGAAGTTGTAGACCGGGCTGACGTCCAGCGTCGTCTTCGTTTCGTTGGACTGATAGCTCGTGATGGATGTCAGCTTCGACCAGTGGAAATCCCAGTTCGCTTCGGCCGAGTAGACGTTGAGGTTCTTTTCCGACGGCTGCAGCACGTCATAGGACTGATCGTAAGGGCCCTGGACAGGCTGGTGCGTCGTGAAATCCTTGAGCACCGCATCGTAGCCGTTGGCGAAATCGTGCTCGGTGAGGGCAGTCAGGCGGACATCGAGGTCCGGCGTGATCTGGGCGAGGAACGAAGCGCGGCCGCTGAACGTCCTGCCGGCGCCCACATTCTGCCGTCCGTGATCGGGATCATGCGCATAGCCCGACTGGTACAGCTGCACGCCGTCCAGGCGCAGCGCCGCCTTGTCGCCGAACACCGGGATATTCGCCATCAGCCGCAGGGCATCGTTCAGCGAGCCGTGCTCGGTATCGGAGCCTTCCGCTTCGGCCATCGCATCCCAGACCCCGAGTTCCGGCTTCGTGGTGATGTACCGGATGGCGCCGCCCATCGAGTTCGCGCCGTACAACGTGCCCTGCGGGCCGGCAAGCACCTCGACGCGCTGCATGTCGAACAGATCGAAATTCGGCGCATAGGAGCCGATGCCGAACTGCGTGCTCGAACCCATCGGCACGTCGTCGAGATAGATGCCGACCGTGTTGCCTTTCTGCACGGAGCCCGACGTGACGCCGCGCAGCACGATCTGGTCGGTTGTGGGTCCCGCCTGAAAATAGCTGAGGCTCGGCACCGTGCCGGCAAAGTCGGTGAAGCTGTTGGCGTGCATCTGCGCAAGGTCCGCGTTGCTCAGCGCGGTCAGTCCGCCGCCGACGCTTTGCACGGACTCCGAACGCCGCGACGCGGTAACGACAACGGTTTCGACCGTGCCGTTGTCCGCCGACGGCTGTGTGGCGGCCGCCTGCTGTGCCCACGCCCCGCTCGCACTGCAAAGAGCCGCGAGAGCCGCTCCGCAAAATAAGACACGCTTGATCGACAGACGCATCGTCTGTTTCCCCTGGGTTTAGCACCGGGCGGTGAAACGCCTCGAGCTGGTTGTTTCCTCATGCGCGGGTTGGATCCCCGCGGCGCCGCTTCGCACGTCTGTCGATGCTAGTTCGTGCGTCCGGGGTGCCGCAAGAATAATTCAGCAACGGATGAACACGAATTTCCGCACGCGATGAATTCGTTGGACCTTGTGGCGGAAAAGCAACGGCTGCGGAGGATTGCGGCGATGCGGAAAATCCGGCCACTATCGCAATCCGGGGGATCAAGAGGCCAGGTTATGGAGCGCAAGCCCAAGCGCCGCAAAAAGAAGATAGCCGCAAAGTCCACTGCCAAACGCAGCAGGGGCCGTCCCAACAACAAGGAAAGCGCCGGCCCGGCCATGCGCGAGCGCATTCTCGACGCGGCGGAGGAGCTCTTTGCCCAGCACGGCTTCGACGGCGTCACCGTACGCCAGGTCACGCGCAAAGCCGCGGTCGACGTCGCCCTCGCCCATTATTACTTCGGCACGAAGCGCGGGCTTTTCGATTCGGTGTTCCTGCGCCGCGCGGCCATCCTCAACCAGGCGCGTCTCAAGGCCATTGACGACTACCAGGTCAACCCGGGGCCCGGCGGCGCAACAATCGAAGGGTTTATCGGCGCATTCCTCGATCCCGTCATCGAGCGCTGGTCGACGGGCGGCCGGGGCTGGAAGAATTATCTCGCGATCGTCGCGCAGGTGAACAACACCCCCAAATGGGGCGGCGAAACGATGGCCCGGTATTTCGATCCCGTCATCCATCGCCTGATCGACGCGCTGCGAGGCATCATGCCCGGCGCGCACGATGTCGATCTCTACTGGAGCTACCAGTTTCTGTCGGGCGCGCTGACGCTGACATTTGCGGAGACCGGCCGCATCGACCTTCTTTCATCCGGCCTCTGCCACTCATCCGATCATCACGCGGTGAAAGACAGGCTTGCGCCTTTCATCGCCGCCGGCTTCCAGAAGATCTGCTTCTCGAAGCGCCACGGATAACGCGAGACGGGCGTATTGACGGACCGGCGGTTCATCGCGTAGAGAGCGCGCCATGTTCCACGCGAGCACATTCGCCAGCCGACGCCGCAGCCTCCACATCGGGGCCGGACGAACGCGCGCGTAGCAACCACGCGAGACATCCGAAAACGTCACGCCCCGTCGAGAAATCGGCGGGTTTTTTGTGTTTGGGGAGACGCATGAACGCCTATCACGACGCCGTCCGGCGGACGGAAGAGCACCTGATGAACTCCTGGCCGTCGCTGCGCACCGTGATGTATGACGGCTGGGTCCTTCGCGAGGCGATGGGCTATACCAAGCGCGCCAACTCGGCGATGGCGCTGCATGCGCGGGGTTGCTTCGCCGCGACGCTGGACGAAGCCGAACGCTTCTACGCGGCGGCCGGGTGTCCGACGGTTTTCCGGCTCACGCCGCTGGCCGGCGACAAGCCGGACCGGATGCTGGGCGATCTCGGTTACGGCGTCGTCGACGAGACCATCGTGATGACCGCGGCATTGGTCGAGGGCCCCGACATGGACGATGCCGTCACCATCGCGCAGGATTGCACCGCGACATGGGAGAACGGTTATGCGGACGCGCATGCGCTGACGCCCGACGCGCGCCGTGCCCACAGAGCCATCCTCGACCGCATCGCGCCGTTCTCGAAGGGCTTCGCGATCGCGTGGCAGGACGGCCGTCCCGTCGCGTTCGGCCTCGGCGTCGTCGAGCGCGATCATCTGGGACTGTTCGACATCGTCACGGCGCCGGACGCGCGCAGGAACGGCGCGGCCCGCAGGCTCGTGAGCGCATTGATGCGCTGGGGCTCGGAGAAGAATGCGACGACGGCGTGGCTGAGCGTGATCGCCGACAACGAACGCGCCAAACCGCTCTACGCGCAGCTGGGCTTTCGCGAGCTGTATCGGTATCATTATCGGGTGGCTCGTTGAACAAATCCTCCCCCAAACTTCGTTCGGGGGAGGATTGCGCGTGCCTTAACAGTGCTGCGGCAGCGGCTCCAGCCGCGTCAGCGTCGCGCGCAGCGTGTAGTCGGGATAGACGAGCGACATCGAGCCGCTGATGCCGTTGTCGTAGAGATGCGCCGCGATTTCGTAGTCGGGCTGCTCCTTGTGCGTCGACAGCGGGAAATAGCTGATCAGCACCGGCCAGGCGCGCAGGCCTTTCAGGAGACCGTGCTTGTCCTGCGCCATCTCGGAGGCCAACGCGGTCGCACGCGCCTCTTTGCCGATGACGGCGGTGGAAAAGTTCAGATCGCTGCGATCGCCGCCCTGGAACACAAGATGCTTCGTCGAGGAGCTGCCGTTTTCCGCCGAGCGCAGGATGTCGAGCACCTGCGTCGTCGGAAACTCCGTCGCTTTGGGCAGCGCAAATTTGCGTGGCCGTCCTGCCAGCAGCTCGACATTGCCCGAGCCGTCCGGCGCCAGCGCCGCGGAGCCGCGTTGACGGCTTTGCATCCTGCCGTTCCGCGAATTGCCGATATCGAACCGCATGGTGCGGCCGTCCTTGCTTTCCCAGGCGGTGACAAAAAAGTCGGTGCGGGTCGCGGCCCCTTGCGAGTCCGTCATGTCGACGATCAGGCGCTGCGTCGTCGACCAGCCGTCGCAGGTGTCGTGGAATTCGATCGCCATGCGCCCGCGCGCGGTGAGAATGCTGCCGGACGTATGCGCAAGCGCGACATCGTAGACGGCGCGATAGGACGCAAGATGCGGCGCCGGCGCTGCACCGAGCCCCAGAACCGCCACCGGCAGCGCAACCGCAACCGCAAGCTTCACGCGGATGTCCCGTCATGGCTCATCAGCGCGCCGTAGAGCTCCGGCCGGCGGTCGCGGAACAGCCCCCACGAGGCGCGCGCGGCGGCGATGCCATCGAGATCGAAGCTCGCCGAGCAGAAGCCCTCGTCGGTGCGTCCGAGCTCGGCGGCGATGTCGCCCGTCGGTCCCGCGATGAACGACGAACCGTAGAAGGTCATGTCCCAGGCCTGCCCTTTTTCCTTGCCGATGCGGTTCGCAGCCACCAGCGGAACATAATTCGCGGCCGCGTGCCCCTGCATGACGCGGCGCCAGTGATCGCGGCTGTCGACGGGCGGCGCCGGCGGCGGCTCGCTGCCGATTGCGGTCGGATAGAAGAGCGCTTCCGCGCCCTGGAGCGCCATGGCGCGCGCGGATTCCGGAAACCACTGGTCCCAGCAGATCGCCGCGCCCATCACGCCGAATTTCGTCTTCCACACCTTGAAGCCCGTGTCGCCCGGCGTGAAGTAGAACTTCTCCTGATAGCCGGGCCCGTCGGGAATATGCGATTTGCGATAAAGCCCCAGCACCCGGCCGTCGGCATCGACCATGGCGAGCGAATTGAAATGGGCGCGGCCGGCCTGTTCGAAGAAGCTCACCGGCAATACGACGCCGAGCTCGGCCGCGAGCTCCGCCATCTCCGCGATCAGCGGATTGCCTGCGAACGGCTTCGCCAGCGCGAAATGCTCGGCCAGCTGGTCCTGGCAGAAATAAGGAGTCTCGAACAGCTCCTGCACCAGGATGACATTGGCGCCCGTACCCGCCGCCGCGCGAACCAGCTCCTTCGCCTTCGCGATGTTGCGCTTCGTGTCCCAGCTGCAGGCGAACTGCGTGGCCGCGAGCGTGACGTTTCTCATGCCGGCTCCTGCTGGGTGATGCAATGGATGCCGCCGCCGCCTTCCACGATGTCGAGCGCGTCGATCTGGAGGATGTCGCGGCCCGGGAAACATTCGGCGAGCGCATCGCGGGCGCGCTCGTCGTGCGGATCGTCGAAAGCCGGCATCACGAGGCCGCCATTGCAGAGATAGAAATTGATGTAGCTCGCCTGCAGCGGCCGCCCCCGGAAATCGGCGCGCGGCTTTTTCGGTTGGGCGATCTCGACGATCTCGAACCGGCGGCCTTCGGCATCGCGGGCTTCGCCCAGTCTGCGGATCGCTTCGAGCACCGGTTCGTAATCGGGATGGTTCTTCGAGGCCGGCACGCCCACGATCACGCGTCCCGGCGCGGCGAAGCAGGCGATGTTGTCGATATGGCCGTCGGTCTCGTCATCGGAGAAACCTTCGCCGAGCCAGAGAATGCGCCGCGCGCCAGTGAAGAGCGCCAGCCGTTCCTCCACCTGTTGACGATCGAGATTGGGATTGCGGTTCTCGTTGAGGAGACATTGTTCCGTCGTGATCAGCGTGCCTTCGCCGTCGACATGGATGGCGCCGCCTTCGCAGGTCAGCGGCCCGCGATAGGCGCGCACGCCGGCTTCGCCGAGGATCTTGCCGCCGAGTGCCGCGTCGTCCGCATACGGATGGTATTTGTTGCCCCAGGCGTTGAAGTGCCAGGCGACGCCGGCGCGCTTGCCGTCCGCGCCGACGAGGAATGTCGGCCCCATGTCCCGCGACCAGGAATCATCGAGCGCCGCTTCGAAGATCTGGACCTTGCCGGCGCAGGCCAGCCGGGCTTCCGCCGTATCGTGCGGACGCGCCACCATTGTCACCGGCTCGAAGGAAGAGACCGCACGCGCGACGCGGGCATAGGCCTGTTTCGCACGCAAAAGTCCTTCCGGACCGCCCCAGGCTTCCGTGCGGCATGGCCAGCACATCCAGGTGCGCGCATGCGGCGCCCACTCGGCGGGCATCGCATAGCCGTCACGCACCGGACATGGGTCGTCTGCATCGAGCCGTCTGGTCATAACCTTCTATAGCGGGTCGGGCCGCGTCACGGGAACCCCTCGCCTCGCGCGCCGCCTTTGGACTACGTTTCCTCAAGAACAAGGAGTTTCGCATGAGCGGAAAAGTCGAGTCGCGTCTGAAGGATCTGGGCATCCAACTGCCGACGCCGCCCGCGCCGGTGGCAAGCTATGTGCCGTATGTCGTGAGCGGCAATCTCGTCTTCGTCTCCGGCCAGGTGACGGTCGCGGCGGACGGCCTCAAATATGTGGGCATCGTCGGCAAGGATCTGTCGCTCGAAGACGGTAAGGCTGCGGCGCGGCTCTGCGCCGTCAACGTGCTGGCGCAGGTCAAGGCGGCGGCCGGCGGCGATCTCGACCGCGTCAAGCGCTGCGTGAAGGTCACCGTCTTCGTCAACGCCGTGCCCGGCTATGCACAGCATCCCGAAATCGCCAACGGCGCTTCCGATCTCTTCGTCGAAGTCTTCGGCGATGCCGGCAAGCATGCGCGTGCCGCGGTCGGCGCAGGCTCGCTGCCCCGCAATGTGGCGACCGAGGTCGAGGCCGTGTTCGAGCTCGCGTGACGAAGCACCAGCTTACCGCGCGTCTGGCCGGGCCGGCGGCGTCCATCGGGGCCGCCGCCTGGAACGCGTGTGCCAATCCCGATGGCGAGGACCGGCCGCATCCCTTCACGGCTTACGAGTTCTTCGCCGCGTGCGAGGAGTCCGGCTCCGCCTCCGCGCGGACCGGCTGGCGCCCCTGTCATCTCGTCGTCGAGGACGAAGACCGGATCGTGGGTCTGCTGCCGCTTTATCTGAAGAACCACAGCCAGGGCGAATATGTCTTCGACCATGGCTGGGCCGAGGCCTTCGAGCGCGCCGGCGGCGATTACTATCCGAAGCTGCAGGCCTCGGTGCCGTTCACGCCGGTGACGGGCCCGCGTCTTCTCGTGGCGAAGGGCGCCGACAAAGACAATGTGCGGACAATGTTGCTGGCGGGCGGCGCCTCCGCCGTCAAGGAGCTGCACGCCTCGTCGCTGCACGTCACCTTCCTCACCGAAGAGGAATGGCGCGCGGCCGGCGATGTCGGATATCTGCAGCGCACCGATCAGCAATTCCATTGGGAAAATCACGGCTATGCAAGCTTCGACCAGTTTCTGGGCGAGCTGTCGTCGTCGAAGCGGAAAAATCTGCGCAAGGAGCGCGCGGCCGTGCGCGAGGCGGGAATCGAATTCGACTGGCTGACGGGGCGCGATCTGACCGAGGCCGTGTGGGACCAGTTCTTCGTCTTCTATATGGATACGGGCGGGCGCAAATGGGGACATCCCTATCTGACGCGCGAGTTCTTCAGCCGCGTCGGCGCCGGCATGGCCGACCAGATCCTTCTCGTGATTGCGCGCCGCGCCGGACGTCCCATCGCCGGCGCGCTCAATTTCTTCGGCCAGGGCGTCTTGTACGGGCGCAACTGGGGCGCGGTCGAATATCTGCCCTTTCTCCATTTCGAGACCTGCTACTACCAGGCCATCGACTACGCCATCGCCAACAGGTTCCGGAAGGTCGAGGCGGGCGCGCAAGGCGCACACAAACTGATGCGCGGCTATCTTCCGGTTCCGACTTACAGCGCGCATTTCATCGCTCACGCAGGTTTGAGGCGAGCTGTGTCCGACTATCTCAATCGTGAGCGCGAAGCCGTCGCGGAACAGATCGAAGAATTGACCGAGCTTGGACCGTTTCGCAAAAGCGACGCATAATTCCGCGCGTTGCAAACGCATTTTCTTCAACGACAGTACAAATTTTTTCAACCAGAAGCGTCGCCTCACAGAATGTCGCGGCAGTTAGGTAGCGCCAGGGAAACCGAAGCATCCGGGCAGCATTATCCTCACGAGTGTTGGTTACGAGGTTACATTTGTTGCAGTCGACGGCCCATAGCGGAAGCCCAGCGGTGCTGATCGCGGAAGACGAAATGCTGATCCGCTTCGCGCTTTCGGACTGCCTCGCCGATCGCGGTTTCCGGGTCCTCGAGGCCGCGAGCGCCGCCGAGGCTATCGACCTTCTCGAGACCGAGGAGGAAATCGATCTGGTGTTCACCGACATCCGCATGCCGGGTTCGATGAACGGCATC
>Ga0335069_10005568_pt1 | contig 18487 bp, 16 predicted proteins | sample Lox_Sample_11_FD_206714 | JGI IMG/M metagenome (GOLD analysis project Ga0335069, IMG submission 206714) | Soil microbial communities from Loxahatchee National Wildlife Refuge, Florida, United States - Lox_Sample_1.1 | ecosystem: Environmental > Terrestrial > Soil > Wetlands | place: USA... | reverse complement strand
CTCCGCGCCGAGCTGCTCCATGACGGCTCGAACGTGAGGCTGACGATGGTGCAGCTGCCGGCGCTGAACACGCCGCAGTTCACGTGGAGCCGCGCCAAGCTGCCGCGGCGACCGCAGCCGGTCCCGCCGATCTTCCAGCCGGAGGTCGCCGCCGAGGCCGTCCGCTGGGCGGCGGCGCATCCGCGCCGCCAGCTGATGGTCGGCTGGCCGACCGTCAAGGCGATCGTCGGCAACGCCGTCGCGCCCGGCCTCGTCGACCGCTACCTCGCGGACGACGGCTACGAGGCCCAGCAGACCGCCGAGCCGATCGAGCCGGACCGCGAGGACAACCTGTTCGAGCCCGTCGCGGGACTGCAGGAGGCGCACGGCCCGTTCGACGAGCGCGCCCGCCGGCACAGCACGCAGCTCTGGGCACGCATGCACGGGCGCGCGCTCGGAGCGACCGCAGCCGCCGGCGCGCTCGCGGTCGCCGCCCGCAAACGCCGATCCACAGGAGGCATCCGGTGAGCATGCTCGTCGCCGACTACATCCTCGAACGACTGAGGGAATGGGACGTCCACCGCATCTACGGCTACCCCGGCGACGGGATCAACGCCCTGCTCGGCGCGCTCGACCGCGCCGGCGGCGACCCCGAGCTGATCCAGGTCCGCCACGAGGAGATGGCCGCCTTCATGGCGTGCGGGCATGCGAAGTTCACGGGCGAGGTCGGCGTGTGCCTGGCGACGTCCGGGCCCGGCGCCATTCATCTCCTCAACGGGCTCTACGACGCGAAGCTCGACCACCAGCCGGTCGTCGCGATCGTCGGCCAGCAGGCGCGCCCCGCCCTCGGCGGCGACTACCAGCAGGAGGTCGACCTCGTCACCCTCTTCAAGGACGTCGCGCACGAGTACGTGCAGATGGCGACGCACCCTGCGCAGATCCGGCATCTCGTCGACCGCGCGGTTCGCATCGCGCTCTCGCAGCGCACCGTGACGTGCCTGATCGTCCCGAACGACCTCGCCTCGGAGGCGGCCGTCGCGAATCCGCCGCACGAGCACGGGACCGTCCACTCGAGCGTCGGCTACACCCCTCCGCGGGTCGTCCCTGCGGAGCAGGAGCTTCGGCGCGCCGCCGACATCCTCAATGCCGGCGAGCGCGTCGCGATGCTCGTCGGCGCGGGCGCGCTCGGCGCGGGCGGCGAGGTGGTCGAGGTCGCCGAGCGTCTCGGTGCCGGGGTGGCGAAGGCGCTGCTCGGCCGCGCCGTCGTCCCCGACGACCTCCCCTTCGTCACCGGCTCGATCGGCCTGCTCGGGACGCGCGCGAGCTGGGAGCTGATGGACGGCTGCGACACGCTGCTGATGATCGGCTCGAGCTTCCCCTATTCGGAGTTCCTGCCGGAGGAGGGCAAGGCGCGCGGCGTCCAGATCGACGTCGACGCGCGCATGATCGGCATCCGCTATCCGATGGAGGCACAGCTCGTCGGCGACGCGGGGGCGACCATGCGCGCGCTCCTGCCGCTGCTCGAGCGCAAGGAGGATCGCTCGTGGCGGGAGAGCATCGAGTCCGCCGTCGAGGACTGGTGGCGCCTCGTCGAGGAGCGGGCGCACGAGGACGCCGACCCCGTCAACCCCCAGCGCGTCTTCTTCGAGCTGTCGTCGCGACTGCCCGACGGCTGCATCCTCACGTCGGACTCCGGCTCGGCCGCGAACTGGTTCGCGCGCGACCTGCGCCTGCGCGAGGGCATGGCCGCGTCGCTCTCCGGGAACCTCGCGACGATGGGTCCCGGCGTGCCGTATGCGGTCGCGGCGAAGTTCGCGCACCCGAACCGGCCTGTCATCGCGCTCGTCGGCGACGGCGCGATGCAGATGAACGGGCTCAACGAGCTGATCACGATCGCGAAGTACCGCGACCGCTGGAGCGACCCGCGCCTCGTCGTGATGGTGCTCAACAACCGCGACCTGAACCAGGTGACGTGGGAGCAGCGCGCGCTGATGGGCGACCCGCGCTACCCGGTCACGCAGGACGTCCCCGACTTCCCGTACGCGCAATTCGCCGAGTCGATCGGCCTGCACGGCGTGCGCGTCGACGACCCGGAGCGCGTCGGCGACGCGTGGGACGAGGCGCTCGCCGCCGACCGGCCCACCGTCCTCGAGGCGGTCGTCGACCCGGAGGTGCCGCCGCTCCCGCCGCACATCACGTTCGAGCAGGCGAAGCACTTCGGGCAGGCGGTGCTCGCAGGGGATCCCGGCAGGAAGCAGATGATCCGGCAGTCGTTCCGTCAGATGGCCGACGCGCTGTTGCCACGCCGTTGACCAGGGTGGAGAGCGTCACCGCCTGCGCGTACACCGTCCCGACCGAGACGAAGGAGTCGGACGGGACGCTCGAGTGGGACTCCACGACGATCGTGATCGTCACGGCATCCGCGGGCGGCGAGACCGGAATCGGCTGGACGTACGCGCCCGCCGCGGCCGCCGCGCTCGTCGACGAGCTGCTGCGGCACGTCGTCACGGGACGGGACGCATTCGCGACCGGCGGCGCGCATCTCGCCATGCGGGCCGCGCTGCGCAACGCCGGCTACGACGGCCTCGGCGCGGCGGCGGTCTCGGCGGTCGATGTCGCGCTCTGGGACCTGAAGGCGAGGCTGCTCGACGTGCCGCTGGCCTCGCTCGTCGGCGCCGTGCACGACACGGTTCCGGTCTACGGGAGCGGCGGCTTCTGCTCGTACTCCGACGAGCAGCTCGTGGCGCAGCTCGCGGGCTGGCGCGAGCTCGGCATCCCGCGGGTGAAGATGAAGGTCGGGCGCGAGCCGGAGCGCGATCTCGCCCGCGTGGGCCTCGCGCGCGACGCGGTCGGCGAGGATTGCGAGCTGTACGTCGACGCGAACGGTGCGTTCACCGCGAAGGAGGCGCTGCGCTTCGCCCACTTGTTCGCGGCCTTCGGCGTCGGCTGGTTCGAGGAGCCGGTCAGCTCGCTCGACGTCGACGGCCTGCGTCTCGTACGCGAGCGCGGACCGGCCGGGATGGACGTCGCCGCCGGCGAGTACGCGTCGACGCTCGCCGACTTCGCGCACCTCGTCGGCGTGGTCGACTGCCTCCAGGCGGACGTCACGCGCTGCGGCGGGATCACCGGGCTGCTCGCGGCCGCCGCCCTCGCCGAGGCGAGCGAGCTCGAGCTGTCGGGCCACACCGCGCCGACGATCCACGCGCATGCGCTCTGCGCGGTGCCGAAGCTCCGCCACCTGGAGTGGTTCCACGATCACGTGCGCATCGAGCGCCGCTTCTTCGAGGGCTTCCTCGAGCCGGTGGACGGCGTCGTGCGGCCGGACCTCTCCCGGCCCGGACTCGGCGTCGAGCTGCGCCGGCCCGACACGGAGCGCTGGGCGGCCTGATGACGACGCTCACACATCTCCGCGGCTCGACCGGCGTGGACGTCGACGCGTCCGCACTCGAGCGCGTGCTGCGCAAGACGGTCGAGGGCGAGGTCCGCTTCGGCCGTGGCGACCGCGCGCTGTACTCCGGCACCGGCTCGAACTACCGCCAGCTCCCCATCGGCGTCGTCGTCCCGCGGACGGTCGACGACGTGATCGCCGCCGTGGCCGCGTGCCGCGAGCACGAGGCGCCGCTTCTCTCCCGCGGCGGCGGCACGAGCCTCGCCGGCCAGTGCTGCAACGTGGCCGTCGTCCTCGACTTCTCCAAGTACCTGAACCGCGTCCTCGAGATCGACCCGGACCGGAAGCTCGCGCGCGTCCAGCCGGGAGTCGTCCTCGACCACCTGCGCGGGGAGGCGGAGCAGCGGTACGGGCTCACCTTCGGCCCGGATCCGTCGACGCACACGCATTGCACCCTCGGCGGCATGATCGGCAACAACTCGTGCGGCGTCCGCTCCGTGATGTCGCAGTTCTACGGCCCGGGTCCGCGCACCTCGGACAACGTGCACGAGCTCGAGGTGCTGACATACCGCGGCGAGCGTCTCCGCGTCGGCGAGGACGGCGCCGGCGTCCCGCCGGACCTCGCGGCGCGACTGCAGGGCCTCGTCGAGCGCTACGGCGACCTCGTGCGCGAGCGCTATCCCGACATCCCGCGGCGCGTCTCCGGCTACAACCTCGACGATCTGCTCCCCGAAAAGGGCTTCCACGTCGCGCGCGCGCTCGCCGGCACGGAGGGCACGTGCGTCACCGTGCTCGAGGCGATCGTCCATCTCGTCGACAGCCCGCCGTGCCGCACGCTGCTCGTCGCCGGCTACGACGACGCGCCGACCGCCGCCGACCATGTCCCGATCGTGCTCGAGCACCGGCCGCTCGGGCTCGAGGGCGTCGACGAGCGGCTGATCGAGGACATGACGATGCTCGGCAAGCACCGGCACGACCTCTCGCTGCTGCCGGAGGGGCGCGGCTGGCTCCTCGTCGAGCTCGGCGGCGACACGAAGGACGAGGCGGACGAGAAGGCGCGCGCGCTCGCGCACGACCTCGAGCGCGAGGGCACCGGTCTCTGCGGCGTGAAGATCTACGACGCCCCAGAGAGCGAGCAGCACGTCTGGGGCGTGCGCGAGGCCGGGCTCGGCGCGACCGCGTTCCTTCCGGGCAAGGCGGACACGCACGAGGGCTGGGAGGACTCGGCCGTCCCGCCCGAGCGGCTCGGCGACTATCTGCGCGGGCTGAAGACGCTCGCGGACCGCTACGGGTATGAGAGCGCGCTCTACGGCCACTACGGGCAGGGCTGCGTGCACGCGCGCTGGAACTTCGACCTCGTGACGGCGGACGGAATCCGGACATTCCGCCGTTTCCTCGACGACGCCGCCGACCTCGTTCTCTCGCTGGGCGGTTCGCTCTCGGGAGAGCACGGCGACGGCCAGTCGCGCGCCGAGCTGCTGCCGCGGATGTTCGGCGAGGAGCTCGTCGAGGCGTTCCGGGAGTTCAAGTCGATCTGGGACCCGGACTGGCGGATGAATCCCGGCAAGGTCGTCGACCCGTATCCGATCGACTCGAACCTTCGCCTCGGCCCGGACTACAGCCCGCCCGAGGTCGCGACCCACTTCTCGTACCCGCAGGACGGCGGCAGCTTCGCGCACGCGACCGTGCGCTGCGTCGGCATCGGCAACTGCCGCCGGACGAAGGGCGGCGTCATGTGTCCGAGCTACATGGTCACCCGCGAGGAGAAGCACTCGACGCGGGGCCGGGCGCGCCTGCTCTGGGAGATGATGAACGGCGAGCTCCCGCTGTGGCGCTCCGACGACGTGCTCGAGGCGCTCGACCTCTGTCTCGCCTGCAAGGGCTGCACGAACGACTGCCCCGTCAACGTCGACATGCCGACGCTGAAGGCGGAGTACCTGTCGCACCACTACGAGCACCGGCTGCGTCCACGTCACGCGTACGCGTTCGGGCTGATCGACCGCTGGGCGCGGCTCGCGTCCGTCGCCCCGTCGCTCGCGAACCTCGTCACGCAGACGCCCGGGCTTGCGACGCTCGCGAAGGCGGCGGCCGGCGTGTCGCGACGCCGCCGGCTGCCTGCCTTCGCGAGGACGACGCTCCAGGACTGGTTCCGCCACCGGCCGCGCAGCGAGACGAAGCCGGGCGCACAGCGGGTGATCCTCTGGCCCGACACCTTCACGAACTTCTTCGAGTCCGAGGTGGGCGCCGCCGCCGTCGAGGCGCTCGAGGCGGCCGGCTTCGACGTGACCGTGCCGCAGGGCCGTCTCTGTTGCGGGCGGCCGCTCTACGACTACGGCTTCCTCGACGAGGCACGCCGCTACCTGCACGCGACGCTCGACGCGCTCCGCGACGACATCCGCGCCGGCGTTCCCGTCGTCGGCGTCGAGCCGAGCTGCGTCGCCGTCTTCCGCGACGAGCTGACGAAGCTGCTGCCGAACGACGAGGACGCGAAGCGGGTCGCCGCCCAGACGTTCCACCTCGCGGAGTTCCTCGCGGCGCAGGAGGGATACACGCCGCCGCGGCTCGAACGGCGCGTCCTGCTCCACGGCCACTGCCATGCGGCCGCGACCGGAGGGATCGACCCGGAGCGGACCCTCCTCGAGCGGATGGGCGTCGAGCTCCACGCACCCGAGAGCGGCTGCTGCGGGATGGCCGGCGCCTGGGGCTACGAGTCGGCGCACTACGAGGTGTCGCGCGCGTGCGGCGAGCGCGTGCTGCTCCCCGCGGTGCGGGACGCAGGCGAGGACGCGATCGTCGTGGCGGACGGGTTCTCGTGCCGTCACCAGATCGAGCAGGGTGACACCGGACGCCGCGCGCTGCACGTCGCGCAGGTGCTGAAGCTCGCCCGCGAGCACGGCCCGGCAGGGCCGCCGGGCACGAGCCCCGAGCGGCTCGCTCGCCCGCTGCCCGCGCGCCGCCGTCCCGCGCGCTGGGCCGCCGCGTCGCTCGCGGCCGGCGCCGTCGCCGTGCTCGTCAGCCGTCGACGAGCAGCCCGTTGATCGGGCCGCGCAGCGCCTCGGTCCGCCGCGAGACGTGCGGGAGCCGGAGCACACGGTGCGTGAGCGGCCGTCCGTCGAGCCGCCGCCGGAGCTGCTGCTCCGCGAGCGGCCGCCACACCGCGTCGACCACCTCCGTCGGATCGCCGCGGCCGAGCTCGTCCACGGAGAGGTCGAGGTGCTCGCTCCAGAGCCGCAGCCGCGTCGAGCGGACGACCGTCGCGTCGTGCGTGACGACGTTCATCTCGGTGTCATTGAAGAGCGAGTGCTCGTTGAGATTCGCGGAGCCGATCGTCAGCCAGGTGTCGTCGACGATCCCGATCTTCGCATGCACGTAGACGGGACGCGCCGCGTCGCTCCCGCGCTGATAGAGCGTGCACGCGAGGATGCGCCCGCGCGCGTCGTCGGCGGCGACGAGGCGGCCGAGCTGACCGCGGGTGTCGTCGTCGCCGTTGTTCGGCTTGGCAGGCAGCAGCACGAGCAGCCGGAAGTCCTCGTCGGGCGGGCGCCGCAGCAGCTCCTCGAGCACGGTGACGATCTCCGGCGACCAGAGAAACTGGTTCTCGAGGTAGACGAGTCGCCTCGCCGAGCGGAGCGCGCGCAGATAGGACTCGAGGATCGAGAACTCGCCCCGAGGCAGTCCCTCGTACATCGCCTCCGGAACCGTGCGCACGACCTGCACCTCGACGTCGCCGGCCGGTGCGGGAGGCGGTCCGACGGGCAGCTCCTCTCCCGTCACCTCGAGCCAGCGGAGGCGGAAGTGCGCGGCGACGTCCGCGACGGCCGGGCCACGAAGCCGCGCGGCAGCGTCGTGCCATCCCAGCGCCCCGCGCGCGGGGTGCTCCGGCGTGTCGAGCCGGTCGCCGGAGAGGGTCGTGAGGTCGATACCGCCGACGAACGCGGTCTCGCCGTCGACGATCACGAGCTTCTCGTGATGGCAGTGGAGCGGACGCTCGCAGTCGTCGAGCGCGACGCGCACGGCGGTGCCCTCCGAGAGCGCCTGACGCATCGAGGCGACCTCGCCGCGATCGGGGCGGAACAGCGGGAGCGGCGCGCCCGCCCACGCGAGCAGACGGACGTCCACCCGCTCCGCAGCCTCGGCGAGCAGATCGCGCAGCGTCCTCGGGTCGCCGGGAGCGAGCCGGAACCCGGGCGTGAAGAACCAACCGGCAAGCCAGACGGACGATCTCGCCGATGCGATCGCCTCCGCGATCTGCGGCAGCGCCTCGGCTCCGTCGACGAGCACCTCGAGGTCGTTGCCTGCAACAGGCCCCGGACCCGACGCCCAGCCACCGGGCGGCCCTCCGAGCACGCCACCGTGGCCGAGGCGCGCTAGTCGCCGGCGGTGATGTCCGCCGACGAGCTCCTCGACCCGTCGCCCGACGGCCGCGTCGACACGGGAGAGCAGACCGCTCACTCTCCGACGGCTTCCCCGTCGGCGAGCCGCCAAACGCGGCGGCGTGTGTTTCGCAGCAGCGGGAGGGGGAAACCGACGGGTATCGCCGGGAATGGAGAGCGACAAGGAACGGACCGACCGCCAGCTCGTCGAGCTCCTGACGGAGCTTCGCGTCGTCCTGCCGGGCGCACAGGTCCTGCTCGGGTTCCTGTTCGCCGTGCCCTTCGCGACCCAGTTCGGCAAGACCGACCCGACCGAGCGGGTCGCGCTCTTCGCCGCGTTGATGGCCAGCGTCGCCGGCACGCTGTTCCTCATTGCCCCGTCCGTCTACCACCGGTCACGCTGGCAGCGCGGCGGCAAGCAGGACGTCGTCCGTGTCGCCCACCGGCTGTTCATCGTCGGCAGCGCACTCCTCGCGCTCAGCATCGACGCCGCGCTGTTCACGGTCGCCGACTTCCTCTACGGCACCGGCGTCGCCTCGGTCAGCTGCGCGGTCATCGGACTGTTCGTCGTCACGAGCTGGTACATCCTGCCGTTGAGACGCTCGCGCGAGCCTCGGATCCGCGACGAGGAGTGAGCACCGCCGGGGTCGAGCGCCTCTAGGACGAACCGAGCTCTCGTTCCGCGACTCTCCTCTTGTCGGCCTATGAGAGAGTACTGCGACCGGAGAGGAGGAGCGGATGGCATCCAGCCGCGAGAAGCGGGTCGCCGACTTCATCGAGCCCTTCACGGTGAAGCCGGGCTCGAAGGTGACGCTGGCGAAGAGCTTCGATCCCCGGTTCAAGCACGGGATCGAGTCGAAGAAGGCGGGGCAGGAGCTGCTCACGAACGGGATCGAGCTGCTCGCCGAGTATCAGTCGCGGCTGTACGCGCAGGGCACGCACGCCGTGCTCGTCGTGCTCCAGGCGCTCGACGCCGCCGGCAAGGACGGGACGATCCGCCACGTGATGAGCGGCGTCAACCCGCAGGGGGTGGCCGTGCACAGCTTCAAGGTGCCCTCGGCGGAGGAGCTCGACCACGACTACCTCTGGCGCTACCAGAAGAGCCTTCCCGGCCGCGGCATGATCGGCATCTTCAACCGCTCGCACTACGAGGAGGTGCTCGTCGTCCGCGTCCACCAGGAGCTGCTCGAGCGGCAGAAGCTGCCGAAGCGCTCGCGCGGCCCCGGCATCTGGAAGCGCCGCTACCGCGAGATCAACGACTGGGAGCGGTATCTCAGCGAGAACGGGATCAAGGTCGTGAAGCTCCTGCTCAACCTGTCGAAGGAGGAGCAGCGCACCCGTTTCCTGCGCCGCATCGACCTTCCCGACCACAACTGGAAGTTCTCGGGCGCCGACGTGCGCGAGCGCGAGTACTGGGACGACTACCAGAGGGCGTTCTCCGAGATGCTCACGCACACGAGCACGGAGTGGGCGCCGTGGCACGTGATCCCCGCGGACCGCAAGTGGTTCGCGCGCATCGCCGCGGGCGCGGTGATCGTGAACGCGATCATGGAGATCGACCCGCGCTACCCGACGGTCAGCGACGAGACGCGCGCGAGCCTGCAGGAGATCAAGCAGACGCTCGAGGCGCAGGCGCCGGAGGGAGCGGCCCCCGATCCGTTCGAGGCGGAAGCGGGCACCACGCCGACGTGAGGTCGGCGCGGTCCCAGCCGGCGAGCTCCGCGCCGGCCTCGTAGGCGCTCTCGAGGAACGCGAGCAGCGCCGCCCGCGGGTCGGCCGCCGTGCGCACCGCCTCGTACGGGAGCTGCGCGAGCGATCCCGATCCCCGCTCGACCCACGACGCCTCCGCGGGCCGCAGCGGTCGGTCGCGGAGCCCGCCGGGCTCCGGCGCGGTGTACGAGTAGTAGGTCGGCTCGCGCACGTCGTCGTCGCCGGCCCAGAAGCCGAACGACACGACCTCGTGCGAGTACGCCTCGCGCGTGACCCCGTCCGCGCCCGCGATCGCCGGCGCGCGCCGGCCGCCGAAACGCGTGACCGCGAGGTCGAACGAGTGCCAGAAGAGATGCACCGGGCTCGTCTTGCCGCAGTACCAGCCGGAGAACTCCTCGAAGACGCCGTCGCTCCAGTCGAGGATCCGCCAGAACCGCTCGACCGCGTCGCGGTCGTACGAGGCGTGCTCGGCGTCCTCGGGGAACGGCGTCGTCATCGGAACGCCGAACGGCGTCTCGCGGATCTCGACGTCGACGCCGAGACGCCGAAGCGTCGCGTGCAGGTCCTCGTCGAACGCCGCGACGGAGATCCCGTCGACGAGCGGGAACGACTCGACCGCGCCGCCGTTCGTCTCGACCACGAGCCGGTGGTCGACGAAGTCGAAGCGGATCTGGAAGGTGATGCCGTTCGCCGCGTGCATCCGCCGCGTGGTCAGGCCGCGCACGTCGACGTAGAGCGGAACGTGCCACCAGTGGTTGCGGGGCGCGGTCGAGGCCATGCGCACCTTGCCGACGATCTGCGACCAGAGATGCAGCGTCCGCTTCGTCGGCTCCCACCCGGCGAGCGGCAGCTCCGGCAGTGACGGGGTCAGTCCGCTCCTCCGACGACGAACGCGACCTCGTCGATCGCGCACCAGCTCCAGTCCTCCCCGGGCTCCGCCGAGCGGAAGATCGGATGGCCGTTCTCGCGGGCGTGGCGGCTCGCATGGCGGCTCGGCGACGAGTCGCAGCAGCCGATCTTCCCGCAGGTCTCGCACATTCTGAGGTGCACCCAGCGTCCGCCGGTCCTGAGGCACTCCTCGCACCCGGCGATCTGCGCCGGCAGCTCCGTCACGCGGACCTGGTCGAGGTGGGTGCAGATCTCGCTCACGGCCACTTCAGCCTACGTCCGGCAGGACGGTCTGCGCTTTGTCATCATCGCCGCGGTGCCGAGCTACGAGGAGATCTGCGCGTCCCACCGGTGGGAGGTGCCGGAGCGGTACAACATCGCCGCCGACGTCTGCGACAAGCATCCGCGCGACAAGCCGGCGATGATCTGGGAGAGCTTCGACGGGACGGTGCGCCAGCTCGAGTGGGGCGAGCTCCAGGATCTCGCCAACCGCGCCGCGCACACGCTCGCGGCGCGCGGCGTCGGACGCGGCGGCCGCGTCGCCGTCGTGCTGCCTGCGACGCCGGAGGCGGCGGCGATCTTCTTCGGCGTGTGGAAGCTCGGCGCCATCCTCCTCTCGATGTCGGTGCTGTACGGCGACGAGGGGATCGAGCACCGGCTCACCGACTCGGGCGCCGCGCTGCTCGTCACCGACGCGGCGAACGCGCCGCGTTTCGAGCGCCCGTGGGCGCCGGAGCGGCTCGTTCTCGACGAGGCGACGCTGCTCGACGCGCCGGCCGACTTCGTCTGCGCCGACACGGCGGCGGACGACCCGGCGCAGCTCTACTACACGTCGGGCACGACGGGGCTCGCGAAGGGCATCGTCCACGCGCACCGCTACGTCCTCGCGCACGAGGAGTTCGTCCACTGCCACGAGCTCGAGGACGGCGAGCGCTTCCACGGCATGGGCGAGTGGGCGTGGGCCGCGGGGATCGCGCCGCTGCTCGGCCCGTGGCGGCTCGGCGCCGTGCAGTGCGTCTACCGGCGCGAGGGCGGCTTCGACCCGCACAGGCAGCTCGACTTCCTCTCGCGCCACCGGGTGACGAACGTCTTCACGACGCCGACGGCGATGCGCTCGATGATGGCGATCGAGGACGCGGGCACGCGCTATCCGCAGGTCTTCCGCCGCGTCTGCTCGGCGGGCGAGCCGCTCAACCCCGAGGCGATCCGCTGGTTCCGCGAGCAGTACGGCGTGACGGTGCTCGACTACTACGGACTGACGGAGTCGTACCCGCTCGTCGCGAACTTCCCGTTCATGGAGGTTCGCGAGGGCTCGATGGGGAAGCCGATGCCCGGCTGGGACGTTCGGATCCTCGACGAGGACGACAGCCCGGTCGCGCGCGGCGAGCGCGGCGAGATCTGCCTGCGCGCGCGCTCCAACCCGCACTACCCGCTCGGCTACTGGCGGAACGAGGAGGCGAGCGAGGAGACGTTCGGCGGCGACTGGTTCCGCACCAAGGACGCCGCCGTGCAGGACGAGGACGGCTACATCTGGTACGTCGGCCGCGCGGACGACGTGATCATCGCGGCCGGCTACCGGATCGGTCCGTTCGAGGTCGAGTCAGCGTGCCTCGAGCATCCGTCCGTGCAAGAGGCCGCGGTCGTCGCGTCGCCGGACGAGCTGCGCGGCAACGTCGTGAAGGCGTTCATCGTCCTCGCCGAGGGGTACGAGCCCTCGGACGAGCTCGCGGAGGAGATCAAGCTCTTCGTCCGCGAGCGGCTGTCGGCGTACGCGTATCCGCGCAGGGTCGAGTTCGTCTCCGACCTGCCGAAGACCCTCACGGGGAAGATCCGGCGGATCGAGCTGCGACAGCTCGAGCTCGACCGCGCCGACGCCCCTTCGTAGGGAGCGAGGCGGCGCCGCGAGCGACGGCGCCGCCGCCCCCTCGAGCTACGCGAGCGCCTTCGCCTTCAGCGCGTCGTACTCGGCCTGCGTGATCGCACCGGCGTCGAGCAGCTGCTTCGCTTTTGCGATCTGGTCGGCCGCGCTGCCTCCGCCGGCGGCCGCCTGGATCTGCGACTCGACCTGCGCGCGCTGCGCGGCCGCATCCCTCACGCTCCGCTCGCCCATCCCCTTCCCCTCCGCGATGAGGTAGACGAGGATGCCCAGGAACGGCAGGAGGATCACGAAGATGGTCCAGCCGGCCTTCCCCCAGCCGCTGATGTCCGTGCGCCGGAAGAGGTCTCCGAACACGATGAACAGCAGCCAGAAGAAGAGGATCCAGCAGAAGAACACCAGCATCGTCCACATCGCCTGGCCGAACGTGTATGCGAGCACCGCCGTCCTCCCTTGGTCGTGAACCGTCCAGACACGCCGAACCCTACGGCATCGCCGCCGCCGTAGCGGCGATGATGAGCCCGTGGACGACGTGCTCGCCGCGTTGACGACCTTCATCGAGCAGCACGACCGCTGGGCGCTCGTGCTCCTGTTCGCGCTGCTGGCGCTCGAGTCGTTCGGGCTGCCGGTGCCGGGGGAGACGGCGTTGATCGCGTGCGCCGTCCTCGCCTCCCAGGGCTCGCTCTCGATCGTCGCGGTGCTCGTCGTCGCCTCGCTCGCGGCGATCATCGGCGACAACCTCGGCTACTGGGCCGCGCGGGAGGGCGGCCGCCCGCTGCTCGAGCGGCACCGCCTGACGCGGGCCTATGCGGAGAAGTACATCCCGAGGGGCGAGCGCTTCTTCGCGAAGCACGGTGGCAAGGCCGTCTTCTTCGGGCGATTCGTCGCCGTTCTCCGGGTGACGTCGGCGTGGATCGCCGGTCTCTCGCACATGCACTGGTGGCGGTTCCTCGTGTGGAACGCCGCCGGCGGGATCGTCTGGGCGACGATGGTCGGCCTCATCTCGTACTACCTCGGGGACGCGGCGGCGGCCGCATTCGGCAGGTACGGGCTGCTCGCCGCGGGCGGCGTGATCCTGCTCTCGGCGATCGGATTCGTGATCGCGAAGCAGGTCGAGAAGCGCGTGCTCGACGAGGACGAGTAGCGCTCACGCGGCGGCGATCAGCGTGCGCGCCTTCGCGGCCTTCACCGCTTTGGTGAGCGTGTCGACGTCGTAGGCGCCGTGGTGACGGCGGCCGTTGACGAAGAAGCTCGGCGTGCCGGAGACGCCGCTCAGGTCGGCCGAGTCGACGTCCTCGGCGATCCGCGGCGCGCCCGTGTGCCGGCGCAGGTCGTCGCGGAACCGCTCCAGGTCGAGCCCGATCTTCTCGGCGTAGCGCAGGAGATCCGGGAGACGGAGCGCGTCCTGGTGGTCGAGCAGCAGGTCATGCATCTCCCAGAACTTCCCCTGCTCGGCCGCCGCCTCGGCCGCCTCCGCCGCCTGCTGCGCCCACGGATGGACGTCGTTCAGCGGCAGGTGCCGCCAGACGTAGGTGACGTCGTCGCCGTGACTCATGAGCAGCTCGCGGAGGACCGACTCCGCCCGCCCGCAGTAGGGGCACTGGAAGTCGCCGTACTCGACGACGGTGACCGGCGCATCGACCGCGCCGCGGATATGGTCGCGCTCCGGATCGACGGGCGCGCCGAGGTCGATGATCACCTCGGCGGTCCCGAGCAGGGCCCGGATCCGCAGCGGTTGCGGCAGCTTCGCCGTGGCGCGGTAGACGAGCCACGTCAGCGCCGAGGCGCAGACCGCGGCGCTGAGCACGCCGAGCTTCGCCTCCTCGAGCTGCTGCCCGTGGAATGCGAGCGCCGCGATCAGCAGCGAGACGGTGAAGCCGATCCCCGCGACGGAGCCGGCGCCGGCGACGGTCGCCCACCCGACCGGCGGCCGCAGCCGCCCGCGGCTCATCTTCGTCACGAGCCACGCACCGCCGACGACTCCGGCCGGCTTGCCGACGACGTAGCCGACGAGGATTCCCAGCGTGATCGGCGTCGTGTACGCGCGCGCGAGGAAGCCTCCGTCGATCGCGAGGCCGGCGTTCGCGAGCGCGAACACGGGCACGATCACGTAGCTCGTCCACGGGTGGTAGAGCTGCTGGAGGCGTTCGTTCGGCGAGATCGCGGCGGCGAGCCCCGTCTGCGCCGAGCGCGCGAGCTCCGGCGTCGGCTGCTCGCGGAAGAGCCGGAAGAGATCGCTCGCGTGCTCGAGATCGCCGCGCGACGCGGGGTAGGCGACGGTCAGGAGACCGGCGAGAAGCCCGACCACGATCGGATCGACGCCGGACTCGAAGAGGGCGACCCACATCGCCGTGCCGAGCGCGAAGTAGACGAGGCCGTAGTACCTGAGCCCGTAGCGGAGCCGCACGAAGCGGACGAGCAGGATCACCGCGAAGATCCCGGCCGCGATCAGCAGGGCCCGGGCGTCGACGTTCGTGCTGTAGAAGAACGCGATCACCGCGAGCGCGAGGACGTCGTCGACGACCGACACCGTCAGCAGGAACGCCCTCAGCCGGGTCGGGAAGTTCGAGCCGACGAGCGCGAGCAGCCCGAGCGCGAACGCCGTGTCGGTCGACATCGCCGTCCCCCAGCCGTGCCTCGACGAGTGGCCCGCGTTGAACGCGAGGTAGATCGCGATCGGCACGACCATGCCGCCGACGCCGGCAAAGAGCGGCAGCGCGAGCCGGCGGCGCTCCCGCAGCTCCCCCATGTCGAACTCCCGGCGCGCCTCGAGCCCGACGACGAAGAAGAAGAAGGTCATCAGCCCGGAGTTGACCCAGCCGCGGAGATCCTGCGAGATCCCGTGGCTGCCGACCCGGGTCGACAGCGTCGTCCCCCAGAACGACGTGTACGAGGACGAGTCGGCGTTGACCCAGACGAGCGCAGCGATCGTCGCCGCCAAGAGGATCGACGCGCTGCCCGTCTCGGTCCGGAGGAACTCGCGCAGCGGCGTCTCGAGGTTCCGGCCCCATGCGGTCCTGCCGGAATACGGCTGGGCCGGAGCCTCGGCGACGTCGCTCGCGCTCACACGCGGCTGGACTCGGCCCAGATGTTGATGCCGCCGTCGACGGCGTGCTCCTCGATCGCCTCGAGCTCGTCGTCCGAGAAGCCGAGCCGGTCGAGCGCGCCGACGTTCGCCTCGAGCTGCGCGACGCTGCTCGCGCCGATCAGGGTCGAGGTCACGCGTAGGTCGCGTAGCGTCCACGCGAGCGCCATCTGCGCGAGCGACTGCCCGCGGCCGCGCGCGATCTCGTTCAGCGCTCGGATGTGCCCGAGCGCCTCGTCCGTGATCAGCTCCGGCGCGAGCGACGTGTTCCGCGCGGCGCGCGAGTCGGCGGGGATCCCCTCGAGATAGCGGTCGGTCAGCATCCCCTGTGCGAGGGGCGAGAAGACGATGCAGCCGACGCCGAGGTCGCCGAGTACGTCGAGGAGCCCGTCCTCGATCCAGCGGTTGAGCATCGAGTACGACGGCTGGTGGATCAGCAGCGGCGTGCCGAGCGCGTCGAGGATCCCCGCCGCCTCGAACGTCTTCGCCGGCGAGTACGACGAGATGCCGGCGTAGAGCGCCTTCCCCTGGCGTACGGCGGTGTCGAGCGCGCCCATCGTCTCCTCGAGCGGCGTCTCGGGATCGAACCGGTGCGAGTAGAAGATGTCGACGTAGTCGAGGCCCATCCGGCGGAGGCTCTGGTCGAGGCTCGCGAGCAGGTACTTGCGCGACCCCCACTCGCCGTAGGGGCCCGGCCACATGTCGTAGCCGGCCTTCGTCGAGACGACGAGCTCGTCACGGTACGGGCCGAGGTCCTCGCGCAGGAGCCGCCCGAACGTCTCCTCCGCGGTGCCGTACGGCGGCCCGTAGTTGTTCGCGAGGTCGAAGTGCGTGACCCCGAGGTCGAACGCCCGGCGGGCGATCGCGCGCGACGTCTCGAGCGGCCGGTCGGCGCCGAAGTTGTGCCAGAGGCCGAGCGAGACGGCGGGCAGCTTGAGGCCGCTCGCGCCGCAGCGGTTGTAGACCATGGCCTCGTAGCGGTCGGGGGCGGCGGCGTACGGCATCGTCTCGACTCTAGACGACGGCGTTCTCCGGACGCCGCCCCTCGAGCAGCACGGCGCGGAGCGCGCCGACGGCGAGCAGCCCCATCGCCTCGCGCGTCCGGCGTGTCGCGCTGCCGAGGTGCGGCGTCAGCACGACGTTCTCCATCGTGAGCAGCTCCTCGGTCACCGCCGGCTCGCGCTCGAACACGTCGAGGGCGGCGCCGGCGATCGTCCCGGCGCGGAGCGCGTCGGCCAGCGCGGCCTCGTCGACGACGGGGCCGCGGGCGGTGTTGACGAGGATCGCGGTGGGCTTCATCCGTGCGAGCGCGGCGGCATCGATCAGGTGGTGCGTCTCCGGCGTCAGCGGGCAGTGGAGGCTGACGACGTCCGCCTCGCCGAGCAGCTCGTCGAGCGGGTCGCGGCGGCCCGCGTAGACGGGCCTGGCGCCGAACGCCTCGGCGAGGCGCGCCGTCTCGCGGCCGATCCGTCCGGGCCCGACGACGAGCAGCGTCTTCCCGTCGAGGCTCTCCCCGAGCATGAACTCGAGCGAGAACCTCCACGCCTCGCGGCGGCGCAGCATCCGGTCGCCCTCGGCCACGCGCCGCAGGAGCGCCAGCATGATCGAGACGGCCAGCTCGGCGGTCGTCCGCGTCAGCACATCCGGCGTGTTCGCGATGACGATGCTGCGCGCGGCCGCCGCGTCGAGGTCGACGTTGTCGACGCCGACGCCGTAGTTCGCGACGATCCGCAGCTGCGGTCCCGCCGCGTCGAGGTACGCGCCGTCGACCGTCGTCGAGAGAAGCGAGAGGATCCCGTCCGCGCCGCGCGCCTCGTCCACGAGCGCGAAGTCGCGCTCGAGCTCGGCCGCGACGCGCGCGGGCACCGGGCCGGTCACGTGGACGCGCGGCGTCACCGCGCAGGAGGCTACTCGATCACGCCAACCTCAGCTGCTGGCCGACCTCGATCCCGCGGCGCTCCGACTCGCCGGCGGCGAGCTCGAGCACCGCCGCCGCGCGCCGCCACGGCCCGAGCCGCGGCACCACGCGCAGCACCGACAGGTCGCGGTCGAGGAACACGACGTCGATCGGGAAGCGCATGAACCACGTGTGCACCGACGACGCCGGCCGCAGCAGGATTCCCTCCTCGTGCGCAAGGCCGCTGCGCCCGAGCAGGCCGCGCATGCGCACGAGCGGACGGTCGGCGAGCACGCATCGCTCGCACACGACGACGTCGTTCGACGACAGGAGTGGCGCTTCGCGTTGGTTCCGTCGCATCACGGGCGGCTCCGATTGCTCCGGCGCGGCTGCCGCCCACCACGCGAACTTCGTGGCGGAGGTATCGGCAGCACGCGAGTCAACGCGCCCTCCCTCGAAGTGGTGAAACAGATCGAGGATCACTGAACCGAGGGATTCTCGAAATCGCCCGCAGGCTCGATTCATCGCCGCAACACGATCAACTTGGGCGTCTCGGCCACGCCAAAGGACGAAAGGTTCATCGGCGTGGCATGCAAGACCACAGTTCGATCGGGTTTCAGCCTCTTCTTCGATTCGCAGCGCGCCCGGATGGCGGGCGAGCACGAGGCTCGGAAAGGAGGTGACTACCACATGACCATTTCCGAGTGGCTCGAGTTCGCGAAGGCGAACTGGAAGAAGGAGGAGGGCCAGACGATGGCGGAGTACGGCGTCGTTCTCGGCGTCATCACCGTCCTCGCGATCGGCGCGTTCACCCTTCTTTCGGGTGGCATCACGGGCGCGATCAACAAGGTGACGTCGATCCTCCCGAAGTAGCACGGAGCGCGACCGTCATCGCACAGGCAGGAAGCTGGGACTAGGGGTAAAGGAGGTGAGCAATCAAGTGTCTGTTTCCGAGTGGTTCGACTTCGTCCGCCGGAACTGGCGGAAGCAAGAGGGCCAGACGATGGCGGAGTACGGCGTCGTTCTCGGCGTCATCACCGTCCTCGCGATCGGCGCCTTCACCCTTCTGTCCGGCGGTATCTCCGGCGCGATCAACAAGGTGACGTCGATCCTGCCGAACTAGCTGCACCGCAAATCGCCGCAGATGAACCGGGAACCGGGAAAGGGGGGAATCGGATGAGCCGCATCGCCAGCCGCGTGACGTCTCTCGCCGGCAGCAACGACGGGCAGACGGCGCCCGAGTACGCCGTCGTGCTCGCTGTCGTCGCGTCCACCGCCGCATTCCTTTTCG
>Ga0335069_10005567_pt1 | contig 18491 bp, 9 predicted proteins | sample Lox_Sample_11_FD_206714 | JGI IMG/M metagenome (GOLD analysis project Ga0335069, IMG submission 206714) | Soil microbial communities from Loxahatchee National Wildlife Refuge, Florida, United States - Lox_Sample_1.1 | ecosystem: Environmental > Terrestrial > Soil > Wetlands | place: USA: Florida... | reverse complement strand
GAGGCACCTCGACTCCGACGAAGTAGAAAACCAGTGGACCCGCGTGGTGCACTGGCTGTACCTATTCGCGGCATCACTGCCACTGCCGGCTAGCTGTGACATAGTCGTACTCAAGCACCGATTCAAGGCTGTGCGTGCCGCGGTCCGGGTTGAATTGGCTTTACGGTCAGAGGATATTCCTCGGGCCGTACACGGCACCGTGGCGTTCTTCGAGTCGGCACTGTGGGACCACTTGTCAAACCGTCTTACCCCGCATCCAGACGGGAAGCGCCGCCTCTTTCAGGTCAATCCTCAGCCAGACGATATTCTCGTCCGCTCCACTGCTAATGACGAGAACGAGAAACGACGGCGCCCATTCGAGTCGGAGGTTGAGAACGGCGTTTTGTGGTATCGCATTCATGATGACGACGCATGTGCGATCCGGCTTGCGAAACATTATTTGCAAAACCAAAATCTCAAGGAACTCGGTCAAGCCATATCGCCGGTACGGGAACTGCGCAACGACGTTGATCACAACGAGCCCACGCCCGAACTCATGGCGGATGCGTGTCGCCGGATGGTCAACCAGAAGCTGTGGGGAAGCGCCGAAAGCGAGCAAGATGAGAAACGGCCATTGTTCTTAACCCAGCCGCTGGTGCGGGACGTTCTGAGAGATCTTGGCGAGCCACATCCGGATCAGCTCATCGGAGACCTCCTGGCGACCATTAAGGCGAGGCTCCTTGATTTTTGAATAATTCGAGAGGCGCTTCGCGTCTGCCTGCCGGATTCCGAGCAAGCATCTGATTGCAGAGTTTTGTAAGGTTTGATACCGTAAGCACTGGTCGGAAAAGTGGAAGGAAATCTCCGGGATTATTTGCGAATCAAGGAAGCCGCTCGCCTGCTCGGGGTTTCTGAAGGTACGATCCGCAATTGGGGAAGGCAAGGGAAACTCAGGATGCATCGCCATCCGATAAATGGTTACCGCCTCTTCAAGAAAGCAGATCTCGAGGAACTCCTGCGCGCTACTAGGCGATCCGCGGAACACGGCTGAGCACCGCTGAGTGCTGGCTGGAAGAATTACCGCCATTGGAACTGACGGGTTAAGCAAGCGAGCGCCCTCAGCAGGGCTCGATTGATGGATTGGGTTTGTGAAAAGCAATGCACCTTGATGATTTGCGAAGAGCGAGAAGGCATGATAGCGTTCGATAAGGCTCTGCTCGATTCGCTCATCGGCCGACGGGTCCGGTTACCGGGCCATTTTGAAGGGCTAGTCGTCATCGAATCAGCCCGTGGGCTTGGATCGGGGGTCGAACTGCGCGTCCGGCTTGCCAGCGGCCATCTCGATGAGGCTGTTCTCTCGAATGACGATGTCGCGCCGCTGCTGGAGAATCCCGCGGAAGCGGCCGAGTCGATCCGGCCAGCCGACGCTGATAAGCTGCGTCTCCTAGTCGAATCCGCCCGCGTACGCCTTGCTTACGCTTACGACCGCCAGTTCGCAGTAAGCCTGTCTGGAATCCGCACTCTTCCCCACCAGATCGAAGCGGTTTATCTCAAAATGCTCCCGCAGCCGCGCCTGCGCTTCCTGCTCGCGGACGATCCCGGCGCCGGCAAGACGATCATGGCGGGTCTGTTGATCAAAGAACTGAAGCTCCGCGAAGCGATTGAACGCTGTCTCATCGTAGTGCCTGCCCCGTTGACCATCCAATGGCAGGACGAGATGATGCGCTTCTTCGGCGAGACGTTTCAGATCATTCACACGGGGAACGACCAGCAGCAACTCATTAACCTCTGGCAAAGGGAATCGCTCGTAATCACCTCTCTCGATTACGCCAAACAGGATGATGTACGGGAGCGCATCTGGCAACAGCGTTGGGACCTCGTCATCATTGATGAAGCGCACAAGTGCAGCGCCTACACGAAGCGCTCGGCGGGCCGTGGCGACGAGGTCGATAAGACCAAGCGCTACCAACTCGCGGAAAAGCTGGCCGCGGCTGACAATCACCTGCTGCTCCTGACCGCCACTCCGCACCATGGTGATGAAGACCGATTCAGCCACTTCATCCGCCTGATCGATCCGGATCTCTTCCCGGAACCACACAAACTCGGGGAGGAAACCGTCAAGGTCATCCGCCAGGACATTCTGCGTCTGGGGCCCGATTGCCCTTGGGCTCTACGAAGGCTCAAGGAAGACCTGCGAGACATGGATGGAAATCGGCTCTTCCCGGACCGCCACGCCCACACCGTCACATTCAGGCTGAGCAGGGAGGAGTTCGACCTTTACAAGGCCGTCACATCCTACATCAATGAATTCCTGCCCCAAGCCAGCGGCAAACGCAAGAGCAGCGTGGCGCTGGCCCGGACCGTCTTCCAGCGACGTCTCGCCAGTTCCACACGTGCGATTCACGAATCTCTTCTGCGGCGCCTGAAGAAACTCCAGGAGATAGACCGCGAGTTGCAGGATCTACCGCCCGCGCAACGTGGGAAACGCCTGGCCTATTTGCAGGGCCGGATAACCGATGTCGAACAAGACGAGGACGACCTCGACGACGAGGCGCGCGACCAATTGCTAGACGAAACCACGATCGCGCAGGGCCTTGATCAACTGCAGGCCGAGCTCGCAGCGCTGGGCGAGTTGGAGGCTCGCGCCGCGAAGGTTCGCCAGCGTGGCCAGGACTCGAAGTTATCGGCACTGAAGGAGTGCCTGACCAAAGCTGAGTTTCAAGAGCTTCAGGACGGACGCGGCAAGCTGCTCATCTTCACCGAACATCGGGACACGTTGAAGCATCTCCAAGAACACCTCGAATCGTGGCGCTATGCCGTCTGCGAGATCCATGGCGGCATGAATCCCCACGAGCGGAAGAAGACGCAAGAGGAGTTCCGGACTTCGCAGCAGATCTGTGTGGCGACCGAAGCGGCTGGGGAGGGCATCAACCTTCAGTTCTGCCACCTGATGATCAATTACGATCTTCCGTGGAACCCCACGCGGCTGGAACAGAGGTTGGGCCGTATCCACCGCATTGGTCAGAAAGATGATTGCCACGCCTACAATTTTGTGGCAAGCGACTCCGAGGATGGCCAGCCGATTATCGAGGGGCGCATCCTGGAGCGCCTGCTCCATAAGCTCGACCAGATGAAAGTGGCCCTCAATGACCGCGTGTTCGACGTTATCGGCGAGGTCCTTTCTCTCAATGACGTCAACCTTCCGGAGATGCTCCGCGAAGCGGCGTATGAACCGAGGCGGCTCGAAGAGTATCTAGACCGCATCGACCAGATCGATCCGCACCGCCTGAAGCAATACGAAGAGGCAACGGGACTGGCGCTTGCGCGCGCCAACGTCGATTTTTCGACGTTCCTCCGATCAAATGTCGAGGCCGAAGAGCGCCGCTTGATGCCGAAATACGTCGAGGAGCAGTTTCTCAAAGCGTCCCTGGAGATCGGCCTCAAGGTCGAGGCGCGGGCCGACGGCCTGTGGCGCATCGAGCACGTCCTCGCTGACCTGCGATCCGAACGGCGAGAGAGCGTTCGACGGATCGGCAAGCCCGACCCTTCCTATCGCAAGCTCACGTTTCACAAGGAGCATCTTGACCAGGATGCGCACCTCGACGCGGTACTCATCGGGCCGGGGCACGCGCTCTATGCGGCTGTAGATGAAAAGACCAACGAAGCCTTGGCGGGCCTCCACGCCGGCCAAGCCGTCTACATCGACACGCAGTCAGACGTTCCCTACAGCCTTCACTTCTTTGAGATGTCCGTCCGCGGCCAAACGAGTCAGGGCGAACCGATCACAATCAGCGCCGAGTTAGTCGCCGTGCGCGAAGAATCGGGAACCGGCCTCCAGCATGAAGATCGGTTCTCGGTGGTTCCGGCAGACGTTCTCATTGACCTTCCCGCGCACCCCTCACCACCGGAAGCGGTTTGGCCCCTGGATCTTGGTCCGGCGACGGATTACCTCAAGACCACGCTTCAGATGGAAAGGCGTGCCGCCAGCCAGGAAGAGCGGCGGCATTATGCGCAGGTCTGCCGGGACTACCTGGAGAAATCGTTCAATGCCCGAATTCGCGCGGCGCAGGACCGTGTCTTTGCGCTTCGCGCCCGCGAGGCTTCATCGCCGGAGGTGGGCCTGGCCCGCCAGCGGTCGGAGCAGGATCTCGCCGACCTCCAGCGGACCCGTCAGGATCGCCTGGCCGGCCTGGATCGTCTCACCATCGCCCGGCATGGTCCGGTAAGGCATATCGCCACTGCGCTCGTTTTCCCGTCGACGGCGAGTTCGGCTGCACAGATCAACGCCATACTCGAAGATATCGATCCCGTGATGAAACGGCGCATCGAACTGGCGGCCGAAGACGTAGTGCTCGCATTTGAATCGGCCCGTGGGTGGGAGTGCGAAAAGGTGGGGCATCTGAAGATCGGTTTCGACATCCGCAGCCTTGGACCTGCGAATGCCCAAACAGGTTACCGCGATCCCGTTCATGGCGTTCGCCGGATAGAAGTCAAAGGACGCAAAAAAGGGCAGCCCATCCGCCTGACTACCAACGAATGGTACAAAGCCCAGCAACTTGGCGATTCCTTTTGGCTCTACGTGATCTGGGACCCGCTGCACAACCCAGACCCCATGCCGGTGATGATCCAGAACCCCGCCAAACATTTGGAACACGCCGCGAAGCCGGTCGTGTCGGCTAGGTTCTATGACGTGCCCGCCGAAGCGATTGAACAAGCCGCGAGGGCAATCCGATGACGAGGTCCGCAGAATAATGAGTGATGACAAACGGCTGATCGAAGACTACCTGCCCATCGAGGCCATTTCTGCCGAAGCCAGTCGCGAGAAGGCTCCCCGCAAAGGACATATCTCGACCCTCCACCTATGGTGGGCGCGACGGCCATTGGTTGCCTGTCGCGCTGCTGTATATGGCTCGCTTGTCCCAGCGTCCCGTTTCGTTCCGAACGGCAGTTCAGATGAGAAGAAGAAGTCCCTTGGCCGCGCCAACTCCGCGAAGTTCGTAAAGGCTTTGTGTATGTACGCGGCCGAGCCGCGAATCATCCAAGAAGCGCAAAGGCACATCCTCGTCGCCCACGCCGACCGGCTTACACAGGAACTAGCCGATTGGAAGGCTGGCAATACGCCCAAACCAGGATGGGTGGATGAGCTCAATTTCTCTGGTGTTCAGGCTACAGTGGAGGATATCAACTGTGGCCGTGCGCCGCGTCCGCGGGTGCTCGATATGTTCGCAGGCGGCGGTGCAATTCCGCTCGAAGTGCTCCGCCTCGGCTGCGATGCCAGCGCCCTCGATCTCAACCCCGTCGCCCACCTCATCCAGCTTTGCACGTTAGTGTACCCGCAGATGTACGGCAAAGCCGATTCAACTGCGGGTGGTACGACCGGACCGGTCAACGCCAGTGAAAAGCCGACATGGGGCGGATTGGCTGCGGAAGTTCGCTATTGGGGTAACTGGGTTCTGAATAGAGTCAAAGCGGATATCGGTGATTTGTATCCACTAATCCCCGACCCACATCATACAGCCAAAACGGACGCTACAACTCCTCTCTTCAAGGGCGATGGCTCCGCGGATCTTCCCGACGGCCATCTAACAGCAGTTGCCTATCTTTGGACTCGAACGCTCAAGTGCAAGAATCCTAGTTGCGGCGCAACAGTACCACTCCTTAAGCAGACTTGGCTTCAAAAGAAGAAAGGACAGTACGTAGCGCTGAGAATCGTTGCACCCAAGAATGAAAAGCACGCAAGATTTGAGTTGGTTGAGACAGTGGCCGAGCGAGATATGGGGTTTGACCCTGCCGCAGGATCAGCCTCGGGCAACGCGACATGTCCTTTTTGCAGCACAGTAGCGGATAGCGAATATGTACAAGCAGAAGGAACTGCAGGTGGCGTTGGTTTCCAGCTCCTTGCTCTAGTGTGTCGGAAGATGCACAAATCTGGCACTATTTTTCTAAGCGTTGATGATGTCCCGAAAGAACTGGCGATATCAGAAGGTGAGATTCAATCGCGAATCCGAAAATTACTCACTCGAACGGGCCTCACCTTGCCAGACGAGCAAATTAGTCATATTCGCCCTTCTCCAAACGCAAGAGGCCTAACAGCGCCCACACGGCACGGTTTGTCGAAGTTTTCCGATCTTTTTCAACCCCGTCAACTGCTTTCCCTCCTCACGCAGTGCGCGGCCGTACGCGAAGCGTTTCCAGCAATGCTTGCTGCCGGCCTGAGCGACGAACGAGCAAGAGCAGTAGCCGGTTACCTAGGCCTGCTTGTTGATCGCATGGCTGATCGAGGAAGCGCCATGTGCCGGTGGGATCCAACATATACGAAGACGCAGTCGACATTTGGGCGACCCGCCCTGCCGTTTATTTGGGATTTCTCCGAGACGAATCCATTTGGCGACGCGTCGGGCGACATGGCCCAGGCAATCGATTGGATTGCGCGAGTTGTTGAGGAGGTTTCAGGAGTTTCCCGCCATGCGTCCGTGGCAAGAGGTTCCGCCTTAGCGCTGTCGCTCGGAGATCAGACGTTCGACGCAATTATTACCGATCCTCCCTATTACGACAACGTGCCATACGGTGATCTGTCAGATTTCTTTTATGTATGGCTGAGGCGGTCAATAGGCGATCTTTACCCAGAGCATTTCTCATCCCAGCTAACTCCAAAGAAAAACGAGGCGACGGCACTGTCGTCTCGGTTCAAGGGTGATATGGGGGCGGCAAGTTGCTCCTACGAGGCGATGATGCTCGCTGCCTTCCGGGAGGCGAGTCGAGTGCTAAAAGCGAGAGGCTCGTTGATAGTTGTATATGCGCACAAGACCACACTGGGCTGGTCTACATTGATAGATGCTCTGCGAAGGGCCGGCTTCACTGTTACAGAAGCTTGGCCGCTAAATACGGAATTTGCCGGAAGGTTGGTATCGCAGGACTCAGCTGCTCTCGCCTCCAGCATCTTTCTGGTTGCGCGAAAGCGTGAGTGCGATCAGGCAGGGCGATACGAAGATGAAGTGCGACCTGATCTTGAGGTCATCGTGCGAGAACGGGTCGATACCTTTTGGGATCTGGGCATTTCTGGTGCCGACTTGATGATCGCTTGCGTCGGGGCTGGGCTGCGTGCGTTCACCAAGTATGCCCGCGTTGAGTACGCCAATGGCGAGGACGTGCCAGCAGAGCGGTTCTTGGCTGAGGTCGAAACGGTAGTGCTCGAAGCGATCTTGAGCAAGCTTTCCAAGACGGTGGGACCAAAGGACGCCCAAACGACCCTTGCTGGTCTCGACCCTGCCACACGGTTCTACATTCTCTGGCGTTATACCTATGGTGCCGCAGAACTGGACGCCGGCGAAGCAATCATCTTCGCCAACGGAACGCACGTTGAATTGGATGGGCAGCATAGCCTTACGCAGGGGAAGTGCGCACTGCTGGAAAAAAAGAAGAGCAAGTATCGATTACACGACTACACCGAACGCGGCAGCGAAAGCGCTCTTGGCCATCCCGCCGAAGACGGCACTTCCGCCTCGTCTGTAGATGCTTTGCATCGGCTTCTATGGCTCCTGGAGCACAAGCCGCTCAAACTCCCGGAATTTTTGAACGAGGCCAAACCAAACGTGGAGCAACTCCGCCTTGTTGCTCAAGCTCTTGGGGGCCCGGCATTGAGCGGGGGCGAGCTTTCCGATGTGTCGTCCACCGCCGAGCAATCGGTACTCGGAAAACTGCTGGCGAACTGGAACACGGTGATGGTCGGCAAGGCAGCAGTGGAAGATCGGCGCACAGGACAGGATCGGCTGTTCAAGGAATAGAGGGCAACGTCATGAGCAACAATCCGAAGCCATGGATCGAGTCGGTGCATCTGCATCCCGACGTGTTGAAAGAGAACGCAGCTACCGACATTTTCGCCCTGGATCTCGGCCCTCTGGCCGACGGGTCAGGCACGGTCGCGCCGGTGTACCGGGATGCCGAATCCTTCTTCCGAGCGTCGTACGTGACCGCCGGGTTGAAGTCGCTGCTCGACGAGGTGCTGAAACGCCTCGCTGGCAAAGGCGGCTCGCCTGTTCTCAAATTGATGACGCCATTCGGCGGCGGCAAATCCCATACCATGGCCGCCTTGTTCCACGCGGCTGGAAATCGGAAGGCGTTGGATGTGTTACCCGAGGCGAAGGGACTGGAGAGTCCAACGGGGGTCCGGGTCGCCGTGGTTGACGGGCAGTTCTTCAACGCGCAGCAAGGGAAGGAGTCGGATGGCATCCGGCCTTTGACCCTATGGGGCTGGCTGGCCCTGCAACTCAGAGGGAAGGCCGGATACGAGGAGATGCGCGCCAACGACGAAGCGCGCGTGGCTCCCGGCGGCGACGACCTGGTCAAGCTGTTTGGCGACAAGCCGAACCTAATCCTCTTGGATGAGACCCTCGAATACTTGATCAATGCCGGCGGCGTAAAGGTTCTGCAGACCGATCTCCGCGAACAGACGCTCAACTTCCTTAAGGAACTCACAGTAGCGGCAGCCAATGCGCCGAGGACCGTAGTCGTGCTTGCCCTGCCATCCAGCCAGCCCCGCGAGACGCTACAGCATAGTCAACTCCTCCAGACACTGGACCACTTCATCGGTCGCAAAGATGCTCTGCGCGAGCCGGTTGAGCAAGACGAGGTCTTCAAAGTCATCCAGCGCCGCCTGCTGGAGAAGATGCCCGAGGATGCGGTTGCAGGGGCTGCGGCAGCTGCCTACCAGCAGATTTTCACGCAGATGCGCAAGGCATACGCGGGAAGTCCGGCAGAGGAGCAACAGGCCGCGGAGGAAGGGATCCAATTGCGGGACCGGATGCGACTGGCCTATCCGTTCCATCCCGCCTTGCTGGACCTCATGCGTCAACGCTGGGCCTCGTTGCCCGAGTACCAACGGACGCGTGGCGCCTTGAGGTTTCTCGCGGCTTGTCTGCGGGCGCAACACAAGGTCGGCAAGAGCGGCGTCGTGCTCGGCCCCGGTGACGTCATGCTGAACGACCCCGAAGTTCGCAGGGCCTGCATCAAAGAACTCGGCCTGATGAACCGATTTGACGCTGTTTTCCAGGCCGATCTCGTGGGTGCCAATTCGACAGTTTCCCGAATTGATAAACTTCGTGCGAAAGCCAACCCGGCCGAAGTCGGGAAATCCCTTGCCAGCCGTCTGGCCACCGCTATCTTTCTCTATTCGTTCGGCGGTCTGCGTCGTGAGGGCACGGACACCAAGGAAGTGCTTCCTCCTGGAGTTTCAGAGGCAGACCTTCTCGCTGCCTGTGTCGGCCCGGACCTCGACAGTCTCACGGCAAAGGCGTGCTTGAGCGAGCTCAGACAGTCGTGTCTTTATCTGCACTTCGATGGCGTGCGCTACAGCTTCAAGCAAGACCCAAACGTGACCCTTCTCATCGAACAGGAGGCGGATGCCGTAGCGCGCGACGAGGGTCTCGTGACCAGCCAGATCAAAACTATGCTGGAAGAGCGGCTGTCCGGACACCATGCTGCGATCCCCTGGCCCGGCGCATCCGGCGAGATCCCCGACGAACAGCCCCGTTTCCAGATTGCCTATTTACCTCTCGACTTCGCGGCCAAGTCCAGCAAGGAGAGGGACGCTCTTGCAAGCGATTTACTTGAGAAGTGCGGGAGTAAGCCGCGGCTATACAAGAACGGTCTGGCTCTGGCGATCCCCGCCACCGACCAAACGGAAAGCCTGCGCCGCGATGTCCGCTATTTCATCGCCGTTGATCGCGTCAGTAAGGCGGCCAAGAAACACAACCTCACCAAGGAGCAGACTGACGAATTGCGGGAGCGCAAGGCCACTCACGCCGGCGCGGCCGAATCTGGTTTTGTGAAACTCTACCCGGAAGTCTGGCTTCCCAAACTAGACCAAGGCGTGATTACCCTCGAGAAGATCGCGGTTGGCGGCCGGCCGCTCCAGACCACTATTAGCGACAAGCACCTGGCCTTGATATTTGAGCGGAGCATGGAGCTCCTGACGATAGTGCAGCCCCGCGTCTTCCCAACGCTGAACCCGGTGAAGATTGTGGAGCTGTTCAAACTGGGAGAGGAGCAGCCCCCTCGGCTCGGCATTCGTTGTGCCGACCTAGTGAACGGGTTCTACTCGTTTCTTGGATACACTCGCTTGACCAGCAAGGAGGTTGTGCAGAAGGCTGTTGCACGAGGTGTGCAGCAAGGGGTATTCGGCTACTTCGCCGGCGCCGTGCCTGTGCTGGATGCCGCTGGCAGGTATCAAGTCGCCAGAACTAAGGTTCGTTTCGATGTCTCCGTCGCAGACGACGAGGTCGACCTTGAGTCCGGTTTCATCATGCTCCCCCAAGCGATCCCCGCAGAGGCTGCGCCTCCGTCCGGCCCTGGTCCCATTCCAGTGCCTCCCGGCCCCGTGCCCCCGGGTCCAACACCTCCGGCGGGAGCGGGACCTCAACCAACGCCAGCAGTCCCCACCGACAAGGTCGTTCAACTGAGCTTCGCCGCCAATCGCGACCAGATCTACAACGCGTGGAACGCAATCGCCAACCTCGCAGAACTGGCCGGAAAGGTTGAAGTCAGTATACGGGCCGAGTCGGAAAAGGGTTTTGACAAGAGCAAGCTCCAAAACGGCGTCCTCGAGCCGCTGAGGGAAATCGAGTTAATCGACTAATGCGACACAGCGACGCCGGCCCATTACGAATGAGTGGTGGAAAGCTCTTATGAGTCATGATATCGATCAGTCCACCGGAGAACCTGCCATCGCCTATGTCGGCAAGAAGCCCTGGCACGGACTTGGAGAAGAATTGCCTGAGGACCAGCCGATTGAGAAATGGCTCAAAGCGGCGCGACTCGGCTGGGAACTGACGAGGCTTCCGGTTCAATACTTGGCAGAGGGAACACACCGAACGATGGAGGACAGATTTGTGCTCGCGAGGAGCGACACCCACGAGGCGCTTTCCATCGTGTCGGGCGATTACCAGATTGTGCAGCCGCGAGAAGTCCTCGAATTCTATCGTGATCTGATGAAGGAGTACGGGTACACTCTGGAGACGGCGGGTGCGCTCGACCACGGCCGGAAGGTGTGGGCGTTGGCGAGAACCGGCATCACCGAGGCGGCCGACAAGCACGGGGCGGATAAGATTGCCGCTTATGTCCTGCTGGCCACCTCGTGCGACAAGACGCTCGCCACGACGGCGGCCTTCACCAGCATCCGTGTTGTCTGCCAGAACACCCTTTTCTTCGCGACGGAGGAGGTTAGAAAGAAAGGGCGCCCGCAGGTGAAGGTGCCACATAACCTGTACTTCGACGCGGGTGCGGTGAAGGCGCAGTTGGGCCTCCTGGACCCTGCTTGGGAGGCCTTCCTGAAGAAAGTCCGCAAGATGACGGGGCATCCCATGAAGACGGACGATGCCGCTTCATTCTTCGAAGAACTGCTTCGACAAAAACAGGATAAGCCCCTCTCGAAACCAGCGGCGCGCGAGCACGCCACAATGGTTGCCCTTTTCCGGTCCGCGCCGGGACAAGATCTCGTCACGGCCAAAGGAACGCTCTGGGGCGCCGTGAACGCCGTCAGCTATTACGCCGATCATGTGCGTTCTGGCGCCGAGGAGAGGCTCGATGGTGCTTGGTTCGGTGCGGGATACGCATTGAAGGAACGTGCATGGACGAAAGCAGATTCGATGATTTCGTAGTAGAAAAGGTCGACCGAGATGGATAACTATTCCGCTGTCACGCACGCACAATCGGACCGCTGCGAGTTCAGCGTGGAGCAGTCCAAACAAATAATCGACGACACTTCGTCGGCTAGGCTGCACTCCTTCTCAAGCGAGGAATTGGAACTTGTCATCAACTTGGATGCCAGGTTTCGTGTGGAAGCCGCAGCGCATCCCGATGGCGAAGGACTATGAGTGTTACCAATACGAGCGCGCCGCCAAGTCTGCCCGTTCGCGTGGTCGGCATTGATCTCGGGACGACGAATTCGACTGTGTGTGAGATCGTGTGGCCCAAAGGCGACGACAAGCCCGGTCCGCCTCGTTGCCTGAATATCGACCAGGTTACAACCCAAGGCCGGTATACGAACGTCCTGGTGCCCTCGATCGTTGCGCTTCAGGGCAATGAAGTCTGTGTCGGCCAAGGCGCCAAACTACTGCGGGCCAGAGCCGGCGCGGGCACAGAAGAGTACAAATCGTGGTTCGCGGAAACAAAGAATGATATGGGAGTCCGGCGCACGTACCACCGTGCCCCGGCGGGATTCCAGTCGGCGCGAGCCATCGCGGCCGAGATGCTGAAATTTCTGTACTCCGCGGCCGTGGCGGAGAGCGACATTCCGATCTCTCGGGTCGTCGTCACTGTGCCAGCGAGCTTTCAAGCCGCACAGCGACGTGATACTGTTTCCGCTGCTCAGCGCGCCGGAATTCCGTTGGCCGATGGCGACCTGCTCGATGAGCCGGTAGCGGCATTCATGGATTATTTGACTGAGGCCGGCGGGGCTGATAAGGATCTGCTCCCGGAGCTGGATCAGACTAAGAATCTGTTGGTTTTCGACTTCGGCGGCGGAACGTGCGATGTTGCGATCTTTCGGATTGGCCGCAGCGCTAGCGGTAGCCTCACGATTACACCAATCACAGTTTCTCGCTACCATCGGCTGGGCGGTGGCGACATCGACCGGGCAATCATTCATGAAGTCTTGATTCCAGAACTGCTCGAACAGAACGGACTCGGTCAGTTCGCCCTGGACTTCGAGGAAAAACGCCAGCGGGTTCAACCTGCCCTCCTCGCCGTGGCGGAAGCACTCAAGCAGAAGCTGTCGATCGAAATTGTCCGCCTACGAAAGCTTGGCCGGTGGGACAAGATCGATAAAACTACGGTAGTTCAAACGCAGCCGGGCGCATACCCGGTCGCCCTCAAGGACCGGTCGCTGACCCTTCAATCGCCGAAGCTGTCTGCAGGTGACTTTGACCGCGTGCTGGCGCCATTCTTTGATCGCGACCTGCTTTTGGCGCGCGAGGATGAATACCGCGTGAGCTGTTCGATCTTCGCGCCGATCGAAGACGCGTTGGTCCGCGGGCGCCTTGATCGAAGCGACATCCATCTGTGCTTGCTGGCCGGCGGGAGCAGCTTGGTTCCACAGATCGCGGATGCGGTCGCGGCGTACTTCGAGGACGCGAACGTCCTTACGTTTCCCAGCCGCGAAGACACGCAGACCGCCATAGCAAAAGGCGCCGCACTACACGCCTTCAGCCTGTCGACATCCGGGAAACCGCTAGTCCAACCCATCTGCCATGACGACATCTGCTTCCAGACTCGGCGTGGACCCGTTGTCCTCATCCCAAGTAGGGCAGAGTTGCCATATCCCTCTGATGGCGGCTACGAGCGGAGGACGGACTTTAAAGCTCCCGAAAACGTCAAGGCCGGGGCAGAGGGCAGTATTCGCGTACAGGTTATAGCTGGCGAGGAACAGCGCTCTCTTTTCGAAGAACTGTGGGCGATTAAAGGCCCGGTGAAAAAGGGCGCGTCGCTATGGTTGGACTTCCGGTTCGATGAGAACCAAGTGCTTGACCTCCGCATGGGAAAGGCCGGGGACGAGAGTGCGTTCGAAGCGACCCTTGAAAACCCCCTGACGCACGTGGTCAACCCAAACGCAACCAAGGCGCGGATCGAAGATCTGGAGGAGGAACTCCGGAACCGGAAAGTCCCACGCGACGAGATGACCGGCAAATTCGAAGAATTGGCCGATTTGTATCGCAAGATCCGGCAATACGAGAAAGCCTTGGCCTACTACGCCCGCGCGCTGCAACTGCTTCCAAATCCCCCGGCGTATCTGCTGAACAGAATGGCATTCTGCGCCCGCGACATGGGCGATCGGGAACGCACCGACAGGTTCTTCACGGAAGCCGACCGTGCCGAACCGTGGTCCGGTACATGGTTCAACTGGGCGCTGGCGAAGGAGCAGTGGGGCCAGCCGGCGGAAGCACTCGAGTTCGTCGAAAAGGCCATCGCGATGTACAACGACCCACCATACTCGGTCTTGAAGGCGAGGCTTATGCAGAAGGCCGGTGACGCGGACGGCGGCCTCAGGCTCGCGGCAGAATCGGTAAAGCATTTTCCTCCGCCCGCTGCGCAAGACGAGTACCAACTATCCTGGCTCCGTGTCGGCGCGCGGATTATCGGAGACGACGTCCTGGCCCGCGAAGCGGATGCATGGCTGCGAAAACGCGCCGATCGGTCTGGATCGCGCGCCGAAGTTGTTGGGGAGCTTCCCGATATGGAGCGCATGCCCGGCGAGGACGACCTATGAGCTGGCTCATCCCACGGGACGAACTGACGGCAGAACAAATTCGGGCCGTGGAATTGAGCCCAAACGAACACCGTGTGATTCTGGGCGCACCAGGATCAGGCAAGACCCAGATCCTCCTGCACCGCGCGCGGTTTTTGGGTGATGAGCGTGGGGTAAGCCCCGACCGCATCCACATTTTCGTTTTCACGAACGTTCTCAAGAACTACATCCGGACGGCGCTGCTGGATCTCGATTTACCAGACACCACCGTAACCACGCTCGACGACTGGTGTAAGCAGATCTATGAGCGAGAAATCAGCTATAGGCTGCCTTGGGACCAGGCTAACCGGTGCCCGGATTTTCCCGCCATCCGCACGGCGGTGCATCTGCTGGCCAAGAACCGCAGACTGTTCGATTTTGTTTTGGTTGACGAAGGGCAGGACTTACCCCCCGATGCCTTCGCGCTCATTCGGGATCTGGCGCCACACATCACGGTCGCGATGGATCACAAACAGCAGATTTATCGGGAAGGATCAGGCGAAGCGGAGATTATTCGGGCTCTCGGTTTAAGGCGCAGCAATGTCATGCTCCTCGATGCGTTTCGGTGCTGCCCCTACATCGTGCGCGTTGCGGCCGAATTCATCGATGATCCGGGGGAGCGAGAGGCGTTCTTGAATCAGAGCCGCACTTCTCAAAGCGATATCCAGACGCCGCTGCTTTACGTTGCGTCGGACGTGGACGACGAGAAGGACCATCTTATTGAGGTCCTTCGGGAGCGTCAGATCGTGGACCGGAGCATCGCGATCCTCCTCAGCAACAACGCCAAAGTGGAATCCTTCGCCCATCGATGCAAGGCACAGGGCGTCCCAATTGAGACTCGAAAGACAGGATTGGACTTCGGAAACGCCACACCGAAGGCCATCACGATTCACAGTGCGAAAGGGCTGACGTTCGATACCGTGCTGTTTCCGCGGCTGGTCACATCGAGTTTCTCCGGCCCACTCGAAGGTTGGGCGCAACGACTGCTGTTTGTCGGCATGACCCGGGCCACAAAGTGGGTCTATTTCAGTACCGTTCGGGGGCGCCAACTGCCGGAGTTGGCCAGAATCCGGGCGTTGGCGGAACTGAAGCCGCCAGTCGTGACGATCGGCTCGCACTTCGGGGTGGTTTCTGGAACGCCTGCTTCGGAATCACAGGATGAACTCTTGGACATTCTGTAATGTGCAATGCCCCTTCCCATGACCACGGAAACCCCGGATATCCGGTCAACAGGGGCGGATGGTCACCTATTATTGAATGGATCATTGTGAGCGGTAACAAATGAAGTTCCTCTGTCCACATCCCCGTTCGTGGATCCGGGTACACACCGCTCTGACGAAAGCCTGGGAAGAAGCGGGCCGACAGGGATCACCACCACCTGCTCCTTTGATTCTGGCGGGCTGGTGTTGCACCAATGATCTGGAGAAGGCTCAACGGTGGCAAGAGACGGTCATATGGGCGAGAGGTCACAATGTTGAGCGATTCGCGGCAGACTTGCGCGAGGAGGATAAATACTGCGTCGAGGAGTTCACGACTTATGATGTGGGTCCGTTTGGCGGGCCAATGTACCTCCCGTGGAGCTTTGATCCGAAGGCCATCCCGGATGCGGAGAGCGTAAAGGCCGCACTGTCGATCTTGTTGAAGGAGTGGCCAAGCATTGTCGATTCCAAGTTGGCGGGGATGACCAAGCCGCTGCGGTTCAGCGGCCAGAAGAAGCGGCGGCTGGTGGTGAAGGCGAATGCGGAACAGATTCCATCATGGGGAGGCTGGAATCACCTCGCACAGGGCGAGGAAAGACGTACTTTCACTCGTCTTCGATCCGCAATCAATCAAGCGATTGCGCCTTTAGTAGTGGATCATATCGATTTCGAGCCCTCAACAAACTGGGCCGAACAAGAAGAAGACGATGGCGAATGATGAAAAGACAGCAGGCACGCCGACTGGGGTGAGGACAATGTCCCCGGCCATGGGCGCGATTGATCGGGATCGCGTAAAGGTGCAGATGCGACGCTGGCAGGACCGAGTTCTCGACTTGACGAAGTCGAACCCCTTAATAGGGCTCAATAGGTCTCGCGTGTCGAAGCTCCTTGCTGTTGAACCGGGCCTGAATGAGATTTTCTCTGCCTTCGCAATCGACGAGACGCAACTTCGAATGCCGCTTGTCCGGAAGCGGACGCGGCAGCCGCAGCAATCGCTGCTCACACCGGACGAAGATCCTGACCTCGTTGTTGAACCCGGTGACATTTCCTTCGAGGCGAAGCCCCTCGATCTGATGCGCCGGCTGCGCCGCATCCACGACAACGCGCGCACAACTCTGGAAGAGCGCGGCGTCACGACGCTCTATATAACGTTCGGCGCCCTGCGATGGAAGGATGATCAGTTCGGTGATTCAGTCAGTCCGCTATGGATGATCCCGTGCGAGTTCGAGAGTAAAGGCCCGGACGCGTCGCTCAGGCTCTGTATCGCGGACGAGGACCCACAGGTAAACCCCGCCCTTGAGTACTACCTGCGTGAACGGCACAAGATCCAACTGCCCGAGATACCAGATGAACCGGACAAGCAATCGCTCACGACATTCTTGCGGAGCATTCGGCGAGCCGTTCAAGAACAACGGTGGGAGGTCGCGGAGGAGGTTTGGCTAAGCACTTTTTCCTTTGAATCACTGGTCATCTATCGTGATCTTCATGCGCTCGTTGATGCCGCCGCCGCCCACCCTGTTGTTGCAGCACTATCCGGCGCAAGCAGACCGGCTGGCACATCCGAATCCCTCCCGCACGACCTCGATTCTCTCCCGACACCTGCAACCGTACCCATACCCGTGCTGCCGACGGATTCCAGCCAACTTGCGGCGCTAACGTTGTCGTCGATGGGCCGGCACGTTGTCGTTCATGGCCCCCCAGGGACCGGTAAGAGCCAGACGATTGCGAACCTGGTTGCTGACGCGCTCGCCCGAAACAAGAAAGTGCTATTCGTGAGCGCAAAGATGGCAGCGCTCAATGTCGTCTATGATCGGCTTAAAGAGCTTGGGTTGCAGGATTTCTGCCTCGAAGCCCACAGCACCAAGGCCGGAAAGCAGAAAGTCATTGACGAACTCCGGCGTACGCTCGAGGCCGAGACTAGCCGTGACGGAGAGGCGCTGGAGCGCGAACTCCAGACGCTGCTCCGGGTGCGTGACGACCTAAATGCTTACGCGCGCGAGTTGCATGCCACCCTTCAGCCTTTCGGTTTGTCGATATACCGCGCGAACGCCCGTTTGGCACAACTAAATGCCGTCCCAGATGTTCGCGGCCCTCTCCCGTGGCCGAATCCACTCGATGCATCGAGGGACGATTTCGACCAGCGCGTCCGGGCTCTCGAAGAACTCGCCTCGAACGCGGCCGTTTTCGATCAGCGCTCTGCTCATCCTTGGTGCGGCTTTTCGCCAAAGGCGTTCGGGTTGGCAGAGCAGGAAGGCCTTGAATCCGCTCTGAGGGCCATTGCGGATGCCGAAAAACAAATCAGTTCTCTCGCCGAAAGGCTCGATTGTTTGATTCCGGGTGCGCGGTCGCTTTCATGGAGCAATTGGGCTCTTTTGTCCAGTGTGCTCCAGGCCCTCGGCGAAACAGACCGATTGCCTGACGGCTGGTGGAAACATACCGAAGATCGACTTGCGGAGATGGCTGAGCTGTTCACCAAAGGCGCACAGCTCCGGACCGAACTGGACGACCTTGCGTCTGACGTTCGCACGGTGATCGACGGGACGCCCAAGGATATGGCAACATTCCTGTCGCCCGTTCTGTGTCGCTTTGCTGCCTGGCATGCGCTTCTACGGCCGGCGTACTGGAAATGGCGAGCCCGGGTCCAGGACAGCCTGTGCCCTGGAATTCTATTTACACGGGACCGAATCGCGTCCCTATGTACTAAGTGCCAGCGCATCATAGAAATCGAGCGGTGGTTTGACGAGCAGAATTCCGTTCTCACCCAACATCTCTCACCGGAAAATTCCTTGAATGCAGCGGTTTTGAAGGGTTTAGCCCACTCGTTCACGGTTGCCGGACTCTTCAAACGGGCTCTTGCGGCCGTCGGTAAGCAGGCGCCGGAAATGCTGTCCGTCAGCACAGAAGTCCAGAGCGCCGCTAAAGAAACGCTCGCGCTACTGCCCAACACCGACTTGCAGGCGGCGGTGCAGCGGCTTGATTCCGACTGGTCAGCCGGCTTCATTCGGTCCGAGGTGGCGAGTCGTGCTGCGCTTCCA
>Ga0335069_10005565_pt1 | contig 18494 bp, 19 predicted proteins | sample Lox_Sample_11_FD_206714 | JGI IMG/M metagenome (GOLD analysis project Ga0335069, IMG submission 206714) | Soil microbial communities from Loxahatchee National Wildlife Refuge, Florida, United States - Lox_Sample_1.1 | ecosystem: Environmental > Terrestrial > Soil > Wetlands | place: USA... | reverse complement strand
CCGTCGATCAGGAGGCCGTTGGGGTTCGGGATCGTCGCGCGCATGATCAGCGTGTCGGTGGTCTGGTCGACCTGCGGGTCGGTGAGGTTCCACACGCCGGCCAGCGGGTAATCCGCGCCGTTGGACAGGCGCACGCGGATCTCGATCTTGGCAAGGCTGCCGTCGGGCTCGTGGCGCGAGGCGCGGATGGTTTCTAGATCACGCACGCTGACCGGGAACAGCACGTACATCGGATCCTGGCTGACGATCGTCGCCAGAACCCCGCTCGCGGGATTCACCAGGTTGCCGATCTGATAGGCGGTACGGCCGATGCGGCCATCGATCGGCGAGCGGATGTCGGTGTAGCTGAGATTCACCTCGGCCTGCGTCAGCGCGGCCTGCATCTGCATGACCTTCGCCTTGCTGCTGTCGAGGTCCGCCTTCTGCTGGTCGACGAGCGACTGCGGGCTGAACTGCTTCTTGGAGAGCTCGAGGTTGCGGTTGTATTGCAGCTGGGCGTTGGTGACGACGGCCTCGGCCGCGGCCAAGTTCGCCTTCGCCTGGTCGACCGCCGCCTGGAACTGCACCTTCTCGATCTGATAGAGCAGATCGCCGGTCTTGACCTCCTGGCCCTCGCGGAAATTGACCTTCTCGAGGAAGCCCTCGATGCGCGCCCGCAGGTCCACTTTGTAGATGGCCTGGATGTGGCCGACGAACTCGAAGGATTCGCTGACGCCTTTCATCGCGGCGGGGCGCACGCCGACCGCCGGCTTGGGTGCCGGTGCTGCGGCCTGCTGCTTCTTGTCGTCGCAGCCGGCGAGGAGAACGCTGGCGGCGACGGCCGCAATGAACCACGTACGCGAGCCGAGTGCCGTGCTCATATGGATCTCCCCCAAAGAGCGGGCCAGGATGCCAGCCACGGCAGCAAAGTCGAATGCGGATGCCGCCGCTCGACCATACCTCGAACGCATGCGCCCGCCAAACGCGGGCACGCATTTTCGCACGCAGGCCAAGTTACTTTTCGGTGACGTGCCTAGGATTTCGCCACAAGAGTGACGCTTCTAGACGCTTGCAAACTCCAGCGCCCAGCCGGCCATGGCGGACAGCGCCCGGTCCTCGCCGGGAAAGCCGATGAGCTGGAGCCCGAGCGGCAGCCCTTCGACCTGGAACAGCGGCAGCGACAGCGCGGGGGCACCGAGTGCGGTCGCCGGCACGTTGAAGGCCGCATCGCCCGTGGCCTCGAGCCCGACCGGCGCGGACCCGGTCGCACCCAGGGTGACGAGAGCATCGAGCGTGCCGCGGAGCGCCTGCTGCGCCGTCCGCATGGCGTTGCGCCGCTGCAGCAGCGCCTGGTAGTCCGCATCGCGCATCTTGCGTCCCTGCTCCAGCCGCTCGCGCATCGACGGGCTCAGAAGCTGCGCATGATGCCTGGCGACGGCACCCAGCGGCCACACGAACTCCCAGGCGTTGATGCCCGAGGAGACATCCGCCGCATCGGCGATCGCCGTCTCGAACGCGGCCAGCGCCGGCGTGGCCCGGCGGTCGAGCACGCGCACGCCGGCCGTCTCGGCCCAGGTCCGGAATGCCTGGAGCCGCTCGCGCGCGGCGGGTTGCGCCTTGGACCAGCCCGCGGTCTCGACCAGACCGAGGGCGGCAGGGCGCCGCGCCGGTGCCGGTTCGGCGCCGCCTTGGAAGGCGACGCAGCCGGGATCGCCGCCGACCGTCTCCGCGATCACGTGGCAGATCGCCCAGATGTCCGGCAGCGTGTGCGCAAGCACGCCGAGGCAGTTCTGCGAGAAATTGTCGTAGCCGCCGCCGCGGTTGAGCGCGCCATAGGTGGGCTTGAAGCCCATCACGCCGCAATAGCTCGCCGGCCGCAGCACCGAGCCGATGACTTGGCTCCCCATCGCGGCCGGCAGCATCCCGTCCGCGACCGCCGCGGCCGAGCCGCTGGAGGAGCCGCCCGGCGTGCGCGTGAGATCCAGCGGGTTGCGCGTCGGCCCCGGGTGGCGCGCCGCGAACTCGGTCGTCACGGTCTTGCCGACGATGATCGCACCGTTGCTCCGCAGAGCGTACACGGCCGCCGCGTCGCGGCCGCTCTGCCAGCCGGTGTAGATCGGGCTGCCGAAGCCGGTCGGCATGTCCTCGCTCTCGAGGATGTCCTTGATGCCGAGCGGCAGACCGTCGACGGCGGAGAGCGGCCGGCCGGCTTTGTAGCGCTCCGTCGACTCATCGGCCGCGGCACGGGCACCGGCGAAGTTGAGGGCCGCGAACGCTTTGACCTCCGGCTCGCGCTGCGCAATGCGCGCGAGGTGCTGCTCGAGATAGGCGCGCGGCGTGGTGCTCGCGTCCGCGAAGCGCGCGCGGACGGCCGAAAACGGCTGCTGTGTCATGTCGGGTTGACGCTCCCCCTGACTCTGATTTGCGCCACAATAGCAGCAAGTCCTGGCGATTGTATGTGCATCGGGCCTGCGTTAGGGTCGAGCCAAATCACGGGCGCAAAAGGGAGAACGCGAGAGATGAACTGGTTTCGGCTCGGCTTCTGCGGCATGACGGCAGCACTCGCTCTGGCGGCGACGGCGACGGCGACGCTCGCCCTCGACTACCCGACCCGGCCGGTACATGTGATCTGCCCCTATCCGCCGGGCGGAACCGCCGACATCGTGGCGCGCCTCGTGGCTCAGGCGATCACCGAGAGCACGGGCCAATCGGCGGTGGTGGAGGACCGGGCGGGCGCCGGCGGCAATATCGGCGCCGAGGTGGTCGCCAAGGCCGAGCCCGACGGCTATACGCTCCTCGCCTCGCCGCCCGGACCGCTCGCGACCAATATCAGCCTCTACAAGACCCTACCCTACGACAGCCGCACCGCGTTCGCGCCGATCTCGATCGTGGCGCAGTCGGCGAGCGTGCTCGTCGCACGGCTGGATGCACCCTATCACTCGGTCGCCGAGCTCGTGGCCTATGCGAAGGCCAATCCCAAGAAGGTCAACTACGCCTCGCAAGGAGCGGGCACGACCTCGCACCTCACCGCTGCCATGATGTCCGAGGTCGCCCACGTCCAGATGGTGCACGTCCCCTACAAGGGCTCGGCCCCGGCCGATGCCGACCTGATCGGCGGCCACGTCGACATCCTGTGGGACAATATCGGCTCGACCATGTCCTATATCCGCGCCAAGCAGATGCAGACGCTGGCGGTCGGCAGCCGCGCCCGCGCCCCTGAGTTGCCCGATGTGCCGACGATGGCCGAGCTCGGCTACCCGGACTTCGTCTCGGTGGCGTGGTTCGCCGCGGCCGCCCCCGCGCACACGCCACCCGAGATCGTCGACAAGCTCGCCAAGGCCATTGCCACGTACGTGCACAAGCCCGATGTGGTCGAGCGCCTCAAGGCGATCGGCGTCGAGCCGGTGGGCGACACGCCGCAGGAGATGGGAAAATTCGTGACGGAAGAGACCGACCGCTGGGCCAAGGTGATCAAGGCCGAGGGCATCCAGCTGGAGTAGCGACCATGGCATTGCACAACGATCTGACCTGGGCCGAGGGGGTCACCCGGGTCCCCTACTGGCTCTACAACGACGACAACGTCGCCAAGCGCGAGCAGGCGGCCATCTTCGAAGGGCCCGTGTGGAATTTCCTTTGCCTGGAGGCGGAGGTCCCGAATCCCGGCGACTACGCGACGACCTTCGTCGGCGAGGCGCCGGTGATCGTGGCGCGCGACCTCGACAGCAACATCCGGGCGTTCGAGAACCGCTGCGCGCACCGCGGAGCGCTCTTGTGCTTCAAGTCGCACGGCAATGCGAAGCAGATCAGCTGCATCTATCACAACTGGACCTACGACCTGAAAGGCAACCTGACCGGCGTCACCTTCCAGAAGGGCATCAAGGGCAAGGGCGGCATGCCGCCCGAGTTCGACCGCGGCGAGCACGGGTTGCGGCCGCTGCATGTCGGCAATATCGGCGGGATCCTGTTCGGCACGTTCTCCGACAAGGCGCCGGCGCTCGAGGCGTATCTCGGCCCCGAGATCGTCGGGCGCATCAAGCGCGTGATGCGCCGGCCGGTGAAGGTGCTGGGCTATTTCGACCAGGCGCTGCCGAACAACTGGAAGATCTACATGGAGAACGTGAAGGACCCCTACCACGCGAGCCTTCTGCACACGTTCTTCACCACCTTCCGCATCAACCGGCTGTCGCAGCCGGGCGGCATCATCATCGACGGCACCCACACCGGCCACCACGTCAGCTACTCGATGATCGAGCATGGTGCCAACAAGATGAGCGCCAGCGAGTACGACAAGACCGAACTGCGCGCGCGCAAGGAGAACTACCGGCTGGCCGATCCGTCGGTGCTCGACGGGATCGACGAGTTCGGCGACGGCATCACCCTGCAGATCCTGTCGGTCTTCCCGAACTTCATCCTGCAGCAGATCCAGAACGCGCTCGCGGTGCGCAAGGTGCTGCCGCAGGGGCTCGAGAAGAGCAACCTCGTGTGGACGCATTTCGGCTTCGTCGACGACGACGAAAAGATGACCCAGACGCGCATCAAGCAGTCGAACCTCGTGGGCCCGGCCGGCTTCATCTCGATGGAGGACGGCGTGGTCGGCGGCTTCGTGCAGCGCACGGTGCCGGGGGCCGGCGGCCGCATGGAGGTCGTCGAGATGGGCGGCCACGGCATGGCCTCGCAGGACACGCGCGCCACCGAGGCGCCCTTGCGCGGCTACTGGAAGATGTACCGCGAGCTGATGGCGATCTGAGCCGACGCGCCATGGACGTCACCGTACAGATCGAGGTCGAGGCGCTGCTGTCGCGCTACGTGCACTGCATCGACGACAACCGGCTCGAGGAATGGCCGGACTTCTTCACCGAGGACTGCCGCTACGAGATCACCTCGGCCGAGAACCACGAGCGCAACCTGCCGATCGGCATCCTGGTCGCGACCTCCCGCGGCATGCTCAAGGACCGCATCTCGGCCCTGCGCGAGGCCAACATTTACGAGCCGCAGCGCTACCGCCACAGCGTCTCGTCGGTCTGGATCACGGGCGAACGCGGCGGGGTGATCACGGCACAGGCGAACTTCCAGGTCATCCGCATCATGCACACGGGTGCGATGGACCTGTTCTGCACCGGGAAGTACCTCGACCGCATCGTGGGCACAGGCCCGGCGCGCAAATACGCCGAGAAACGGGTCATCCTCGACAACAAGCGCATCGATACGCTGCTGGCGATTCCGGTCTGATGTGTAGCGGCCGTCACGAACAGAATGTTTCCACCGCTTCGGCGGCGCTGAAATTTCGCTGCGGCAGCGGCGCGGTAGCCGACCGACTCTGTCCTTCTTAAGTCTTTGGTCCCGCTGGGATTGTTTGCTGCGTTGCGGTGGACTACGTTAGCGGAAGATATAAGGTGCCACGGGAGGAACGATGGCGCTGGCGGCAGTCAGTCTCGACGACAAATACGAGCTCGAAGAAGGGCGCATCTTCCTGACCGGCACGCAGGCGCTGGTGCGCCTGCCGATGATGCAGCGGCGGCGCGACGAGAAGGCCGGGCTCAACACCGCCTGCTTCATCTCGGGGTATCGCGGCTCGCCGCTCGGCGGCTACGACCTGGCGCTGTGGCGCGCCAGCAAATTCCTCAAGCGCCACCACATCCATTTCCAGCCCGGCCTGAACGAGGACCTCGCCGCGACCGCGGTGTGGGGCAGCCAGCAGGCAATCCTCTTCCCCGGCGCCAAATACGACGGCGTGTACTCGGTCTGGTACGGCAAGGGCCCCGGTGTCGCGCGCTCGATGGACCCGATCAGCCACGGCAACATGGCCGGCACCTCGCCGCATGGCGGCGTGCTGGTGATGCTGGGCGACGACCACGCGAGCAAGTCGTCGACCATGCCGCACCAGTCGGAGCACTTCATGGTCGCGGCCATGATCCCGGTGCTCAATCCCTCCAGCGTGCAGGAGGTCCTCGACTACGGCCTCTACGGCTGGGCGATGAGCCGTTACTCGGGCTGCTGGGTGGCGCTGAAATGCATCGCCGACACGATGGACGCCTCGGCCTCGGTCTATGTCGACCCGAACCGCGTCTCGCTCGTGACGCCCAACGACTTCGAGATGCCGGCGGGCGGCGTGCACATCCGCTGGCCCGACGACTGGAACCAGCAGGAATACCGGCTCCACAAGTACAAGGCCTACGCGGCCCTCGCCTTCGGGCGCGCCAACCGGCTCGACCGCATCGTGCTCGATTCGCCCAACCCGCGCTTTGGCATCATCACCACGGGCAAGGCCTACCAGGACACGATCGAGGCGCTCGAGTATCTCGGCATCGATGAGCGGATGGCGGCCGAGATCGGGCTGCGCGTCTACAAGGTCGGCATGTCGTGGCCGCTCGAGCGCGAAGGGGCGCGCGCCTTCGCCGAAGGCCTGCAAGAGGTGATCGTCATCGAGGAGAAGCGGGCGCTCATCGAGAACCAGCTCAAGGAGCAGCTCTACAACTGGCGCGCCGACGTGCGCCCGCGCGTGGTCGGAAAATTCGATGAGAAGGGCGAGTGGATCCTGCCCTCGGCCGCCGAGCTGGAGCCGGCGCAGATCGCGCGCGTCCTTGCCAAGCGGCTGTCGCCCTTCTTCACGACCGGGCATATCGAAGAGAGGCTCGCGTTCCTCGACGCGAAGGAGAAGGCGCTCAAGGCGCCGCACGTGGCCTTCCGCCGCACGCCCTATTTCTGCTCGGGCTGCCCACACAACACCTCGACGCGCGTGCCCGACGGCAGCCGGGCCGCGGCCGGCATCGGCTGCCATTTCATGTCGGTCTACATGGACCGCCACACCGAGACGTTCACGCAGATGGGCGGCGAAGGGGCCCAGTGGCTCGGCCAGGCGCCGTTCACCGAGACCCAGCATATCTTCCAGAACATCGGCGACGGCACCTACACGCATTCGGGCAGCCTCGCCATCCGCGCCGCGGTCGCGTCGGGCGTGAACATCACCTACAAGATCCTCTACAACGACGCGGTCGCGATGACCGGCGGCCAGCCGGCGGAAGGCGCGCTGACCGTGCCGCAGATCGCCCGCCAGGTGGCGGCCGAAGGTGTTTCGCGCATCGCCATCGTCAGCGACCAGCCGGACAAGTATCCGGCGAGTGCGGCGTTCCCCTCGGGCACCACCATCGACCACCGCGACGACCTCGACCGCGTGCAGCGCGACCTGCGCGAGGTCAAGGGCGTGTCGGTCCTGATCTACGATCAGACCTGTGCCGCCGAGAAGCGCCGCCGCCGCAAGCGCGGCACCTTCCCCGATCCCGACCAGCGCGTGGTGATCAACGAGCTCGTCTGCGAGGGCTGCGGCGACTGCTCGACCCAGTCGAACTGCCTGTCGGTGATCCCGGTCGAGACCGAGTTCGGCCGCAAGCGCGCCATCGACCAGTCCTCGTGCAACAAAGACTTCTCCTGCGTCAAAGGCTTCTGCCCGTCCTTCGTGACCGTGCATGGCGGCAAGCTGCGCAAGCCGCAGGGTGGCAAGGCCGGCCCGATGCTCGCGGGCAAGACCGGCGAGTACTCGGCGCCGCCGGCGCCCAAGCTGCCGAGCCTGGACGCGCCCTTCAACATCCTGGTCACCGGCATCGGCGGCACCGGCGTCGTGACCATCGGGGCACTCGTCGGCATGGCGGCGCATATCGAGGGCAAAGGCTGCTCGGTCCTCGACATGACCGGGCTTTCGCAAAAGGGCGGTGCCGTGTTCTCGCATATCCGCATCGGCCGGCGCCCGGAGGACGTGCACGGCGTGCGCATCGCCGATGGCGACGCGCAGGTGCTCCTCGGCTGCGACCTCGTGGTCGCCGCGAGCGACGATGCGCTTGCGAAGCTCGACGCGCGCCATAGCCGCGCCGTCATCAACAGCTTCGAGACGGTCACCGGCGCGTTCACCCGCAACCCCGATCTGCACACCCCGACCGCGGCCCTCGTCCGCTCGCTCGAGGATGCGGTGGGGCCGCAGCATCTCGACCGCCTGGATGCCACCACGCTCGCGACGTCCCTGCTCGGAGACTCAATCGCCACCAACCCGTTCCTGCTCGGCTATGCCTGGCAGAAGGGAATGGTGCCGGTCTCCGCCGAGGCGATCGAAAAGGCGATCGAGCTCAACGGCGTCGCGATCGACATGAACGTGCGCGCGTTCCGCTGGGGGCGCCTCGCCGCGCACGACCGCCGTGCGGTCGAACGCGCGGCCGCACCCTCGGTGGTGCCCGTCGGCCACAACCTGTCGCGAACGCTCGATGAGACCATCGCCCGCCGCGTCGAATTCCTGCGCGGCTACCAGGACGCCGCCTATGCCAGCCGCTACGAAGCGCTGGTGCGGCGTGCGATCGAGGCCGAGAAGGCCCGCGGCAAGGGGCTCACCGGCCTCGGCGAGGCGGTGGCGCGCAACTATTTCAAGCTCCTCGCCTACAAGGACGAGTACGAGGTGGCGCGGCTGATGGCCGAGCCGTCGTTCCTGAACACGCTCAAGGCGCAGTTCGAGGGCGACTGGCGGCTCGAGTTCCACCTGGCGCCGCCGACCATGGCCGAGCGCGATGCGGCCACGGGCAACCTCAAGAAGCAGAGCTTCGGGCCGTGGATGCTGACGGCGTTCCGCTGGCTGGCGCGGCTCAAATTCCTGCGCGGCACCGCGTTCGATCCGTTCGGCCGCACCGAGGAGCGCCAGACCGAGCGGCGGCTAATCACGGACTACGAAGCCCTGCTCGCCGAGCTCACGGGCAATCTCACCCCGGAGAACCACCGGTTTGCGGTGGCGCTGGCCTCATTGCCCGACCAGATCCGCGGCTACGGCCACATCAAGGACGCCAACATCAGGAAGGCCAAGTCGCGCGAGGCCGAGCTGCTCTCGTGCTTCCGCAATCCGGCCCCGGCACCCGCTCAGGCAGCGGAGTAACGTCTCAGTGCAGGCGCGCGGCGACGATGAAGGCTTGGATCGTCGCTTCGCCCAACGTGCGCACGGCTTCGAGCCGATGCAGGCCGGCAATCAGCACGTAGCGCTCCTTGTCGCGGCGCACCTGGATCGGCGTCTTGAGACCCTCGCTGATGACGCTTTCCGCGATGGCCTCGACCTTCGCCGGATCCAGCGTCGCGCGAAACTTGGCCGGCACGTAGATCTCGTCGAGCTTCACCGGCACCGACTGCATGAACATGGGGCTACCCTCCGGTGGAATTCGATCTTGGCGCCGGGAAGCATATAGACTCGAGCGTCATCGTCCTACTCCGCGTTCTGCCAGGCGAACGCCGCCATCAGCATGTCGATGGTCGTGCCGTCGGCGGCCAGCGGCAGGACCAGCACCTCGCAATGCCACGAGCGGAGATCGGTATACTCGTTCCGCAGAGAGATGACCGAGGGCGCGCGCTGGGCGACGACTTTGGTATAGTGGCGCAAGGTGTTGCCGCGCCGGCGCTCATCCGGCATGTCATCGACGAGGCGGCCGGTCATATCGATTCCGCCGCGGTCCACCACGTTCGAGGCGTGCAGGCGGAAGCGGAAGCGCAGCGGATCGCGCAGCACGTCGACCAGCGACAGGTCGCCCAGCACGTATTTGAGATCGAGCGGATCGAAATCCGCGCGCGCCGGGAACTCGCGCCCGCGCCGGCGCTGGTCCCAGTCCCCGTACAGGCGCTGCAATTGCGCCGCCGCGATGTCGAGCTGCCCCACGACCGCTAATTGTACTGCCGCCGGCCGATGACGGCCACTAAGTAAAATTTGGAGAAATTTCTGTAGCCAGCGGCGGCCGGATCGGCCACGGTCAGCCAAATCGTTAAGGACGGGGAGGATGCGAGGCGGATGAGCTTTCCGCTGTTCCTCGAGCAGCTGTTCAACGGCATCCAGCTTGGGATGATGCTGTTCCTGATGGCCGTGGGCGTCACCCTGGTGTTCGGGGTCATGCGGATCATCAATCTCGCGCACGGCTCGATGTTCATGCTCGGCGGTTATTTCCTGGTCGCGGGCCTGGCCGTCACGGGCTCCACTCTGCCGGGTCTCGTCCTGGCTCTGGCGCTGTCGGTCGCCGTGGCCGTGGTTCTCGAGATCGTCGTGCTGCGGCCGCTGTATGCGCGTGGAGCCCTCGACCAGGTCCTGGCGACGTTCGGGCTCACCCTGTTCTTCAACGAGCTCGTCGTCGTCATCTGGGGCCGCGAGCCGTTGAGCCTCGACATCCCGGACTTCCTCGACGGCCGTGTCGAGCTGCTGCCCGGGCTGTCGTATCCGGTCTATCGGCTGGCGATCACCGGCGTCGCGATCGCGGCGGGCGCCCTGCTCTATCTCCTGATCAACCGCACGCGCATCGGCGCCCTCATCAGAGCGGGAAGCGAAAAACGCGAGATCGTGGCGGCCTTGGGCGTGAACATCGGCCTTCTCTACACCCTCGTGTTCGCGCTGGGTGCCGCCTTGGCGGCATTGGCCGGCATGATGACGGGTCCGCTGCTGTCGATCGAATCCGGCAACGGCGATCCGATCCTCATCCTCACCCTCGTGGTCATCGTCATCGGCGGGCTGGGATCGGTGCGCGGCGCCCTGGTGGGCGGGCTCCTCGTCGGCATCTTCGACACGTTCAGCCGCGTGCTGCTGCCCCAGCTCCTCGGCCTCAGCACCGGCTCCGGCCTCACCAGCATGGCGGTCTACATCCTCATGGCCGCGATCCTCGTCTATAGCCGCACCGGCCTGTTCGCGGCGAACCGGGGCTAGATGAACAGGCGCGCCCTCCTCTTCGCCGTCCTCCTGGTGATCGCGGCCGCGGTGCCGGCGCTGGGCAGCACCTACGACACCCGCTTTGCGACCCAGATCGCGATCTACGGCATGGCGGCGCTCAGCGTCGACCTGCTGCTCGGCTACGGCGGGCTGATCACCTTCGGCCAGGCGGCCTTGTTCGGCGTCGGCGCCTATGCGGCGGGGATGCTGACCGCGGCCGGGATCACGGACGCGTTGATCGTCTGGCCGGCGGCGGTGCTGATCGCGATGGCGTTTGCGCTGGTGATCGGGGCGCTGGCACTCCGTACGTCGGGGTTCCAGTTCATCATGGTGACCCTGGCGTTCGCACAGATGGTCTATTACGGCGGCCAGTCCTTGCGCTCGTATGGCGGCGACAACGGCTTCACGGTCGCGCGCAACACGCTGGCCGGTGCTGCCGTGCTCGGCAACCACGTCGTCTTCTATTACGTCGTGCTGGCGCTGCTGGTCGCGGTGACCGTGCTCGCCGGCCGCGTCGTGAACTCCGAGTTCGGCCTAGTGCTGCGCGGCGGCCGCGACAACGAACGGCGCCTCGCGGCGATCGGCTTCCCGCCGTACCGCTACAAGCTCGTGGCGTTCACCATCGCGGGCGGCATCGCCGGCCTCGCCGGAGCGCTCATGGCCAACCATGCGAGCTTCGTCAGCCCGGCGCTGATGAGCTGGCAGATGTCGGGCGAGCTGCTGGCCATGGTGATCCTGGGCTCGGCTGGCACCCTGATCGGGCCGGTGTTCGGGGCTGCGATCTATCTCGTGTTCGCGCAGATGCTGTCGGATTACACCGAGCACTGGATGCTGTTCTTCGGCCCGCTCCTGGTCTTGCGCGTGCTCCTGGTCAAGGATGGGCTGTGGGGCTCGCTTGTCCGCCTCGCGAACGCCGGCGAAGCGCCCGCCCCGCCCCTCGACTGGGGCCCCGAGGCCGCGGAATGACAGCACCCCTCCTCGAATGCGTGGACCTGCAGAAGGCGTTCGGGGCCCTGCAGGTCACCGACCACGTCTCGCTCGCGGTGGCACCCGGCGAGGTGCACGCGCTGATCGGCCCCAACGGCGCCGGCAAGACGACCCTGGTCGGCCAGTTCGCGGGCGAGATCAGCCCCGATTCCGGCACGATCCGCTTTTCGGGGCGCGACATCACGGCGCTCTCGACCGACCGCCGCGCGCGGCTGGGGCTCGCACGCACGTTCCAGATCAGCAGCGTGTTCGGCAGCTTTTCCGCGGCCGGCAACGCGGCGCTTGCGGTGCAGGCGACCGAGCCGCACAGCTTCCGCTTCTGGCGGCGCGCCGACCGGATCGAGCGCCTGCGCCGGCCGGCCTACCGCCTCTTGCGCGAGCTCGGCCTTGCCGAACGCAGCGAGAGCCCGGCCGGCGGCCTGTCGCATGGCGAGCACCGGCAGCTCGAGCTGGCGATGGCGCTCGCGACCAAGCCCACGATGCTGCTGCTCGACGAGCCGATGGCCGGGCTCGGCAGCGACGAGACGCCGGCCATGCTGGCGCTGCTCGAGCGCCTCAAGCGCAAGCTGACCATCCTGTTGATCGAGCACGACATGGACGTGGTGTTCCAGCTCGCCGACCGGATCTCGGTGCTCGTCGCCGGGAGGCTGCTGGTGACGGGGACGCCCGACGAGATCCGCGCGCACCCGGAGGTGCGCGCGGCCTATCTCGGCGAGGACGAGGCGGACTAGGCCGCTTTCGCCTGGGCGGCCGGGACGATGATCATCCAGCCGATCCCGAAGCGGTCGGCGAGCATGCCGAAGCGCTTCGCGAAGAACGTCTTGCCGAGCGGCATCCGGACATGTCCGCCGGCGCTCAAGGCCGCGAACAGCCGGTCGGCTTCGGCCTCGGTTGCCACGTTCAAGGTCAGCGAGAAGCCCTGGAACTTGGTCTGTCCGCCGCACTCCCCGTCGGACATCAGGATTTCGGTGTCGCCGATGCGCAGCTGCGCGTGCATGACCTTGTTCTCGCGGCCCGGCTGCTGCGGCATGTTGGAGTCTGGGCAGTCCTTCCAGCGCAGCAGCATGGTGACCTCGGCGCCGAGCACGCGGCGGTAGAAGTCGATCGCCTCTTCGGAGCGCCCGTCGAAGAACAGATAAGGTTGCAGGTTCATCGTACTCTCCTTGTGAAAAACGTTTTGCCCCAGCCGCGTGGATCGATCCTGGCGCGCAGGGCCGCCTCGTCGCGGCTCAGCCGCCGCTCAGCGCCTGGACGATGTGCAGCGAATCCGCGGGCCCAAGCGCGTGCTTGAGGTCGAAGACCTGCTCGCCGTTGACGAAAATGCGGATATGCGGCCGCACCGCGTCCTGCTCGTCGACCATGCGGAAGCGCAGGCCCGGATAGCGGCGGTCGAGATCGGCCAGGAGCTCTGCCAGGCTGGCGCCCACAGCCTCCACCTCGCCCGCCTTGGTATAGGAGCGCAACGGCGTCGGGATCAGCACCTTCATCGCCCGATCATCCCAGCTCTGCCGCCTCCAGCGCGTAGATCTCGGGCAGGTGACGCGCGAGGCAGGTCCAGCGCTCACCCTCGTCGCGGCTGCTCCAGAGCTCGCCGCTGGTCGTTCCAAAATATAAGCCGACCGGGTCCTGCGCGTCCGCCGTCATCGCCTGGCGCTTGACCGTCCACCACGCGGCGGTCTGGGGCAGCCCCGACGCGCGGCGCTGCCAGCTCGAACCGCCGTTCTTCGTCGTGTACACGCCGGGCACGCCGCCCGGGCTGGTGCGCGGCCACACGGTCGAGCCGTCCATCGGAAACACCCACGCGACGTCGTGGTTGCGCGGATGCACGACCATCGGAAAGCCGATGTCGCCGACCCGCTTGGGCATGCTCTTGCCGATGCGCACCCATCTGGTGGCCGGCCGGTCGAGCCGGTAGATGCCGCAATGGTTCTGCTGGTAGAGGCGGTCCGGGTTGCTCGGGCACAGCCGCACGCAATGCGGATCGTGGACGGCGAGATTCTTCGCATCGAATCCCTCGACGACCTCGAGGCCGTCGACCAGCGGCGTCCAGGTGCGGCCGCCGTCGCGCGATTCGTGCACGCCCCCGCTCGACATGCCGAGATAGAGATGCCGCGCGTCGCGCGGGTCGACGATGATCGAGTGCAGCTTTGGCCCATCGGGGGTTCCGTCCTGCGGCCCGCCCATCCACGCCCGGTATTGCGGATTGTCGTTGAGGCCGGACAGCGGCTCCCAGCTGTTGCCGCCGTCCTCGGAGCGGAACAGGCCGTGCGGCGACGTGCCGGCGTACCAGACACCCGCCTCGCTCGCATGGCCGGGGGTCAGCCAGAACGTGTGCTGGACCACGCGCCCCTTCTCGCCGTCGGCAGCCTTGGGAAACGCCGGCGGCCGCTTGGCCTCGCTCCAGGTCTTTCCGAAGTCGGTCGAGCGGTACATGGTCGGCCCGAGATGGCCGGTGTGCGCGGCGGCGAGCAAGGTGCGGCCGTCGCGCGGGTCGAGCACCAGATGGCTGATCGTGTGGCCGAGGAAATGCGGCCCGTCGGCCCGCCAGCTGCGGCGCGCCGCATCGCCGCGGAAGAACCATGCGCCCTTGCGCGTCGCCACCAGCACCATCATGCCGCGCCCGGCGGCCTTGCCCTTGCGCGCCGCCTTCGCCTTCTTCGTCTTCGTCTTCGTCGCCTTGCGTGCCATCGCTCTCTGTCTCCCCTCTTGCTATTTGGGTTGATATCAACATAATTCATCCATGTCGAGCCGGAATCAGATCTCCCGCGCGACCACCCTCATGGTCCGCGACACCTGCGTGTGCCTGCACCTGCAGCGGGCGGCGCGCGCGGTAGCGCGGCGCTTCGATGCGGCACTGCGCCCGCACGGCCTGACCAACGGCCAGTTCTCGCTCCTGATGTCGCTCAACCGGCCCGACCCGCCGACGATCGGCAGCGTGGCCGAGCTCCTGGCGCTCGACCGCACCACGCTCACCGCGGCCTTGAAGCCGCTCGTCCGCCGCGGCCTGGTGAAGGTGGCGGTGGACCCCGCGGACAAGCGCAGCCGGCGCCTGGCCCTGACCCCCGGCGGCCGCGGGCGGCTGATCGCGGCCCTGCCGACCTGGCGCGACACCCACGCGATGATCGATAAGATGCTGCCCCGCGGCCCTGACGAGCTGCGGGCCGCCCTCAAAATCCTGTCCTGATCCGGCGCCATCTCCCTCCAGCTTCATAATCCAAGGACGAACGGCGGAGCGGCCATTCGACACCGCTTTAAGATTTTTTCCGCCTGACCCCCTAATATGGGCCGGCCTTGTCCATTGACGTAAAAGGGCAACCCCCATGAAGGTCTACGAAGGGAGGCGGACGATCGACGGGCTGGTCGTGACCGTCGACGGCCGGAAGCTGGACGAGCGCTACGACGTCAAGCGCTTCACCAAATACGGCTTCGAGTGGACCTACGAGGGGGAGAGCCCGCAGCAGCTGGCCCTTGCCATCCTCGTGGACCATCTCGGCGATGCGCCGCGCGCGATCCGGCTCTCGGAGGGCTTCATGCAGCGGATCGTCGCCAATTTCGACAACGACTGGCGGCTCACGGGCGCCGAGGTCGACCAGGCGATCAAGGTGCTCGACGCCGTCGGCCCCTCGGATTGAACGTAACCGGGCGATGCCATAGACTCGTCCGCAACCAAGACCGCCAGGAAGGAGACGCTTGGATGATCGGCCCGCGTCAGATCGCATTCCGCGAGGAATACCGTTCGCGCATCGTGGGCTGGTACAACGGCTATTTCCACATCGCGCTCATCTACGCGCTGGGTGCCGCGGTCTTCTACATCTATGTCGGCAACATCCACGACGTCACGCCGGCCGAGTGGCTGACGGTGCCACTGACCTTCCTGTTCACCAACGTCTTCGAGTGGGCGGTGCACCAATACGTGATGCACCGGCCGGTGAACATCAAAGGCCTGCGCGCGATTTACGAGCGGCACACGCTCAACCACCACCAGTTCTTCAGCGACGACGAGATGCGCTTCCGTGATTCCAAGGACTGGCGGGTGACCGTGTTTCCCCCCTACGCGCTGGTCGTGTTCACCCTGATGTCGATCCCGCCGGCAATCGTGCTGGGCTTCCTGTTTTCGCCCAATGTCGGCTGGCTGTTCATGTCGGTGACGACGGGCATGTATCTCGTCTACGAGTTCATGCATTTCTGCTGCCACGTGGACGAGAACTGGTTCGTGCGCCACTGCCCGTTCGTCAACACGCTCCGCCGCCATCACACCGCGCATCACAACGCGCGGCTGATGATGGAGGTGAACATGAACCTCACCTTCCCGATCGCCGATTGGCTGTTCGGCACGTCGGACCTCGACCGCGGCCTCCTCGGCACCTTGTTCAACGGCTACTCGACCGCCCATCTCAAGCGCAACCTGCGCGGGGTGCCGCGCCGGCCCGACGAGGCGGCGGCGGCCCCGCTCGGCGCGCACTGAGGCCGGCGGCCATGCCGAACGACGTCAAGGCCGCGGTGTCGGTGGTGGTGCTGCTGGCGGGAGCGGTCCTTGCCTGGTGGAGCGGCTCGCCGGTGCGCCCCGATTACGCAAACGCGGTGATGGCCACCGCGGTCTTCATGGTCGTCGCCATGTGGATATTCCCCGAAGCCGGCGGCAAGAAGCGCAAGTAGCGCGCGCCGGCTTCAGCCCCACTCGGGGACCAGCCGCCGGAACACCGGCAGATCCATGGTCGGCGGCTGCACCGGCACCTGGAAGAACAGGTCGGCCACCCAGCCGCGGTGATAACTGTGGTGCGTCACCACGTGCAGCAGGATCTCGCCGCGGGTCATGACGCCCTTGTTGCCGCCGATCAGGGTGAAGTGGACGTCGTCGTTCAGCGTCTTCTCGGTCTGCGCGTCGCTCCAGTCCATGAACCACGCATTGGCCGCCTGCTGCGCCGTCCACAGATCGGCAAGCTCGGGATGCAGCACCACGTCGCGGCGCGGATGGCCGTGCTCGCGGCCCTCGAGATGCGCCTGCCAGATCACGTCGATCAGGTAATTGTGGTTGAGCGTCCGCACCATGGTCTTGAACAGGGTCGGGCGCTCCTGGGTCGCGGCCCCGGGCGGCAGGGCCGCCACCGCGTCGAACAGCAGCTTGTCGGCCCAGGCGTTGTAGCGCGTGAGCATGCGGGCGGAGCGGGTGTTCAGCATCGGGCACCTGCGGGCGTGGAGATCGCGCGAGTATAGGCGAAGTCGACGGACCCTGCCTATCAGCGGCAGCCGGCGAGCTTGCTCTGCGGATTGGCAAGGGCGAACGGCGGCAGGCGCGCGCTGGCGCTCTCCGCAAAGCTCGTATCGACCAGGCGGTCCGCCGGGAATTTGGCGGTGATCGTCCCCTCCCTGGCGAGCCAGTCCTGGATGTCGAGCAGGCTCGCGAGGTTGAAGCGGCCGTTGGGGTCGCGCGACGACCACGCCATGCTCTCGATCATCTCGTGATCCCTGGCGAGCTTGTGCTTGAGGAAAATCGCCTCGACCTCGCCGCGGTTGGGACCGCGATGATAGGCCTGGCAATAGTCGCGCACCCCGCGCAGCAGGGCCGCGAAGAACGCATCCGCGGCCTTGCGGTTCAGGGCAATCCAGTCGGTGTTGGCGAAATGCGCCAGCACGTCGACCGGCTGCGGGCGGATATAGTCGTCGGTATCGATCCAGCGCACCGCGAACCCATGTGCCACCGCGTCGTCGCCGAACGGCGGGATCTCCAGTGCGGCATCCACGGCGTTGCTGGCCAACGCCGCCCCGGTCTGCGGATACGGGATGTTCTTGATCTCGACGTCCTTGAGGCTGAGACCGGCCGATTCCAGGACCTTGGCCACCTCGTAGTAGCTGACCGAGCCGGGGCCGGAGAGCCCGATGGTGTGGCCCTTGAGGTCGGCCGGCGCCCTGATGGTGTCTTTCCGCGCCGGGCTCAGCATGAGCTCGTGATAGAGCGGCGTCGAGCCGCGCTCGAAGGCCAGCACCACCGGCAGGCGTTGTGCCAGCGCGTTCCAATAGCCGGCCGCGATACCGCCCTCGATCACCTGCACGCGGTTGGTGGCGAGAAGGGCCATGGACGTGCTGGTCGATTCGATGATCTGCACGTCGACATCGAGGCCGGCGTCGCGGAAATAGCCCTTGTCCAGGGCGATGAAGGTGGCCCCGGCGGAGACGCTCGGGTTGACGCCGATCGCGACCTGATCGAGGGCCCATGCTGCCCGGCCCGTGAGCGTTGCCGCGGAAACGAGCACCAGAGCGATCGCCAGCTGCCGCATCGCATTCCCCTTGCAAGGCCGGACGAGAGGTGGTCCCGGCCACGGAAGCGTTGCCCAAACGAAAGTCGTATGTCAGGTTATTTGACCAGACAGTCAAAGGGCACTCAAGCCCCCCGAGGAGGCGGCCCCCATGGAACTGCAGACGATCACCGCCACGCCGTCCACGCCCCATATCGGGGCCGAGATCGGCAACGTCGACCTGACCAAGCCGCTCTCCAACCGCCAGGTCGAAGACATCTACCAGGCGCTGCTGAAGTACCAGGTGATCTTCTTCCGCGACCAGCCGATCACCTTCGAGCAGCACGTGAACTTCGCCCGCCAGTTCGGCAAGCTGCACGTGCATGTCGGCGGCGACGGCACCGCCTCGCAGATGATCGAGGGCCACCCCGAGGTGCGCCGCCAGCATTTCGACAAGAATTCGAAGCGCGTCTCGGGCGAGGTGTGGCACACCGACCAGTCCTGCGCCGAGATCCCGCCGATGGCGAGCATCCTGCGCCAGGAGATCGTGCCGCCGGACGGCGGCGGCGACACCTTGTTCGCCAGCATGT
>Ga0335069_10005564_pt1 | contig 18494 bp, 10 predicted proteins | sample Lox_Sample_11_FD_206714 | JGI IMG/M metagenome (GOLD analysis project Ga0335069, IMG submission 206714) | Soil microbial communities from Loxahatchee National Wildlife Refuge, Florida, United States - Lox_Sample_1.1 | ecosystem: Environmental > Terrestrial > Soil > Wetlands | place: USA... | reverse complement strand
CGTGGCAGCAACGATGTAATTCCGGCCGGATCGGAGGACGAAAAGATCTCCGCGTACGACTCTGCGTTGATCACCGGCACGCGCTCCGTGCTCGCTACTGGGTTCAGCGACTCTGCGCCCGCCTCCTGAGGTTGCAAGTGGAACCAGTAGAACGCATGCGGGCCCAGCGACAAGAAATACGGCTGCGTCGTGATCGCCGGAAACCGGCTGTGCCCGAACACTTCCACCGGGACGCATCCCTGGTGGCCGCTCAGGTCCAGTTGCGCGCTCTGCGCGAAGCGCGAGAGATTAGCCACGATCAGGATCTTCTCGCTTTCCAACTGCCTCACGAACGCCAGCACCTTGTTGTTCGGCGGATGCAGGAACTCCAGCGTTCCCCGCCCGAACGCCTTGAAATGCGTGCGCTGCGCGATCATGCGCTTCATCCACCACAACAGCGAATGCGGATTGTTGTGCTGCGCCTCCACGTTTACCGCTTCGTAGTGGTATTGCGGATCGATATTCACCGGCAGGCACAGCTTCTGCGGATTCGCCCGCGAGAATCCCGCGTTTCGGTCCGCGCTCCACTGCATCGGGGTACGCACGCCGTTGCGGTCGCCGAGGTAGACGTTGTCGCCCATCCCAATTTCGTCGCCGTAGTAAATAACCGGCGTCCCCGGCAGCGAAAACAGCAGCGCATTCATCAGTTCGATCTTGCGCCGGTCATTTTCCAGCAGCGGAGCGAGCCGCCGTCGGATGCCGAGATTGATCCGCATCTGCCGGTCGTGCGCGTACGAGCGGTACATGTAATCGCGCTCTTCGTCCGTCACCATCTCCAGCGTCAACTCGTCGTGATTACGCAGAAACATCGCCCACTGGCAGTTCTCGGGAATCGGCGGCGTCAGCCGCAAAATGTCGGTGATCGGGAAGCGATCCTCCATCCGCAGTGCCATGAACAGCCGCGGCATCACCGGGAAGTGAAACGCCATGTGGCATTCGTTGCCTTCACCAAAATAGGCGACCGAGTCTTCCGGCCACTGGTTCGCCTCCGCCAGCAGCATGCGGTCGTTGTACTTGGCGTCAATGTGCTTGCGGATGTCGCGCAGGATGCCGTGCGTCTCCAGCAGGTTCTCGCAATTGGTGCCGTCGCGCTCGATCAAGTAGGGCACCGCGTCCAGCCGGAGGCCGTCAACCCCCAGGTCGAACCAGAAGTCCATGACGTTGGTCATGGTCTCGCGCACCTCGGGGTTGTCCCAGTTCAAATCCGGCTGGTGAGAGTAGAACCGGTGCCAGTAATACGCCTTCGCCACCGGATCCCAGGTCCAATTGGACGATTCGAAATCCTTGAAGATGATGCGTGCTTCCTTGTACTTGTCCGGCGAGTCGCTCCACACGTAATAGTTGCGCCAGCGCGAACCCGGTTCCGCTCGCCGCGATCGCTGAAACCAGACATGCTGGTCCGACGTATGGTTCAGCACCAGTTCCGTAATGACCCGCAATCCGCGCCGGTGTGCTTCTCGCAGGAACTTTTGGAAGTCCGCCAGTGACCCGTACGACGGGTGCACGTCGGTGTAGTCCGCGATGTCGTATCCATCGTCCTTCAGTGGAGACGGGCAGAACGGCAGCAGCCAGATCGTGGTCACCCCCAGATCTTCCAGGTACGAGAGCTTTTGTGTCAGCCCGCCGAAGTCGCCGATCCCGTCCGTCACGCTGTCGTAGAAGGCACGGACGTGCAACTCATAAATGATCGCGTCTTTGTACCAGGTCGGATCGGAACGAAGGGGCATTATTCTGGGAGTGGTTTGGAGACGTTTCGCCGCACCGTTTTACTCCGATGCAGTTTTTGTCTGGCGGGAGAACCAGGGGTCGGAAAAAGGGGGAGGAAAAATCGGGGGAGCCCATCGGGGCTCCCCTGCGCACCTGCGCAAATAGCGCGTACTATTCCAGCACTTGGGTCCACCGGAACTGCAGCTGAAACCACAACGCCAGCGGATAAAACTTTGGCCCCCAGCCTCAGGCTGAAGCGAAGGTTGGGTTCCAACCGTCCTTATAAGAACGAAATAAAGACGAAGTAGCCTAGAGACCTGTGCAGTTGAGTCTCCAAACTGCAACTTACTGCTGCACAAGCACTAAACGAACATTTCACGGGTGTGGAAATACGGGATAATAGATTCTGCCGAGCTCGTAATATGAGATTTTGTAACGAATCTACCCGCTACCATCCTCCGCATCGCTGAACTCAGCTCGCTTTTTTCGTAAACCAACCACGCAACGAATGCTGCAAATCATTCTTTATTCATGCGGGTTCGTGATCGGCGCCACAGAAAAACTTGACACCCGAAACGCCTTTTATTTACACGTCGGGTGAATCCAGCGAGTATGCCGTTTCGCTCAGAAGTGTCGGTTGCGGAAGAGCATGGCGATCCTATCTTTCGATACTGAGGAATCCGTTCAGCCTGTGAGGAACACAGCTGAGGAAGCCTGTTTTCTCGGAGTAGATGTCGGCGGCACCAAGGTTTCTGCCGGCGTCGTTACCGATCGCGGCGTAATCCTCTCCACGGCCAAGGGCCCGATGGTGACCGAAGGCAGCTCCGCCGATGGCTTAGACGCTGTTAAAGCAATTGTAGACGAGGTGCTAAGCCGCAACGGATCGCAACCCATTACCGGCATCGGAGTCAGCGCACCAGGTCCGGTCGATCCGCGTACCGGCATGGTCTCTAATCCTGTGAACCTGCCTTGCTGGCGTGACTACCCTCTGCGCAGCGAAATGGAGCGCATTTACCACCTGCCCGTGCACGTTGATAACGACGCTAACGCCGCCGGCCTGGCCGAAGCGCTGTGGGGTGCTGGCACGGGCTTCGATGCCGTCTTCTACGCCAGCATCGGCACCGGAATTGGCACCGCGATCGTGCTCCACCAGTCGATCTTCCACGGCACCAGCGGTGCTGCCGGCGAGGGTGGACACATGTCCATCGATTTCCGCGGCGATGTGAACTGCAATTGCGGCAAGCCCGGCTGCATCGAGTCCATGGCCGCCGGCCCCGGCATCGCTCGCCGCGCTCGCGTCAAAGTGGCCAACAATGTCAAGAAAGGGCGCGCGCTGTTGAACCTTGTCAACGGTGATGTCTCGGCCCTTACCAGCGAAGCCGTTGGTCGTGGCTGGCGCGCAGGAGATCCAATTGCCAATGCGATCATGCAGGAAACTGCCGACGCCCTCGCCGTCTGGTTCGGAAACATCATTGACTTGCTTGATCCTGAGGTGATCGTGGTTGGTGGCGGCTTGAGCGAGTTGATCTCACATTTCTTTCCGGATATCCAATCACGCCTTCCGCGCTGGTCTATCAGCCTGCAGGCCAAGGATATTCCGATGAAGGTAGCGCGCTACGGTCCCGATTCCGGGATCGCTGGTGGAGCAGCGCTCTGCCTCAGTGCCAGCAATTTGCGCGGCACGCAGAGTAAGCAACAGTCGGCCTAAGGGGAACCCTAAATCAAGTTCTTGGAGGTCTTGTTGCCAGGTATGGAATCAGGTACGCTTATCCCTCCGCGAAATGGGAACGGTACCGATCGCGCGAGGCCCGGTGTCATGAGAAACGCGCAAGAGACGATTACGCCGTCCGCGCCTTGTTACACCATCGCGGCCCAGGCGCCTTGTCGCGCCGACCTCGCCGGCAGCACTCTCGATCTCTGGCCGCTTTACCTCTTTCACCCCGGGGGCATCACACTCAACTTTGCGGTGGATATCATGGCGCGCTGCGCCATCACCATCCACGACGATCGCTCCATCAAACTGATCTCCGAAGACACCGGCCGCGAAGACCGCTTTGCCGGCATCGAGCAGCTCACGCGCGCGCGCCAATACAAACATGCTTTGGCGGCGCGGCTCGTTAAACATTTCCAGCCCGAAGTCGGATTCACGCTCAAGACGCGCTGCGATTCGCCCGTCGGCGGCGGACTGGCGGGATCTTCTGCCCTGACCATCGCCGTCGCTGGCGCACTTTGCCGTCTCGTCGGCCGCGACATGCCTTACGAGCAGTTGCGCGTCATGGCGCAAAACGTCGAAGCGCAAACCATGCACGTTCCAACGGGATGCCAGGATTACTACCCGGCGCTTTATGGCGGCATCAATGCCATTCACCTGAAGGTCGATGGCATCGCGCGCGAGGCGATGCCTTATGTCACGCGCGACGTGGACGACCGCTTCCTGCTGGTGTACACCGGGGTTCCGCGCAAATCAGGCATCAATAACTGGGAAGTGTTCAAGGCTTACGTCAGCAACGACAAGCGCGTGGTCAAGAATTGCGACCACATCGCCGAAATTTCAAAAGCGATGTACGCCGCCATTCGCAAGCCCGATTGGAGCGAAGTCGCCCGCCTGATCCGCGAAGAGTGGAAATTCCGGCGCAGCAACAACGTGAATATCTCGACTCCGCTGATCGACCGGCTCATCACGGTCGCCTCAAAAGCCGGTGGCCGCGCCGCCAAGGTTTGTGGCGCCGGAGGCGGCGGTTGCGTTGTCTTCATGGTGAAAGATGGCGCGAAAGAGCGCGTCGCGCAAGCTTTGCGCATGAATGGCGGACAGGTGCTGAACTGCAATGTGGCTTCAACCGGCCTGCTGGTGGAGAAGGTACTGCTGTCGAACCGGGCGGCGACCGGGCACGCGTAAGCCTAAGTTCAGCTAAGTCGTTTATTTTGAATCATCAACAGGTAAGTCCTTTAGAATGAATCATGCGCAAAAAGAAATTTCGAAGAACTAGTGCATGTTTTCAATAAATATTTCTAAGTGTTTGATTCTAAATGCCCGAAAAGATGACTGAAACAGCAAAATCTGGCAAGCACCGCATGATCGCGGAAATCTATGAACAGCCGCGCGCCATCCGCGACACGGTCGCGCATTTTGTGGCCGATAATGGCATTTTCCGCGATGAATTGGTCAATATCGAGGAAGCGCTGCGCACTTTCAAAAAGCTGATCATCGCCGCCAGCGGCTCCAGCCGACACGCCGGACTGGCTGGCGAAATCATGATCGAAGACCTTTCCGGTAGTTCGGTTGACGTCGAGTACGCCAGCGAGTACTGCTATCGCTCGACGCACGCAGAGACCGACCCGATCGTCATCGTGATTACGCAATCTGGCGAAACCGCCGACACCATCGCCGCCCAGCGCGAAGCGCTCGCTCGCGGCGCCAAGACCTTGGCGATCTGCAACGTCGAGGGTTCGACAATCGCCCGTGAGGCAAGCGCCAATTTGATCACGCACGCTGGCCCCGAACTGGCTATTCCCGCGACAAAAAGTTTCACCACGCAAGTCACGGTGCTTTATCTGTTCGCGCTCTACCTTGCTCGCCGCCGCGGCCGCATGACCTCGGAGTGGATCCGCGCCCGGCTGGATCCATTAATGCGCCTTCCCGATCACCTGCAGGAGTTGATCCCGGCGTGGGATTCCCTCGCCTGTGAGAGTGCCGAGCACTACTTCGAAGCTCCGAGTTACCTCTATCTCGGCCGCGGCGTGCACTATGCGATCGCCCGCGAGGGCGCGCTCAAACTCAAGGAAATCTCGTACGCTCATGCCGAGGCGTATCCGACCGGCGAAGTCCGCCATGGCCCCGAAGCGCTGGTCGCAGGTGGCATGCCGCTCGTCGCAGTCGCCACCCGCGATGACCACGATCCGGACTCAGTGCTGCGCTATAAAAAGTCGCTGTTGACGTTGACCAGCGTGAAGAAGCACGGCGGCAAAGTACTGGCTATCGCGACGGAGGGCGATCAGGAGATCGCCGCCGTCGCCGATCACACCATCTTTGTTCCAGCGCTTCCGGAATTGCTGCTGCCGATCGCGGAAGTCATACCGCTGCAACTGTTCTCGTATCACGTGGCGCGGTTGAACGGGTACGACATCGATAATCCGCGCAACCTGACGAAGGCAGTCGTGAACGAGTAGAAGCTCGGCAAGCACCGAGGTACAAAAAGTAGGCTCCTCGCGAGAGGAGCCTTTGCTATTTTTGCCCAAACACTGCGCTGCATGCGGCATATCACATCGGCTTGCGCCAGCCTTTCCTAGAATCGAAGAACCTTCTTTCGGATTATGGCGGGCACCCGGGTAACGAGATCCTTGGTCGTGGGAATCGACCAAAGAGAAACGCCCCGGTAGCACCCGGGGCGTTTGTTGTTAGCCCACCGAAAGGAGGTGGTGGCGGTGAAGCAACTTCGACTGAGCGTAGCCATCACAATCGATTATCGATTCGTGCTGGCCCTAGCGTTTGGCGTAGCTAGCTTTACAACCATTGTGCTGCTGCTCAAAACGTAGCGGCACTGCCGCCGGGTCCGACTTCCCGGCGGTCAACTTCATCTTTTATTTTAACCCCGTGGTCAAGAGCTTCGCAGTCCGCTAATCCGTTGCGCCCGACTCATTGGGCAACGCCGTCCGTGTAGGCCGCTCGCCGAGCCTTCGCAGCGCAACGCCGTTCTTCAGGTTGAACTCCATCTCCTCCAGCGTGATTCCCTTCGTCTCGGGCACGAACATCGCGACGAATATGATCGCCACCACGCAGAATCCGCCGAAGACGAAGAAAATCGACGCATTCCCGTGCGCCTTCATAAATGAAAGCGCGTTCCCCATCACCAGGCCCGCAAAGGTCCAATTGACCATCGTCGTGATCGTCATTCCCACTTCGCGGCCCTCAAGTGGGAAGATTTCGGAGCAGACGAGCCAGGCAACCGGGCCCCACGAAACCGCAAAGCCGAAAATGTAGATGACTGCCGAAGCCAGAAGTACGCCCTTCACGGCGCCGCTGATCGCGCCGGGATTGGCCGCAATCGACTGGAACGCCACACCAGCGGCCACCATCGTGACCAGCATGCAGATCGCACCCACGTACAGGAGCTTCTTGCGTCCCCATTTCTCCACCAGCCGGATGGCGGGGAAGGTAAATAGCATGTTTACCGTGGGAACGGTCATTGCGGCGAGCAAGCCGGTCATCCCTGCGTAGCCGAAGATCGTTGGCGAGTAGTAGATCATCATGTTGATGCCGACGAGTTGCTGGAACATCTGCAGCAGAACGCCGACCAGAAGTACCTTGAAGAAGTACCCGCGAAAGACGATGCCGATGCCCGCTCCCTGCGGCCCGTGCAGCGCCTGCTCGATCTCCTCGATCTCGTTGTCGATCTCCTGCTGCGTGTTCATGGTCTTCTGCAGTACAGTGATCGCCTGCTCCTTGCGTCGCTTCAGCATCAGCCAGCGCGGGCTCTCAGGGAGGATGAAGCCGCCAAAGAACATCATCGCCGCGAACAGGGTAATCGTCAGGAACATGAGTGGCAGTGAGGTGGAAGGATCGGTAAACGCCCGTGCGATGAAGACGTTCGTCAGTGCGATAAGGAAGATGCCGATTGTTATCATCAACTGAAAGAGCGTACCCATCGATCCGCGGATAGACGCCGGAGCTGTTTCTGCCAGGTACAGCGGAACCACGAATGACGCCACGCCCACCGCGAAACCGAGCGCGAAGCGGCACGCCGAAAGCACCCCAAACGGAGGAAGAGCCGCCGAGATGGCTGAGGCGGCGGTGAAGATAAAACCGGCAAACAACAGGCTCTTCTTGCGCCCGAGGAGGCGCGCGAAGATGCCCGAGAGCAGAGCGCCGATGATTCCGCCTGTAGCAAGGATGGCCGAGTACTTTTCGCCACCCTGTACGCCGAGATGGTAGTACGCATCAATGGTCGAAAGTGAGTTCGCGATGAATCCCTGGTCGAGGCCGAACAGCAATCCGCCTAGCGCAGCCACGGCGCAAATGATGTAGACAATCCTCTTATATCCCCCGGAAGTATGAGCCCCGGACTTCGCGCCAACCATCATGGGTTGAGCCATTCCACTCTCCCGTGCCCGCTTGGGCGGGCACTATCATACTCGTTCGCCCATGAAATTCCCGTCGAACGAGCCGCAACAACTATATCTTCGGTTTCGAACGTGTCGTCCGCTTATTCCAGTTATTGAGCCGCAGCCGCCACCTGCTTCGGTTTCGATCCAACGAAGCCGTAGAACGCAATGTACAGGTAGCAGAGCACGGGCAGGAAGAAAGCATGGTGGATGCCGACACTGGGCATGTCGGCGAACCATCCCTGCACGTAAGGAACGATCGCACCGCCGATGATGGCTGCGATCAGCAGGCCCGAACCGTCGCCCGTCAGCGGTCCCAATTCGGCGACACCCAGTGTGAAGATCGTCGGGAACATGATCGAGTTGAATAATCCAACCAGCAGGATCGACCACATTGCGCTGTGTCCAAGCGTCAACATCGATACCAGCGTAAGTAACGCCGCCACAATAGAATTGAAGCCGAGAACATACCCAGGTTTCAGTTTCTGCAGCACCGCTGAACCGATGAAACGGCCGACCATCGCACCGCCCCAGTAGTACTTGAGCATGTCGGCGGCATCTTTGAGCGCGAGATTTCCAATCTCCGGCCGATTGAAATAGTTGGTCAGGAAGCTGCCAATCGAAACTTCGGCCCCCACATACAGGAAGATCGCCACCGCGCCGAGAACGAGGTGAGGGATCTTCCAGATCGTGCCGCCATGCGTGCCGGCATGATGTTCTGCCGATGCGATCTTGGGCAGCTTGAACAATCCGATAATTACGGCAAGCACGAACAATGCGATCGCCAGCCCTATGTAGGGCGACTTCACGGCGCTCGCCTGTTCGATTTGGTATGCATGGCGCTGGTCAGGAGTGAAAGCGCGGAAAACTTCGATCGCGACTGGAGCCGCCACCGCTCCAAGGATCAACTTGCTGCCGAACGTCGGTGCAACCGTCGTCCCTAGCGAGTTGAAAGCCTGCGTCAGGTTCAACCGGCTGGAAGCCGTCCGCGGCGGTCCCAGCACAGCGACGTACGGGTTGGCCGAAGTCTGCAAAACCGTCATGCCTGCCGCGAGGATGATCAAAGCGGCCAAAAACAGCGGATACGACGGAGCGCTTGCCGCGGGAATGAACAACGCAGCTCCCAACCCCATCGTGCACAGGCCGATCACCATCGCCCGCTGGTAGCCCAGGAAATCGATGATCTTGGCCGACGGGTAGGCGAAGGCGCAATAAGAGGAGAAGAAGGCGAGTTGCACCGTCATCGCCTGGCGGTAGTTGAGATCGAAAAGGCCCTTCAGGTGCGGGATCAGAATGTCATTAAGACAGGTAAGAAAGCCCCACGCGAAGAAGAGCGTGGTGACCATCGCCATGGCGCCGTAATCGGTTTTCTGCTGTCCGTTCGCAGAGGTAGCGGGCGCGGGTGCGGCAACATTTGTACTGGGCATTATTCGGTTGTCCTGGTCCTAAGGCAAAGGATGAACTGCTCGTCACGCAAACAGACTCCCTCGCGCCGTGGAGCCTGGGCGGAACTCCGCGTGCCGCCAGAGCTTCCAGGTGGAGTACTGGCAGTTTCCTCCTAGAAAACCGATTCCGTCAATGATTCAGTGAAGTAATTGGTCGAATGAGTAAAGGGACGAGGCGGTTCTAAGTGGGGACGCTTAGAGCAGGCCGCCAACGACATGCATCGGCTTGGGAGCCGAACTTCCTGTCGATTTCGAAGAGCGCCATTCGTCTAGCCGATGTGGGGGCGCGGAAGGGTGCGCTGGCAAATAAATTTCATCCTTCTCTGGCCTGTAGAATCATAGAACTACTCGCCAGAAACGATTCGGTATTTAGAAGCTACTTATCAAGCCAAGCGCCTTGTGGGGGCGCTCAGAACACCCAAGAGGGGCACTCGGATGATTAAGCGGATATTACTGTTGTTGGCCGCGGCAGCGGTCGTGATTACTGGGCTTGGCTACTTCAAGACCAAGCAGATACAGGCAGCGATCAAGGAACACTCGTTTACTCCCCCGCCAGAGGCCGTCACCAGCCTGGTGGCAAAGACCGACACCTGGCCGACCACCCTAAATGTAGTGGGAACGGTGGCGGCGATCCACGGGGTAACGGTTAGCGCCGACCTGCCGGGAACCGTCGCCAACATCAATTTTGATTCCGGTAAGTATGTAAAGGCGGGCGACATCCTGGTTGAGCTCGACACCCGCGAGGAACGGGCGCAGTTGGCGTCGCTCGAGGCGCAGCGCGATTTGGCGAAGGTGAACTACGCGCGCATTAAGCAACTGGTGGATGAAGGCGTGATGTCGAAACAGGAGTACGACACCGCGACCGCCAACCAGCGTGCGACGGAAGCTAATGTCGCGCAGATCAAGGCCACCATCGAGCGGAAGACCATCAAGGCTCCGTTTTCTGGCGTGTTAGGCATTCGCCAGGCGAATCTTGGTCAATACCTGGCTCCGGGGGGCGCTATTGTTCCCCTGCAGCAGGTGGACCCGATCTACGTAAACTTCGGCGTGCCGCAGGACGTGATCCCGCACCTGCACAACGGCAACACCGTGCAACTAACCTCTGACGATCTCGGCGGCAAGAAGTTCACCGGCCGCATTAGCGCCTTGGATTCGGTGGTCGATCCCGGAACGCGTAACATCACCGTACAGGCGATAGTTTCGAATCCCGGTGGCGCGCTGCGCCCGGGCATGTTCTTGAAAGTGGATGTTGGAGTCGGCGCAAATCGGCAGGTAATACCGTTGCCGGCCTCGGCGATCAACTTCGCTCCGTACGGCGACTCGGTGTACGTAATTACCGACGGCAAGGGCATGGACGGCAAACCGTCGCGGGTGGTGCAACAGCACTTCGTGAAGATTGAAGGCTCGAAAGGCGACCAGGTGGGAGTCGTTTCGGGCGTCAACCCCGGCGATGAGATCGTTACCTCTGGCGTTTTCAAGCTGCGGAACAACATGGCAGTCGCGGTGAATAACAAGGTCACGCCGGGGAACGATCCGGCTCCGAAGCCTGAGGACAACTAGATGAAGATCACGGACCTGTTTGTAAAACGGCCGGTTCTTGCGATCGTTGTCAACCTGGTGATCCTGATCGCCGGCCTGCAATCGATCCGGTCGCTGAGCGTGCGGCAGTACCCGCGCAGCGACATCGCGGTGATCCAGGTTTCGACCGTGTACGTGGGCGCGAACGCCGACCTGGTGCGCGGATTCATCACTACTCCCCTGGAGCGCGTAATTGCCAGCGCCGACGGCATCGATTACATGGAGTCGTCCAGCTCGCAGGGACTGAGCACGATCACCGTCCACCTCAAGCTGAACTACGACACCAACGCGGCGCTGACGCAGATCCAGGCGAAGGTAGCGCAGGTAAAGAACGACCTGCCTCCCGAAGCGCAGGCGCCCATCATCGACCTGCAGACCGCCGATACGCAGTTTGCGGCGATGTACATCGGGTTCTCGTCGGCCAGCCTGGACCCGAACCAGATCACCGATTACTTAACGCGCGTGGTGCAGCCGAAGCTGAGCGCGATCAGCGGCGTGCAGAAGGCCGACATCCTGGGCAGCCGCGTGTTCGCGATGCGCATCTGGCTGAAACCGGAGCGGATGGCGGCGCTGGGTATTTCGCCCTCGCAGGTGCATGACGCGCTGGCGAACAACAATTACCTGTCCGCGCTGGGTTCGACCAAGGGTTCGATGGTTTCGGTGAACCTGGTGGCGAACACCGACCTGCGCACCGTGAACGATTTCAAGAACATGGTGGTGAAGCAGGGGAACGGCTCGATTGTTCGCCTGGGCGAGATTGCCGACGTGGTGCTGGGTGCCGAAGACTACAACCAGGATGTTCGCTTCAACGGCGAAAGAGCGACGTTCATGGGCATCTGGGTGCTGCCTACGGCGAACTCGCTCGAAGTCATAAAGGAAGTGCGCAACCAGATTCCGCAGATTCAGGCGCAGTTGCCGGTCGGAATGAAGGTGGCAATCCCCTACGACTCGACCGAGTACATCCAGGACGCGATTCACGAAGTGTTGAGCACGCTGACCGAAACGCTGCTCATCGTTATCGTGGTCATCTTTCTGTTCCTGGGCTCGTTCCGGTCGGTGCTGATCCCGATCGTGGCGATTCCGATTTCGCTGATTGGCGCGGTCTTCCTGATGCTGGTGGCGGGATTCACTATCAACCTGCTCACGCTGCTGGCGATTGTGCTCTCGGTCGGACTGGTGGTTGACGACGCCATCGTCATGGTGGAGAACGTCGAGCGTCACCTGCACATGGGCAAGACTCCGTTCCAGGCGGCGAAAGACGCGGCCCGCGAACTGGTGGGTCCGATCATCGCCATGACGATTACACTGGCGGCGGTGTACACGCCGGTAGGTATCCAGGGCGGATTGACGGGTGCGTTATTCCGGGAGTTCGCGTTTACACTGGCGGGCGCGGTGACCGTTTCGGGCATCGTGGCGCTGACGCTGTCGCCGATGATGGGCTCGAGGCTGCTGCGTGAGGGTGACACCGACAAGGGTTTCGCCGGCATCGTCAACCGCGGGTTCGAGCACGTGCGGAACTTTTACACGCGCACGCTGGCGGGCACGTTGAAGTGGCGTCCGGTGGTGCTCACGCTGTGGATCATCGTGGCGCTGCTCATTGTTCCCTTCTACCTGTTCTCGTCGAAAGAACTGGCGCCGCAGGAAGACCAGGGCGTGGTATTCGGTGTGATCCAGGCATCGGCGAACTCCACGCTTGACCAGACGCAGCTCTATTCGGACCAGGTGTACGACATCTACAAGTCGTTCCCGGAGACGAAAGGCGTCTTCCAGCTTACGAATCCGAGTGGCGGGTTCGGCGGCATGGTGACCAAGCCGTGGAGCGAGCGCAAGCGTTCGACGCAGCAATTGCTGATCGCGAGCGCCGGACCGCTGTCGCAGATCGCCGGCGTGCGAGTGATTCCGCTGACGCCATCGCCATTACCGGGAGCGGGAAACTTCCCGGTGGACTTCGTGATCTGCTCGTCGGCGGAACCGGAGCAGTTGCTGTCGTTCGCCAACCAGCTGGTACTGAAGGCGTTCCAGAGCGGCAAGTTCATCTTCGCCGATTCGGATCTTAAGTACGACCAGCCGCAGTCGGAGGTGGTGTTCGATCGCGACAAGCTGCGCGCGCAGGGCGTGGACCTGAGCCAGGTGGGCAAGGACTTGTCGACGATGCTGGGCGGCAATTACGTAAACCGCTTCAGCATCCAGGGACGCAGCTACAAGGTGATTCCGCAGGTGAAGCGCGTGGATCGTCTTACGCCCGACCAATTGCAGCAGATCTACGTGCAGGGTGCGAATAACCAACTCGTTCCGCTGGCGACATTCGCGCATTCGGAAACCAGCACGCAGCCGCGGCAGTTGGAGAAGTTCCAGCAGCTGAACGCGGTGCACATCCAGGGCGTGATTCCTCCGGGAGTTCCGCTCGACGATGCGCTGACGTTCATGGAAACCGAAGGCAAGAAGATTCTGCCGCAGGGTTTCACCGTCGATTACGCCGGCGAGTCGCGGCAGTTGCGCGTCGAGGGCAGTAAGTTCCTCGGCGTCTTCCTGCTGTCCGCGGTGCTGATTTACCTGGTGCTGGCGGCTCAGTTCGAGAGCTTCCGCGATCCCTTCATCATTCTCGCCGGGTCGGTGCCGCTGGCGCTTTCCGGCGCGTTGATGTTCTCGTTCCTCGGGCTGACGACGCTGAACATATATAGCCAGGTTGGGTTGATTACGCTGGTGGGATTGGTGTCGAAAAACGGCATCCTGATCGTGGAGTTCGCCAACCACTTACAGGAGCAGGGCCGGTCGAAGCTGCAGGCGGTGATCGAAGCGGCATCAACCCGACTGCGGCCGATTTTGATGACCACAGCCGCGACAGTCGTCGGTCACTTCCCGCTGGTGCTTGCGAAAGGCCCGGGCGCCGGAGCGAGGAACAGCATCGGCATCATGCTGGTGAGCGGCATGATCATCGGAACCTTCTTCACGCTCTTCGTAGTGCCTTCGATTTATGTGCTGGTTGCGCGTAAGCACGAGGCAGCATCAGAAGATGCGGGCCCGCAGAGCATCGAAGACGAGCAGTTGGCTGAAGCAGTCTAAATTCTTTCTATCAGAGCAACGAACGGGGACCGTGCAGATGACGGTCCCCAATTTTTTCCATCGAAATTCCTGTACTGCTTGTCGATTACAGCATTCTTCATTCGATCTAACTGTGACGGTGCTCGTAACTAAATCTTCCCTGCAGGAGAACTCACCGATGGCAAGCACAAATACGAAACCCACCTACGAACAAGCGCAACTCCATTTGCAGGTCTATGACTTGCGTCGTGAAGCCAAACTCCGCCAGGCTCGCGAATGGTTTTTCAGGAACTTTCACGCTACCACTTTCCAGGAAGCTATGAAGGTTGCCGCTCCAGGGACGGAAGCGGGTGCGTACTACATGCAGGTAATCAGCTATTGGGAGAATGCCTGCGCCCTGTTGAATTACGGCCTGCTGCACGAGGATTTGTTCTTCGAGACCAGCGGCGAATTCTTCGGCGTGTGGGAGCGCATCAAGCCGACGATGGCGGAGGGCCGCAAGGTGTTCTCGAACCAGTTGTTCGCCTCCAACTTGGAGAAAGCGGCAGTACGTTTCGAAGAATGGATCGAGAAACGCTCTCCGGGAGCGGTGAAAGCGATGCGCGAGTTCTCGAAACAAATGGCTCCGCAACAGCAATCAACCGCGGCGTAAGCTGCAATTGCGCTCGCGCAGGGGACCGGGTGGCAGGCCGGTCCCCTTTTTCTTTTCCTTTGATAATCTGTAATCAAACAGTTTGAGCTCATTGTCACCAAGGAAGACCATCCCATGTCCATTGCCAGTGTCAACCCAGCAACGGGAGAAGTGCTGAAAAAATTCGACGAACTGCCTGACGCGCAGGTCGAGGAGAAGATCGCGCGAGCGGAAGCTACATTCCGTAAATATCGCACCACTCCGTTTGCCGAGCGCGCGCGCATGTTGAGGCGCGCGGCCGAAATCATTGAGCAGAAAAAAGAAGAGTACGGGCGCATCATGACGCTCGAGATGGGTAAGACCTACAAATCGGCGGTGGCAGAAGCGGCGAAATGCGCATCGGCGTGCCTGTACTACGCCGAACATGGCGAAAAGATCCTTGCCGATGAAGTCATCGAGACCGGTGCGAAGAAGAGCTTCGTCCGCTACCTGCCAATTGGGCCGATTCTAGCGGTGATGCCGTGGAACTTCCCTTTCTGGCAAGTCGTGCGATTCGCGGCCCCGGCATTGGCGGCGGGAAATGTTGGACTGCTGAAGCATGCGTCGAATGTTCCGCAATGCGCTCTAGCGATCGAAGACTTGTTCCGCGAAGCCGGATTTCCGGAAGGCTGCTTCCAAACGCTGCTGGTCGGAGTGAAGAAGGTGGACGACATCCTTAACGATCCGCGCGTCGTGGCAGCAACGCTGACGGGAAGCGAAAATGCGGGAATCCAGGTCGGGATTTCAGCCGCGAAGCGCATCAAGAAAGTAGTGCTGGAGCTGGGCGGAAGCGATCCGTTCGTGGTGATGCCAAGCGCTGACCTTGATGCGGCGGTGAAGACCGCGGTTGAGGCGCGCTGCATTAACAATGGACAGTCGTGCATCGCCGCCAAGCGCTTTATCGTCGCCGATTCCATCTTCGACGAATTCACGAAGCGTTTCGTGGAAGGCATGAAGTCGCTGCAGGTGGGCGACCCGTTCGACGAGAAGACGGCGGTGGGTCCGCTGGCGAATCCTCCGGCGTTGGAATCGCTACATGCAGACGTGCAGAAGACCGTGCAGATGGGCGCGCGTGTTCTTGCCGGTGGTCATCCGATCGAAGGCAAAGGCTGCTTCTATGCGCCGACGGTTTTGACGGATATTCCGAAAGATTCTCCGGCTTACAAGGAAGAGTTTTTCGGGCCGGTCGCTTCCCTGTTCCGGGTTAAAGACCTGGACGAGGCCATCCACATCGCCAACGACAGCCGCTTCGGATTAGGTGCGAGCGCTTGGACGAATGACGACAAGGAGCGCGAGAGGTTTATCAACGAACTGGAAGCGGGGATGGTGTTCATCAACAAGATGGTGGCGTCGGACCCGCGCATCCCGTTTGGTGGCGTAAAGGCCTCGGGCATTGGACGCGAGCTCAGCGCACTCGGCATTCGCGAGTTCATGAATGCCAAGACGGTATGGGTACAGTCGTAGGCAGCGTCGGGGCTTTTCGAGCTGACCCCGGATCTTACGATCCGGGCTATGGAATATCGCGCCTGCGGCGCGAAAGCCGAAACTACCAGTCTTTGTATTTGGTGCCGTCAAGCGCGGTGCCCTCGGACTTACTGTAGACGTCGAAGACATCGTTGCCGTCCCACGAGGTGCTGTCGGGATCGTCTTTGTTCGAGCGCATGCCCCACTCGTCCTTACCGGTCATGGGATCGACCGGAATGCGCCGCAGAAAGCGCATTTTCTTGGTCCCCACCTCAATGCCTTTGACCAGCGTCTCGAGGTCAGGCGGGTAGCCTTCCGAGCCCAACTTAATCTGTATCGGCGAGCCGGGCTGATCGGCAAGATTCTTATAGCGGTCGATGGCGTCTCGCATCTCCCACAGGTCGCGGCGCAGTTCGCGTTCCTTCTCGCGGCGTACGTTGAGTTTCGCCAGTTGCAGCGAGGCAAGGGCAAGGATTGACATGATGGTGATCGCGACGATCAACTCCACCAGCGTAAAGCCGCGCTGGGCACGGCTGCGGCGTAGAAACCGGGTTGCGGGACGGTACGGCATCGGGAATGGCTCTATTCTACGATGATTGGGAACGTCGGAGCGCGGGGATCTTGCATCCCGTTGGTCATCACCAAAATGCCCTCCTAAAGCTCCTCCAGGAACCAGTTTGCCGTTCGAGGTGTCTATACGAGATACAGGTCCTTTCGCGTCATGAGACTAACGTGTGCGCGACAGCATCGTCGGCAATTTTCATCGCAAGTAGCTGCACAGCAAACGTTCTCTGGATAGCACCCCGGTCGATGCACCGAAAGACCTGTCTGCAACGGAGCCGCCATGAAAAACGGCAGTCCTCAAAAGAACCTGGCACGAATTGAAGTTCTTGTGTTTGCCGTATTTCTCCTGGTCGCCGCGATCGTGTTCCTGCGGCCATTTCCGGAGTCAGTTGATGCTGCAACCGTCGCCACGTACTCGCGCGGTTTGCTACATTTGCGCATTCCTTACGAGGCTCTGCGCGCCGGCTCCGGGCAATTGACGATGGAGGTTCTTGATCCCGACGACGGCATTCTGGGTCGCGCGCAGCGGCATGTGGACGTCGAGAAAGGGCGTGGCCGCTGGCAGGATGAAATCCGTCTCGAAAAGCCGCTTCCGCTGGAAGACCTGGTGTGGAACCGCGTGCGCTATCGCTTTGAGTACGATGGCGGCGCGTCCGACGTGATCGAGGGCATCGAGTCCATTTCGCAGATTATTCGCACTCCTGTTATCCATGTCATCGGACAACAGGCATACCTGGCCGGCGGAGAGGCAGCCGTACGGGTAATCGCCACCGATTCGCAAAATGAAACCATCTCCGGCCGCGGCAGTGTCCGGATCGAGTTTCTCGCCGGCGATCAGAAACCCAAGGTTCTATACAGCGGCTCGCTAAACCGTCGCGGCACCACCGAAGCGCAATTCCAGTTCCCAGCCGGCGTTATCGGCAACTACCAGTTGCATTACGTTGTCGACACCCCTATCGGCTCGACCGAGTTCACGCAACCGGTTCGCCTCGAAGATAAAGTCTCGATCCTGCTGACGACCGAGAAACCGATCTACCAGCCGGGGCAGATGATTCATGTGCGTGCACTTGCGCTCGATCGTGCCAATCATGAAGCGTCGGCGAACCACAAACTCACGTTCGAGATCGAGGATTCGCGCGGCAACAAGGTCTTCAAGAAGGCGACGCAGACCGACCAGTTCGGCGTAGCTTCTGCTGAATTTGGGCTTGCCGATGAGGTCAACCTCGGCACCTATCACCTGCGCGCGCTGATGGGCGAGCCCGATGCTCCCACGAACACCGCGGAGATCGCGCTAAACGTCGAGCGTTACGTGCTCCCGAAATTCAAAGTCGCTGTCGAGTTCAGCGAGAACGGCAAGAAGCAGAAGCGCGGCTATCAGCCCGGCGATCATGTCACCGGTACCGTTCGCGCGAACTACTTCTTCGGCAAGCCGGTCGAGGCCGGCGAGATCAACATCAAAGCCTCGGCGATGGACGTCAGCGTCTACGAGGTTGCGTCGACGAAAGGTAAGACCGACTCCGACGGGGCCTACAAGTTCGATCTCACCCTGCCGACCTATTTCGCCGGGCGCCCGCTGTCGCACGGGGCCGCGCGCGTGCTGGTCGAGGCGACGGTGAAGGATTCTGCCGGACATTCCGAAGCGCGCGGCGAGCCGATCACGGTCAGCGAATCGCCGCTGTTGATCACCGCCGTGCCCGAAGGCGGCTCGCTAGTTCCTCATCTCGAGAACCAGGTCTTCGTACTTGCCTCGTATCCCGATGGATCTCCCGCTCAGGCAGACTTAGTGATCAAAGCTGAGGGCAACGATCCGCAGCGAGTAGCCACGGACGACGGTGGCGTTGCAGTCGCCCGGCTCAAAGCGGGCTCGGGCTCGCAGTCGATTGAAA
>Ga0335069_10005560_pt1 | contig 18497 bp, 25 predicted proteins | sample Lox_Sample_11_FD_206714 | JGI IMG/M metagenome (GOLD analysis project Ga0335069, IMG submission 206714) | Soil microbial communities from Loxahatchee National Wildlife Refuge, Florida, United States - Lox_Sample_1.1 | ecosystem: Environmental > Terrestrial > Soil > Wetlands | place: USA... | reverse complement strand
GACTCGAAGAGCTACATCGCGTACGAGCACACGCTGCCTCTACTCGCGCAGCGCCTGAACGAGCACGGCCTCTCGCACAAGATCTCCCGGCGCTCGTCGATTCAAGGCGAGGCGAGCCGGTTCAAGCCGATGCCGATCGCTGCAGCGCTGACCGGCCCGCTGCGGCCCTACCAAGTAGAAGGCGCGCAGACTCTTCTCTCGTCGCCCGGCTACATCCTCGACTGGGGAATGCGCGTCGGCAAAGGCCTTGCTGGCGGCACTCCGGTTTTGACCACTGGCGGCTTCGTACCTGTCGAGAACCTATCGGTTGGCGATCGGCTTGTTGACCCTGCGTGTGCTGATCGTCCTTCGACTGTTGAAGGCGTCTTTGATCGCGGCGTACAGGATGGCTATCGCTTCGAATTTACCGACGGCGCTTCGTTGCTGGTCGATGGTGATCATCTCTGGGAAGTCACATCGCCGAAGACCCGAGCACCCCACATCCTGTCGACGCTCGATCTCCTCCGTAAAGGGATTTTCACGAGCAAAAGGAAAAACTGCTTTCGCTGGGCAGTGCCGCTCATGGACAGCCCTGCTGTCGGTATTGGTCCGTTCGGTCCTTTGCCCTTGCCGATCGATCCGTATGTTGTCGGCGCGATGCTCGGCGATGGATCTCTTGGTGCTGAGGTGACTTTCTGCAAGCCGGACGTTTCGATTGCCACAGAGATAGGACATCGACTTGCCTGCGTGCTGATCAAGAAGAACAGCAGCCGCCGCGGTGCTGGCGGAACGTCTTGGAGATTTCCTCGCGCTACACACGACGCGCTTTGCTTCCAGCTCGAAACGCTGAAGCTGCGCGGCACCGACAGCTATACGAAGTTCGTGCCTTCTTCGTATCTCTCGGCGTTGAAGCAGGAACGAATCGACCTTCTTCGCGGATTGATGGACACCGACGGCCATGTTGCAGCTGGTAGATCGGTCGCTGAGTTTTCAACGTCGAGCGCACAGCTTGCCGAAGACGTCAGGCGTTTGGTCTTCGAGCTAGGCGGCCTCGCAACAGTTTCTTCGCGAATCCCGTCGTATGAGTATCAGGGCAAGCAGCTCGATGGCGAAATGAACTATCGCGTTTGGGTTCGAACGCCGTTCAATCCGTTCTTGCGATCACCGAACGTAAATCGCTGGCGCAAGCCGACGCTTACTCGATCGATTCGATCGATTACACCTGTCGGGCCGATCCGGTCGTATTGCATCAAGACGACCTCGAAGCGCGAAACGTTTGTCGCTGGCGCTGGCTACATCGTGACGCACAATACGCCGACCGGTGCGATCGCGCTCGCGTCGGCAATCGCTTCAGGACAAGTCAGGACCGCGCTCGTCCTCTATCCCGGTGGCGTGAAGCCCGAGTGGCAGCGCCAGTTCAAGAAGTTCTCCGGCGGGCTCGACCTCACCACGCTTGAAGGCTTCACGCAGCTGACCGAAGACGAGAAGGCCGAGCTGATCGCGCGGCCGTTCCTCGCCATCGGCTGTGGCTACGAGATCCTCGAAGGCCGAGTCGTCAACGAGCAGACTGGACGCCCGGCACAGACGAAAGCGCTTCGGCCTGACCTGCGTGAGGTGCTTCGCGCCCGAGGCAAGTTCGTCGCGCTCGCCGACGAGATCCAGATGCTGCAGAACCGAAAGGCCGGCCGCACGATGGCGGCTGCCGAGCTGACGCGTCTGCCCAACTGCGAAGCGCGCTGGGGCCTGACTGGCACGCTCCAACGAAACACGCCGAAGAATCTCTGGCAGCCTCTCGACTTCATTCAACCCGACGGCTGGGGCGGCTACTGGAGCTTCGCGAAGCGCTACTGCAATCCGCCAGAAGCGCCGATCTGGATGGGCGACTTTTCGTTCAAGCCGCTCGGTGAGGTTCAGATCGGCGATGAGGTGATCGGATGGAAGCGTGTTGTCGGAAAGCGCGCTAAGACCGATAAGCACGGCCGCGATCAGCTCGTACGTGCCAAGGTACTTTCGATTAACCGGAGGCGCGCACCGATTGTTCGTGTTGCTCTAGCGTCTGGCCGTGAAATTCGATGCACTGCTGATCACCTGTGGCTTGCGGCAAACAAAGCTGCCGCACTCGGCTATGGGTATCTGCCTCCAAAGGTCGGTCGCGATCTCATTCATGTCGTGGACATTGCTGAACCAGAAGTTCTCGACGAACGCCTTGCTGGTTGGGTCGGCGGCATGTACGACGGAGAAGGTTCAGGTGCCTTCATTTCGCAGTCGTCGGCTGTCAACGCCACGACATGGTGGCAGCTCGATCATGCACTGAGAGTTTTAGGCATCCCGCATTCGATGCGGCGTGATACCGCATCGTCCGCTGGTGGCGCTCAGATTCTTGACGGTCGGGCAGGATTTCTTCGCTTCCTTCGTATCTGCAAACCGGTTCGTCGCTCACGCTGGGATCAAATCATTCTCGGCGGCCGATTCAGAAAGCCGGACACTGTTGTTTCGATCCAGGCTGACGGCGTTGGCGAAGTGATCTCGATGAAGACCACGACCGGCAACTACGTCGCATGGGGCTACGCCTCGAAAAACTGTGAGGCGTACGAGGGCGAACATGGTTGGGTCGACGAAGGCAGCTCGAACGAAGAAGAGCTGAACCAGCGGATCAGGTCGTTCTCGTCGAAGCTTACCCGGCAGGACGTCGCGCCGTGGTTGCCGAAGAGCGAGCGGACGATTCAGGCGTGCTCGCTCACCGGCGCTGCGATGAAGACGTACGCGCAGCAGGAGAAGATCGTCGGCGGTGCGGCCATCGCTGCGATTCGATCCGGCGGAGCTGCCGACGAGACAGCGCTCCGTCAGCTCGCGTCGCTGACTGCGCCCTCGAAGGTCGAGAAGCTGGTCGAGCGCGTTCGAGCGCATCAGGCACAGGGAAACAAGGTCGTCGTCTTCTCGCACTTCCACGAGACGCTTGACGTCGCAGAGCAGGCGCTCTTGAAAGCCGGTATCGCGCCGCACTGCGCGCCGGGCACCAAGCCAGTCGAGCAGCGCAAGAAACGCATCGAAGAGTGGAAGGCCGACCCGACGCCTGCGCCCCTTCTGGTCAACACGCTTTCCTCTGGCGTCGGCATCGACCTCGCCGATGCGACCGCGGCGATCTTCCTCGAACTGTCGTACGTGCCCGCCGACTTTCTGCAGGCCGAAGCGCGCATTCAGGACGTGCACCTCGGGAAGCGCACGACGCCGCCGCTCTACGAGTACCTCATCTGTCGAGGCACGATCGACGAAGACATGGGCATCGCGCTTCTCTCGAAACTGGCATCGATCGATCGCACCGTCGGCGTAGACGATGACGCTCGCGACGTCGCCGACACGCTGCGCGCCTCAGGGCTGATCAACTCGGGCGCTGCGGGGCTGGTCGACGAGCGCGAGTCGACGATCGACAGCGTGATCGAACGTCTGAAGGCTCGCATGCGCGGAGAGATGTCAGACCCGTCTGCTAGCTTGGCTGCGTCGGTTGAAGCGGCGTTCGACGAGGGCGTTGAAGAGAACGGAGACGCAGACGATGAGTAACGACGCAGAGACTGAACTGCTGAAGGCGGCGCTTCGATGAGCCCGATGAGCGACCCGAACCACGACCCGTGGAATGAGCATTGCGGCTGCGACAACTGCGACCCGACCGCCAAGAATCTGCGCGCCGAAGTCGCCTCCCTCCGCGCCCGTCTCACCGAGGCTGAGAAGCGGGCTTCGTCGAGTTTGGAGCTGGCGCGACAAGCCGTCAATGCTGGTGCTGACGTAGCGACGAAGGTAGCCATGGAGCGCGACGCCGCGATTGCCAGAGCCGAGAAGGCGGAGGCACGAGTTCAGGAGTTGGAGCCAACGCTCGTTGGGTTTCAGGACGAGTGCGCCAGGGCGTATTCCGAACGCGACCAAGCCAAGGCGGCGCACGCCAAGGTATCGGCCGCGTTCGCCCCAACCAAAGCCGAGCGCGACGAAGCCCGCGCCCTCGCTGACAGCCTAGCGGCGCAGCTCGGGGTGTGTCGGGAGGCGCTGGCGGACCTCGCAGGTCGGCGCGCGTGCCTCGGGTGTCTGACGGGCGACGACGTGCCTCCGTACGTGCGCGGCAAGAACACCCGGCTCGCTGATGACGAACACGCCCCCGACTGTGTCGATCGCTTGGTTCGCGCCGCCCTCGCCTCTCTCCCCTCTGCCACATCAGCGCGCGATGAGCGACTGCGTGCGGAGGCCTATTCGAAGGCCATCGGCGATTCGAAAGAGGCGATGTTGTTGGCGCTCGTCGACCTGCATCTCTCGCCGCTCGTGGTGGGGGCAGAGGAAACGATGCGCGACATGGCGGCGTTGGTTCTCAAGCATGTTCAGGCGGAGGCGCGGAAAGAGGCGCTGGAGGAGGCTTGGCAAAAAGCAGACGCAATGGTGCGTGCGCTGGAGGCTGACCCGACGCTCCAAGCTCAAGCCGATGCGGTTTCAGTTGTCCGCGCTGACCTGCGCGTGATGTTAGCCAAGCTCGTCACTCAACCCACGGTGAAGAGCAATGCCTGATGAACTGAAACGACATCTCGCGAAGCAGCTGCGTCTCGACCATGGGCACCCTGACGTCTGGTGTCCGTTCGGCTCGCCCGACTGCGGCGAGCGCTACGACTCGAAGAAGCACATCATCGTGTTCGAGCTGTGGCAGACGAACTGCGACGCGTGCATCAAGGCGCGTGAGTGGGCACGCGGCAGTTATTCGTTCGACGGAGCCAAGAATCAGTTCAATCCTTGGCCTGCGATTCACACGTTCGAGCAGAGCATCGCGCGCCCAGCGCACTGCAAATGCGGAAGACCTGACGTTGACTCGTGCCACGCGACGCATCTCAAGTGCCTGTGCGGCGACCCGCGGCTCGGCGTGCACTTCAAGAGCCAGCACGGCAAGGCGCTCGGGTCTTCACAGGAGGGCGGCCGATGAAGAAAGAGAAAAAGCTGTTCGTGCGTCACGCGTCGGCTGTTGTCGATCCGACCGGCGCGTATCGCTATGCGCTCTGGCGCTGGTGGACCGAGGACCCGAGCGATCTGCGCTTCGTCAACTTCGTGATGCTCAATCCGAGCACCGCCGACGGCGAGAAGGACGACCCGACGATCAAGAAGTGCATGGCCTATGCGGACGCGTGGGGCTTCAGGCGCATGGGCGTGACGAATCTCTTCGCGCTGCGCTCGACGGATCCGACGAACATCGAGACCGGCTGGAGCGACGTGATCAAGAAGAAGGTCGCTGACCCGATCGGGCCGCAGAACGACGAGACGATCATCGGCGTCGCGACCCATGCGACCGCGATCATCTGCGCCTGGGGCAACGACGGTTGGTTGCTCGACCGGCCGGCCGCCGTCAAGCAACTGCTGCGTCCGTTCGCGTCGAAGCTGCACTTCCTTCGCCTGAACGGCACGGGCGAGCCGGCGCACCCGCTCTTCTTGTCGGGTGCGATCACGCCGACGCGCTGGGAGCTTCGATGACCGACGAACAACTGTTGCAGCTCGCGAAAGATCGGCTTGCCGGTCTCGTCTTCTTCGGCGACCAAGTTCCGCCAGATCTTTTGCCGATGGTGTTCATGCCGCTCGCATTGATGCGGCCAGAAGAGATCCAGAAGCTGCAGGACGCTGGCGTCGTGATGCTCTACGAGTATCTGGAGCAGCTACCGAAGAAGGGTACGACCGCCGTCAATGGCTTCCCGGTCTTCTTCTCGTTCAAAGGACTGACGACGGTCGAGGTAGACAAGCTCAACATGTACATCGACAAGCTGAAGGCCGCTGAAGCGGCGGTATTGCCATGAAGTTCACGGAGCAGGAGCTTGAAGACCTCTGCGATGCCGTCGAGGTGCGCGGCAAGATGAGCTGCCGGCACGGTCTCGTCGATCGGCTCGAAGCGCTTCACGATCGCCTGTTCCAGAAGCTGCTACGCAAGAGACAGAAAGCGATGGACAAGAAAATGCGGGGCTCGATGCATCCCGACCCTTCGGAGGTTCCATGAACACCACTACTGAACTGCCGCCCCTCGGCACTGGCTTCAAGGTCGCCCAGAATCTCGAAGACGTCTTCAAGTGGTCGGGCGCTTCGCGCGCCGGCTACTCGGCCGTTTCGGAGTGGCTCACGTGCCCGGAGCGCTCGCGCCTGCATGCGCTCGGAGTGCAGCGAAAGGGCCGCAGCTCCAGCTACGAGGAAAAGCTCAACGCGCTCGACCTCGGCACGCTCATCCACTACCTGCGCGCGCTGCGTATCCTTCACGGCGAGCAGAGCGTCTATGACTCGCTGAACCGTTGGCAGAACGATCTCTCGCCTGACGACCACGACAAGGCGTTCTATCTGATGAAGACGTACGACCAGCTGTTTCCGCTTGGGGCGCCGCGCCTGACGCCGAACGGGGTCATCTTCGACGGTGGCGATCCGTTCGAATATCTCGGCGTCGAGGTCGAGGTGCGCACCGAGCTGAAGACGCGCGACGGTGGCAGCTGCATTCGCTCCGTGCGCTACGACACGGTGATTCGGCCGCTCGATGGAACCGGCGTCTACTCGTTCGAGGCGAAGACGACCGGCAAGTCGGGCGAAGCATCGATGCAGCCGTACATTCCGCAGGGCATCTGCCAGAACACGATCTGGAACGCGAACCCGGCGCTCGTGGCGAAGTACGGCGAGATGCGCGGGACGATCTACGACGCGTACATCAAGACGCAGACGCCGAACGCCGATCGCTACGGGCCGCACTTCTACTCGAAGCGCCAGCAGGTGATGGCGCTGGAGTACCTGCGCTTGCCCGAGGACGGCACGGTCTACCGCAAGAACGCTGATGGCTCGTACCCGAAGATGCTGCACGCGTGCTGGGGTCGCTGGGCACCGTGTCAGTACATCGACCTGTGCCACGAGGGCAGCCACGGTGAATTCGAATTCAAGGACGGCACTCCACTCGACGAGGGCTTCGTCCGGTGACGATCTACACCGAGCGTGGTTTCCCGGTTCGCTTCACTGTTCATCCCGATGACGAGCAGTGGCACGCGCATGAGGACTACAACAAGCCGAGCCGCCCCAACGAAGGCGTCTGCTGTCGCGCGGTCTGCGACAAGCTTTATCCGGGCTCTGAACAAGACCCGCGCTGGCCCGGCACGGTACTCGAAGATCTCGCTGTCACGTCGTATCACTCGAACGAGCACGCGCCTCGATGCAAGGCGTGCTGGAAGAAACTGAAATGACCCCTGTCATTCTGCTGTGCGGCCCGGCTCGAAGTGGCAAAGACACCGTCGCCGACATGATCTGTCGGAGCGTGAAGGGCGCGCGGAAGATCGCGCAGGCCGACACGATCAAGCGCTTCGGGCATGACGCGTTCGGCCTCACACGCGAGCAGCTCTACGGCAACGCGAAGGAAAAGAAGTTCGTGCTCAGGCCAGCCGAGGACAAGCGCCGCGCACAACATCTGCCCTACTGGACTCCGTTGCAGCGTGCACGCATCACTTCAGCGATCGAGATCCTGATGGACCAGCTGAAGTTCGAGGGCATGCAGCGCGTCACGGCGCGCCATCAGATCCAACGATGGGCTGATGAGCTTCCGAAGAAGACGACGCCTCGGCACATCATGCAGACGTTGGGCACCGAGGTCATTCGCGTTCGTGATCCGCTCGCGTGGGCGAAGGACGCTTGGAGAAGAGCGAACGCGATGCTCGTTCTCGGCGCGCCGCTCGTCGTGATCACCGATGGCCGGTTCAGGAACGAGATCCTCTACGGCCACTACCAGCACGGTCTGATCGTACGCGTTGAGCGGCCGGCTCGCCCAAAGAAATTGTCGGCGAAGGCAAGTCAGCACGCGAGCGAGACCGAGATCGAGAAGGTGCCGAGCAGCTGGTTCGACACGACGATCAAGAACAACGGCTCGCTGAAAGATCTGAAGTACATGGTGAAGTCGCTCATCAGCATCATGGGGTATTGACGAGGCAGTTTCGAACGCGGTACTAACGCCGCCCGCTGTTGGGGCACGAGGGCACATGACGAACAACGGAGCAGCACCAGCGCACAGCGTTTCCGCTGCGCTGCAGGGGATGATCTACACGAACCCGAATCTGCCGGGCGTGCAGCTCGCCGACGGCACCGACATCACGGCGCTGCGGCTCGGGGTGATCGCACGCGAGAAGGAAGGCAAGAGCACGCTGCCGGTCACGTGCTTCGGTTGGCCGACGCCTCAGCATCAGCCGCTTGTGATCGCGTGGGACGAGACTGGCCCGAACAGCTGCCTGCGTCTCGGCTACGCAGTGCACAAGATCGTCGTGCGCGATGCGCCGGGCGACAGCTGGTTCAGCAAGGGCGAGAACGTCGTCAACTCGATTCTCGACAACATCGACGCGTACCGCCGCACCTACGGCGTGATCTTCAACGACTGCACGTCGACGCAGGTCGAGCGCTACCTCGAAGCTGCCGGCCGCATTCCTCAGGGCCAGCCCGGCTACAACCCCGACCCGCGCTCGCACTACTTCTCGGCGCAGCGCGCGCTGATGAAGTACATGAACGCGCTCGAAGACACCGGCATCCCCACGGTGTGGCTCGCGTGGCTGCTGGAGTCCGAGACCGAAGAGATCAAGAACGGCAAGAACAAGACGAAGCGCACGATCCCCGGCGGGTTCGACGTCGCCGGCAAGAAGATGCGCAACATGATCGGCGGCAAGATGCACCACACGTTCATCTTGGAGAAGCAGAAGCACGGCGAGGGCGCGCCGGGCGCGGACATGGACGGCTTCGTCCGGCTGCTGCACACGCGCGACTGGATGAACATTCGTGCCGGGGGCCGCTTCGCCCACAAGCTGAACGAGCCCGAGCCGGCGAGCCTCGGTCACATCCTCAAGAAGATGACGGGGCGCGGGTAAACGACTGTCGCGTGCAGAGGGCACGCCCCTAACGGCTCGGGGGTCATCGGGTCACAACCACGCAGTAGAGAACGAAAGCGAGCAACACATGAAGGGCATGGGCAGCGTCAAGGAGTTCGATCTCGCACCGCCGCCGGGCAAGTACCCGGCGATCATCACGGCGGCCGAGCCGACGTCTTCGGCGAAGACGGGTGCGGACATGATCGAGATCTCGGCGGAGATCGCCGACGGGCAGTACAAGGGGTTCGGCTTCAAGGACTACCTGATCACCGACGGCGGCGCGAAGGGCGCGTCGATCGCCAAGAAGAAGCTGCGCGATCTCGGCATCACCGAGGTCGACACCGACGCCGAGATCGACGACGAGGTGATCTGCGGGCGGCTCGTCAACAAGCACGCCTTCGTGCTCGGCAAGAACGAGCAGCAGTTCACCAAGGACGACAAGGGCGAGTACACCAAGCCCGCCTTCAACGTCGATCCGCAGACCGGCAAGCAGGTCAAGGCGATGAAGTTCGTCGTCGACGGCTGGGCGTCGGTCGGCACGGCCACGACCGCGCCGCAGGCGGCGCAGGGCTTCGCGGCTCCGGCGCAGCAGTTCGCGCCGGTTCAGCAGCCGGTGGCTCAGCAGGCTGCGCAGCCGGGCTTCCCGCCGGCTCAGACCGCGCAGATGCCCTGGAGCGGGCAGCCGGCTGCTCCGCAGAACGGCGCGGCTCCCGCGGCCACGCAGGCTCCGGCGACTGGCGGCCGGCGCCGCCGCCTCGCGCCCGCCGAGGGCGAGGCGCAGTAGACACGGGCGTTTAGCCTGTGATAGACCCGGGGCACCAGTCTTGAACCGGGGAGGCGGCTCGTTAAGCGTCGCCTTCGAGTGCCCTCGGGTCGATTTCTTGTCGCGAGCCGCCTCCCCGATTCCGTTTCGCTCCCTTTCCTGCCTTCTGCGCATCAAGGTCGGGGGCGTACAGCTGGTTCCGGTGCTGAAAACAGGGACTGGTCGCGATGTCTCCCTGCAGGGAGAGGAATGGCGGCGCCTACACCGCTAGCTCGGTTCGACTCCGAGACGTCGCACTTCTCGCAGTTGCAGAGGGCACAGTCATGAGCACCTGTCACCACGGCAGGAACGAGTACGACGCATCTCCGTGCGGTCACTGTGCGCGCGAGAACGAACTGCAGGCCGAGAACGAGCGGCTCAAGCAGACGATCGAGCAGATGCGTCCGAACACTTCGTTCGTCGAGGCGTCGCACGTGAAGCAGATCACCGACGAGCTGCGCGCGAAGATCGCTGAGGTCAGCGACGAGCGCGACGAGCTAAAGGTGCTGGCGCAGTTGACGCTTAGCGAAGTGATCGGCTTGCTGCAGACGCTGAAGGAGAAATTCCGATGAAGGGCTTCAAGCCGCCGATGCGCTACCACCCCGGCAAGTGGGTGGGCGTTTGCTTCGGTTTCAACGACGCGATGTTCGCGTTCATGAAGACGCTGCTGATCAAGGCGTGGGATCCCGAGACGAAGACGTGGTGGTTCCCCGAGGACCTTGAGCCGCTCGTGCGCGACGCTGCGCTCAGCTACGGCGTGACGACACGGCCGGCGCTCGCTGCCTGGGACAAGGTCATGGCCTCGAAGCTGAAGATCCCCGAGACCGAGGCCGAGGCGTTGAACACGCTCTGCCTGACGCCCGGCGCTCCACCCGAGCTGATTGACATCGTCGCGAAGTGGTGGGAGCGGCAGTGGGGCTCGGCCGGCGGGACGATGGTGAAGGTGAGCGAAGTCCGAGCTGCAGCCGAGATTCTGACTGGGAGGGTGCCCGAGTGATCTACAAGCAGCGGATCGACAGCGTCGACTACGAGCGGCCGTTCTTGACCGTCGGCGATCTGAAGAAGTACATCGCGCAGGTCGAGGCCACGCATGGCAAGAGCCTCGACGATCACCTCGTGCACATGCTCGACATGGAGCCCGACGACGACGACCGCGAAGAGAACGGCTACGCGTCGCACGTCGAGAACGACGTGATGGACGGCACCGAAGAAGACCCCGACCACCCCGATTACAAAGCGATTCCGTGTCTCTCGCTTCTTCGCTGGCCGAGCAAAGGAAAGAAACCATGAAGGTCTACGTCGCGTCGAAGTTCCAGAACATGAACGCAGTGCGCGCCGCGATTGCTGCGCTCGAAAAAGACGGCCACGAGATCACGTGCGACTGGACGATCTTCGACGACACGAAGCTGGTCGCCGATGTTCAGCGCGTTCTCGAAATGTCGTCATCATCGCTGACTCCGAGCGAAGACCTGTCTGCCGCGCAGGCACGCCTCAAGAAGTACCGGGCGCACTGCGCAACGACGGACATCTATGGCGTTGCCGAAGCCGACGCGTTCGTGATGCTGATGGTCGACGGCATGAAGGGTGCGTGGCTGGAGCTGGGTCTCGCGATTGCTGCGACGCAGTTTCGTCGGGCGAGATCGATGCGCGTTCTCGTCGTGGGCGCGGCTGCCCAGCCCCAGCTCGATACGGTCTTCTTGCATCTGCCGTTCGTCGAGCACTTCGAGACGTTCGAGCAGGCTCGCGTGGCGCTGGGGCCAAAAGTCGGCACGGATGACCTGAACGTGCTGCGCGAGAAGATCTGATGTCGTCGACGCACGACCCCAATGGCACGAGCGGGCACCGCGCTGCCACGAAGCCGATTCCAGATCTGCCCGGCTACTTTGCTGGTACTGACGGTCGAATCTACTCGACGCGTTCGGGTCGTTGGCGTCGTCTCGGGCAATGGCCCGACAAGGACGGCTATCTGAAGGTCAACACGAGCATCAGAGGAGTCGAACGCTCCAAGTATGTTCACAAGCTGATCGCCCACGCGTATCTGCCTCCGAAAACAGATGGCGTCGAGCTTCGGCATCTCGATGGCGACAAGACGAACAACAAGCCGCTTAACCTCGTCTGGGGAACGCAGAAGGACAACGCCGAGGATCGTGATCGTCATGGCCGAACTGCGTGGGGTGAGCGGCAGGGCGCCGCGAAACTGACAGCAAAAGACGTCAGGTCGATCCGAAAGCGACTTGCTCGCGGAGAAACGCACAAAGAGATCGCAGATCGATTTTCGGTTTGCATCGCGACGGTGGGCCACATCAAGTCTGGCAGAAACTGGGGGCGTCTCGAATGAGTTCGACACACGATCCCAAAGGCCGGAGCGGATACCGAGCAGAATCGAAAGATTTTTTTGAAACGCCGTCGTGGTGCGTCGATCGTCTGCTCGATGAGGTCGAGTTGCCGGCCGGCATCTACCTCGAACCGGGCGCGGGTCGTGGGTCGATCATCAAGGCTGTGAACGTGCGCACGCCGGGCGTTCGGTGGACGGCGATCGAGCAGAACCCGGCATTCGAGATGGACCTGCTCGCTGCAGGCGTTCGTCCGCCTCAGGTCGTCATCGACGACTTCCTGCAGATCGAACCGCCGCCCTGGAAGTTCGACGTCGCGATCGGCAACCCGCCCTACCGCGATGCGCTCGCGTTCGTGCAGCACGCGTTCACCATGTCGAAGCTGGTGATCATGCTGCTGCGCGTCGGGTTCCTTGCGACTGAAGATCGCAACCCGTTCATGCGCGCGAACCCGCCTGACGTCTTCATCTTGCCGAACCGGCCGCCCTATAAGGGGCAGGGCACCGACTCGACCGACTACGGTTGGTTCGTCTGGTATCCGGGCGTGCAGAGAACGCAGGGCACGCTTCAGATTCTGGGGCTCACGCCCGTCAAGGAACGCAGACCGCTCGCGAATCCACGCGAGCTTCAACCCGGAGGGCAGTGACATGGCAGGAAACGCGTACACGAAGACGTGGGGAGATGTGACTCAGCAGGTCGCGCAGCACGTGCGCAAGACGGTGACGAAGATCGATCACGAGGCGAAGATCGCACAGGGTATCGGCGAAGGTCTCAAGCTCACGCTGGCCGAAGTGCTCAAGTCGCTGAAGCCAGGCGACAAGTTCACCATCCCGAGCGTGGGCACGTTCCACGTCGAGAAGCGCGGCCCGAAGCGCAACTTCAACCCGAACACGGGTCAGATCGAGATGCTGCCGGAGCGCACCAAGATCATCTTCAAGGCGGCCTCGCCGATCATCGAGAACGTCGTCAAGTCGACGTTCAAAGACGTCGAGGCTGCGTGATGTTGAAGCTCAATCGTACGTGCAAGCAGTGCGGCACTCGGTTTCACGAGAAGCCGTCACGCATCGCACGTGGGGTTGGGCTCTTCTGTTCACGCAAATGCAGTGGCGAATGGCGCACCCGGCATGGCAATCCGAAAACGTACGCTGGGTGTGCCATCGCCGGCTATCGACGGCATCACGTTCGAATTGCTGAAGCAGCCTTCGGCAAGAAACTTCCCAAAGGCTGGCAGGTGCATCACGAGAACGGCAAGAAACGCGACAACCGCGACGAGAACCTGATCATTTGCATCAGCGCTCGTGAGCATCGGCTCTGCGAAAACGGCGGCTGTGGCGCGTTCAGGTGGCTCGGGTCTGTTGGTAGCTCAGTCCGCTTGTTCGTTCTTGAAGGTCCGGCAGGCACACGTATCTGTTCGACCTGCCTCAGGTGGCAGCCGCTTGATCTGTTCGGGGTACATCGACGATCAGCTGACGGCCTTCGTTCACGTTGCAAGTCGTGTCGTGGAGGCGAACGCCGATGAAATACGATCCGCGCAAGCATCACGCGCAGTGCAACAGCTGCCCGCTGCAAGGGAGTCCGGTCGTGCCCCCCGAGGGGCCGCCGGATTCCCCGTGGGTCTTCGTCGGCGAAGCGCCCGGCCCAAGCGAGATCAAGTTCGGCCGGCCGTTCATCGGCCCGTCGGGTGTGAAGCTAGACGAGCTGCTTGAGCAGGTCGGCTGGAAGCGCAAGAAGGTCTTCATCACGAACGCGGTGCTCTGTCGCCCAGAGGTGCCGATCACGGTGATGCAGGGCGCGCAGCGTTTCAACTCCAAGAACTACATGCAGTGGCTGCACGCAGAGAACAAGGTGCAGAAGAAGCTGGGCAGGCCCCTGCTGCGCTCGCCGTTCGAGTGCTGTGCGCCGCGGTTGCTCAGCGAGCTGGAGCGCCATGAGGTCGCAGCGCGCATAGCCGGCTATCCTAACGGGGCAGTCGTGCAGCCGTTGGGCAACTTCGCGGCGATGACGATCCTCGACTGGAAGAGCCCGACCGGCATCATGAAGATTCGTGGCAGCGTCTACGAGCTGAAGCTTCGTGACGAGCCTGCTTGACCGTTGCCGTCAGACCTGGGTATAACCTGTGGCTGTCGGAGGGCACTGTGGCGAACAAGCACTACTACGTCATCGGGCATGTCGCGTTCGTGCCGCATCCTGATCTCGAAGGCGTTTGGTTCCGTACCGACTCGTGCGTGCCGTTTGTCGGTTGCTCGCAGTGCAAGGCCAAGCCCGGCGAGTTGTGCAAGGGCGCCTACAAGGACGGCGTCTCGTCGTGTCACTTCGTTCGGCGCAACGAGTACAAGGATACGCAGCGCAAGACTTTCAAGCGCGACCGCGAGCGCATCATCCACATCGCCGAGGAAAAATGAGCGAGACGATCTTCGACAAGGGCGGCCTGAAGGTGACGAGCTTCGCGCGCCAGCAGCGCAGCGTGCCCGGTGTGGCAACGTTCAGCAGCGTCGCGCAGGCGCTCCAGTTCACGCCGTACAGCAACGGCTACGCGCAGCTCGACCTCGAAGACGTCGAGCGCTTGGGCCTGAAGATCATGGCGTGGGTTGCCGACGAGCGGCGCCGACGGGTCATTTCGAAAGGAGCAAAGTCATGATGAACGAAGCCGAGGAGCGCGTGCGTGCGTGGGTGAAAGACGAGATGGGACACCAGCTGGCGCCGATGCGCGATCGTCTCTCGTCTCTCGTGAAGCCGGAGGTCGACAGCGAAGATCAGGTCCGGCTGTCGTTCATTCGATGGGGCGGCGTGTTCATGGTCGCGTGCTGCCTCGCGATCGGCACGTGCGCGACGGCCAACAGCTTTGCGCCTCCGGCTCCGCCGGCCCTCTCGAAGGTCGAGCAGTGCAGCAAAGCCTGCGGCGGCTCGATGCAGCGCTGGGGCGATACGTACTACGACGACAAGGCCCAGATACACCACCCCGAGCTGTGCGAGTGCAAGACCGGCGAGCAGCCGATCGCGCACTCGTTTCCATCAACGTGGAGTCCGCCGCACCTCGAATGGCGTAACCCGACCGTCAACCCGACCGTCACGGTCGACGGCGGCATGCTCTTCTTCGACAACAACGCCCGGATCGATTTCAACACCGGGTCTGGATACGTGCAGTGCACAGGCGACAGCTGCAAGCTGCTGGAGATCCGGTGAGAACGCTCGACGCGATGATCGCGGTGCGGCTCACGAAGAAGCAGCTGCGTGAGCTAAAGAAGGCAGCGAAGAAGATGAACGTTCCGGTCGGCGAGTTCGTGCGTGAGTGCGCGATGCAGCAGGCGCGCAAGGACACTCAATCGCCGAAGCCTTCGCCAGACCTATGAACAGCGAGCGCGACAGAGCTGAAGCAGCCGCGAAGGCGGCTGGTCTCTACGGGCTGCAGGCTGACGGCTCGGCAATGTGGTCCGCGTCAGGCGAGAAAAAGCGCTACGACTACTGGGCTGATCGCTACGAGTGGGACAAGGCGCGCGCAGCAGCCGACGACTTCGTGAAGAGAATCGAGCGCGAGAAGATCGCAGCAGAGGGGAAGTCGTCATGAAATACCAGCGACAGAGGGAGCGGCCGGCCTTTGAGATGTCGGTCGAAGAATTCCTGGCGGGCAGGTCGAAGCTGCGTGATCTGCAGATTCAGCATCGTGCAGATCGGGTACTCGGCGCATCGAACGCGATCATCCGTGAGAAGACGCCGAGCGAGATCCGCCGCGAGGTGTTGCAGGCCGAGAAAGACAGCGAGCGATGAGAACCCTCACGCTGGCTCGCGACCTCAAGCTGCCCCTACGAGCGCGTCTCAACGCAGGCGCGCGCCGAATGATGGACCAGATGCTCATCCTGGCGCCGCCGGGTACCATCTCGCGCGAGCTGCTCGCGCTACGCGCGAAGATCGAAGAGCACAAGAGCACGTTCCGGGCGGCGCTTGGAGCGATCAAGACTGCCGGGCTGGTCGTCGAAGAGAACGGACTGCTGAGGCTCGCGCGGTAAGCCATGCTCGTCATCCCGACCCTGCACCCGGCGGCGATCCTCCGTGCAGCGGACGATCATGCGTCGCAGGCGCGCTTCGAGGCGGTCGTGCTCGAAGACATGCAGAAGGCGCTTCGGCTGCTGCAGTCAACGCCGACGTGGGATGAGAAGGTCATCTGGGAGAAGAAGGGCGACCGGCTCTGGCGGCTCTTCCCAACAGCAGATGAAGTCGTCGACTTCTGCGAGCGAGCTGCACGCACCGTTCATGCGCGCTACGTCGCGGGCGACCCCTACGGCTACCTGTCGCTGGACGTCGAGTGCAACAAGTCGCACAGCCCGCTCGACACGACGCTGATCTGCGTCGGGCTCGGGTTTCGCCATGCCGACGGCCGGCGCGATGTGATCTGCGTGCCGAACCTGTCGAAGGACGGCGTTGCGTACTGGCAGGACCCTCACGACCGAGCCCGCGTCGGCGCTGCTGTCGCCGAGCTGCTGTTCGCGCTCTCTGTTCCGAAGGTGATGCACAACGGGGCGTTCGACTCCTGCGTGATGAAGGCGTTCGGCATGCCCATTCGCAACTGGGCGGCCGATTGCTATCTCGACGCTGAGACTGAATTTCTAACTGAGCGTGGCTGGTTGAAGTACGACGAGATCAAAACGGAAGATCAGCTCGCGACCCTGAACCAGCACTCGGGTCGATTCGAGTTTCAGCGTTTTTCTGCTCGTGTCGCTAAGCAGTTTGAGGGCGACATCTACACGTTCGAGACGCCGCATTCTCGCGCTGTCGTAACGGGCAACCACCGAATGTGGTGCGCACCGAAGTATCGATCGGATGGACGTCTTGGCGCTTGGAGTTTTCGGCGGGCCAAAGAAATGCTCGATGCTGAGACGGATACGTTTTTGGTGCAGACATCTGCGCTCGAAGCACGGCCGTTTCCTTCACGCGTTTCTGGCGGCGTCGACTTTGCTCGGCTGCTCGGATTCTGGATCACTGATGGTTCGATTGGTTACGACGGAGACTTTCCGCGCAGCTTGCGCTTGTCACAGCAGTATCGCGGTCGAGCCTACAAAGAGATGAACGCGCTGATGAAGAAGATCGGCGCAAAGCGCAGCCGAAGCATTCATCGTGAGGCATGGCGATCTACTCCGTGCGTCGAGATCACTTGGCGCTTCGGCGGCGTTCAGGAAGCTGCACGCTTCGCGAAGCTCTGTGGACGGTACTCGAAGAACCGACGGCTACCGCAAGCCGTATTCGTGTGGGAAGCGCGCGATCGTCGAGCATTGCTGGATGCGATGCTGCTCGGTGACGGATCGAAAACGCACGGCAAGATGATGTACCGCACGGCGAGCAAAGGTCTTGCCGGAGATTTTCAGGCACTCGCGTTGTCGCTTGGCTACGCAGTAACGATTCACTGGGCAGGCGGCTGCTGGGGTGTCACGCTCTGGAACAAGAAGACTGACACGCTTGGCGCACGTCTGAAAGGTGGCCGCTCGCCGCAGATGAACGTCTCGAAAAAACACGTGAAGGGGCGAATCGTCTGCTTCACAGTTCCGAATGAGACGTTGATCACTCGCTCGCGCGGCAAGCCTGCTTTCTACGGGAACACGATGCAGGCCCACCATGTTCTAGATGCCGAGCTGCCTCAGGGCTTGGGCTTCGTCGCGTCGCGGCTGCTCGACATCAAGTATTGGAAGGACGACGTGAAGGGCAAGGGCGCGTGGCTGTCGCTCGACGACGTCACGCTGCGCTCGTACAACTTGCGCGACATCCTCTGCACCTCGGATCTGTGCGGACTGCTGCACCAGCGTCTGATGAAGACGCCGCGCTTCGTCGAGCTGTACGCCGAAGAGATGGAGCTGTGCCGGATCATGCTGCGCGGGACGTTGCGTGGCATCGAAGCGGACGTTGAGCGCCGAGACTCGACGCAGCTCGACGCGAAGGGGAACATCATCGGCATTCGACCGCGGCTCGCCGTGAAGCGAACCGACGCGCTGGCTCGACTTGGCGCACTCAACGGCTCGACGTTCAATCCACAGTCGCCTGGGCAGCTGCAAGATTTCTTGTTCAGGCGTCTCGCGTTCCCGGTCGTGAAAGAGACCCCGACTGGCCAGCCCTCGACGGACAAGGACGCGATGGTGCTGCTCGCGCTGCAGGCGTCGAATGCGGCGCAGGTAGAAGGACTGAAGGCGCTCGTCGATTTCCGCGCCAGCGCCAAGATGCTGCAGATGGTCGAGTCGTTCCCGATCCTCTCGGATGGCCGGCTGCACGTGCAATGGAAGCTGCTGCCCGTCTCGGGCCGGTTCGCGTCGTCGCCGAACGCGCAGAACTGGGGCAAGCAGATCAAGCGGCTCTTCCGCGCCGGCTACGCACAGAAGCTCGTCGGCATCGACCTATCGCAGGCCGAGCTGCGCATGATGGCGTACGCAGCGAGCGACAAGCAGCTGCTGGAGATGTACGCGACGGGCGTCAACGTCCACACGGTGAACGCGGCGCTGCTGTTCCGCGAACTGCCGGCGCTCA